>Ga0187893_10007823_pt1 | contig 17236 bp, 19 predicted proteins | sample MA1701074metaG_FD_139574 | JGI IMG/M metagenome (GOLD analysis project Ga0187893, IMG submission 139574) | White microbial mat communities from a basaltic lava cave in the Kipuka Kanohina Cave System on the Island of Hawaii, USA - MA170107-4 metaG ... | reverse complement strand
TCGACCATGTCGCGCGATCCCAGCCTGTGCATCCTTCCTTGACGGATTCTCTCTTCTCTCCCGTGGCGTCGATGCGCTGGCGAAGCGCGATGCTGTCTCCCACCACAGTGGCGACATCGACGGCCGACTTTCCGGCCGCCGGAATCACGCAGATGCGCGGCCTCTTCGCCATCTCGCCGATGATAGTGGATTGCAGATCGACAGCCTCCCAGCAGCCGACCCACGCTTGCCAGCGCGAGTCGAGCGCCACGTCCTGCGCCGCTGCTGTGTAGCCGATCAGCATGAGGCCGGCCGTTAAACACGTCGTGCTCGAGAGCCGCCGTGCGAAGTCACCAAGGCTGCGCATGATGTCCATCCTGTTTAGAACCTGACGTAGATGCCGACAGAAGCGTTGTATCCGGACAGGTCGATCTTGTCGAACCCCTGGAAGTCGCGACTCATGGGAGCCTTTCCCCAAGTGTAGCGCCCTTCACCAGTCAGCCCAAAGCGGGGGCCCATTGAAATATCCAACCCTGCTAACCCGTGCGCCGTAGCAGCCCAGCCCTTCGATTCGAACGCGTCGGGGAAGACGTCGAACGTCTCCATGTTGATGAAATCGCCTTCCTGCGTGAACTGGTACCACATCCCGCCACCACCGGCACCGATGAATGGTGCCCATGTCGCTGGCACCCATGCGAAGCGACCGATCGACCGTCCGCGCGACGTGAGATAGAACTTGGCGCTCGCAGTCACAGGGACGCGGGTGAGGTTCGTCGTCTGTTCGATCGGCAAATCGTTGTTGTCCACGAAGCGCCGGAATTCGGAGCGCGCGTTTCTGCCTGAATACGAAGCGCCGAGGACGACATCGAGGCGAGGTGCGACTCTGATGGCCAGGTCGGCGTCAACCGACGCGCTGGCAAAGTCGCCACGACCGAGCGTCAGCTCATCGGTGACGAAGGAGAAGATCTCGCTCTTTGCGTTCGCTTGAGCAAACCCAGCGCGAACCGCAAAGCTTCCGATAGGTGGCCGGAACAGAAACCCGCGGCCCTGAGTCTGGGCTCCGGCCGAGGGTGCCAAGGCAAGGAGTGTGGCGAGGCCTGGGAGAAGCGCGATCCATCGCGCGTCGCGTCGTGTCGCGACCGGCGAGTGAAGAGCGAGGGGGCGCGTGCGCGACCGCATGGTCCAACTCCGATGGCGAGGCAGCCTGATGAATCAGGCGCGTGCGTTGATACGGCTGAACGACACGTGAGTTCCCTCAGGGCACCGGACTGCCCACCTCGACTCGCGGGGTCTTGAGCGGTATCGCTCGCGAGGCAGTTTATGGCGCCATGACTGAGCCAAAAAGGGGCCGCGACGTCCTAGCCCGTCAGCTGGGAGTCGGTGCTATCACCGCGCTGGTCATCGGTGAAGTGATCGCCGTCGGCATCTTCCTGACGCCGGCCGGGATGGCACAATCACTCGGCTCGCCGCTCTGGCTGATGGCTGTGTGGCTAGTCATGGGCGGAATGGCGCTGAGCGGCGCCCTCTGCTACGGCGAGCTTGCCGCACGCTTTCCCCAAGCCGGCGGCGGATACGTGTACTTGCGGCGCGCCTACGGTCCGGCGGTGGCGTTTGTCTACGGCTGGAAGTGCATGCTGGTGATGGATCCAGGGATCACCGCGGCGCTCGCGGTTGGGCTGGCGAGCTACGTCGGCTACGGGCTCACGCTGTCGCCGGCTGCTACCAAGGGCATCGCCATCGCGGCAATCCTCGTGCTTGCGCTCGTGAGCATGCTCGGCGTTAGGCTCGGCGCACGTGTCGCGCAGTGGCTCACGGCATTCAAGCTCGCCGCGTTAGGCGTCATCATTCTGCTCGCGCTGCTGCTGCGGCGCGGCGACTGGTCGAACTTCGTTCCCTTCGTGGATCAGCACGCGGGATCGGTTCCGCTGCCTGGCGCGCTGGCGCCGGCGCTCGTCGGTGCGTTCTTCGCGTTCGGTGGCTGGTGGGAGGTCAGCAAGCTCGCGGGAGAGGCGCGCGACCCTGCGCGGTCTGTGCCTCGCGCGCTCGCGTTAGGCGTCTCCATCGTTACGGTGGTGTACATCCTGACGAGCCTTGTGTTCCTCTACCTCGTGCCGCTGGAACGCGTGACCTCGGGCGAGACGTTCGCGGCGCAGGCCGGGGAAGCGCTGTTCGGCGCCGCGGGAGGACGCGTCTTCGCTGGCATCGTCATAGTCGCGGTGCTCGGCAGTCTCATGGCACTGCTCATGGCGCTGCCGCGCGTGTACTACGCGATGGCGCGCGACGGCGTGTTCTTCCGCGGCGTCGCGGAGCTGCATCCGAAGTATGGAACACCGGCGCGCGCCGTCGCCTTGCAGGCCGCGCTCGCATCGATTCTCGTGTTGTTAGGCACGTTCAATCAGATCGTATCCTATTTCATTTTCGTGACGGTGTTCTTCCTCGGCCTGACGGTGGCCGCACTCTTCGTTCTGCGCCGACGAGAGGCATCAAACGCCTTGTTCCGCACGCCGGGTTACCCGCTAACTCCAGTGGTCTTTCTGATCTTCGTCGTCGCTCTCTTAGTTCTTCTTGCGGGCAACAGCCCGCTGCAAGCGGCGCTCGGCACGGGAATCGTGGCGTTGGGTGCGCCGCTATACTACGCTGTGTATCGACGTCAGGCGTCGGTTCGTCATGAATAGCTGATCCGCATGCAACGCTTGGTGTGACTGGCACGCGTTAGGTCAGGCGGCGTATGCTTCTGGATCGGTCGGGCGACGACGGGGATCGCCCATTGGGGTCTAAACGGCGGGGGGAACCGTGAGAGGATGGGATATGGGTTGGAGCGTAAGGCACTGCCTAACTACACGGCGGCCTTCAATGCAGCGCCGGGCAACTATCTCCTTTTGCACCCGGACTTCCGCATCGCCGGCGTGACGGACACGTATCTGGCCGCGACGATGACTCGCCGCGAAGACATCATGGGCCGCGGACTGTTCGAGGTCTTTCCTGACAATCCGGACGAGCCAAGCGCCGACGGCGTTCGCAACCTTCGCCAGTCGCTCGTGCGCGTGATCGCCACGCGCAAAGCGGAACGGATGGCGGTTCAGAAGTACGACATCCGGCGTCCGGAGTCAGAGGGAGGCGGCTTCGAAGAACGCTTCTGGAGCCCGCTCAACAGCCCCGTGTTAGGCGCGAACGGCGAGGTCGAGCTGATCATCCACTGGGTCGAAGACGTCACGGAGTTTGTCCGTCTCAAACAGGAGATGCAGCGCGTAACGGATAGACTTCGTGTGCGAGATGCTCATCCCGGCGACGCGGATTAACTGTTCTTCCGCGGCGAAGCCGTCGCGGCGGGCAGGCAACTCATCGAAAGCGCGCGGCGTCAAGAGTTTCTCGCGGACGCGCTGCCGCTGCTCATCTGGACGGCCGATACGCAAGGCCAACTGGACTACTGCAATACGCGATTGCTCGATTTCACGGGGAAGAAGCTCGACGACCTGCGGGGCGACGGCTGGCTCGCAGTGATTCACTCCGACGATCGTGCCGCGACAGCCGAAGCGTGGGCCAGCGCACGCCGTCGCGGAATGACCTTTCAGACCGAGCATCGCGTAACTGGCGCCAGTGGGGCCGTGCGCTGGATGCCACGGCGTTAGGCAATCACCACCCGCAGCGGCGCGACGTCGACGAAATGGTTCGCGCAGGTGCCCGCGCGGCCGACGTGACGCGCCAGCTCCTCGCCTTCAGTCGCCAGCAGGTGCTCAATCCCAGCGTCCTCGACATCAGTCTGGTTGTGACGGAGCTCGTTCCGGCGCTGCGGCGCCTCATCGGTTCGGATCGACGCCTCGACATTCGCTTGTCGCGCAAAGCGGTCCGCGCGATCGCGGATCGTTTGCAGCTGGAACAAGTCCTCATCAACCTCGCCGCGAATGCGCGCGACGCGACGACGACGAACGGCGTCATTGTCATCGAGACTGAAACCGTGACGCTCGACGCCGAGTCACCGCGTCTTCACCGCGAGGAGGGAGCGGCGCCTGGTCCGTACGTGCGCATCTCGGTCCGCGACGATGGCACGGGTATGTCGCCAGATACTCTCGCCCGTGCCTTCGAGCCGTTCTTTACGACGAAGGCAGTCGGCCATGGTACCGGCCTTGGGCTGTCGATGGTCTACGGCATCGCGAAGCAAAGTGGCGGCCACGTACACATCGAGAGCACGCTCGGGAGTGGAACGGCGGTGAGCGTCTACCTCCCGTTTGTCGAGGGCGACGTGACGCCGACGCACGGGACGAGCGAAGTCGCGCGCGGCAATGGCGAGCGCATTCTCGTCCTGGAAGACGAGCCGGTCGTCCGCTCGCTGGCCCAGCGCGGGCTGGAAGCCGCGGGGTATAGAGTGTACCAGGCGCCTAACGGCGCCGCAGCGCTGCAGTTCCTTGCTACGGAAGCCGACCAGGTCGATCTGGTCCTGACGGACGTTGTCATGCCCAACATGAACGGACAACAGCTCGCTGAGGCGATCAGGCAGCGATATCCGGGGCTTCCAACGAAATGCACGGCCGCGCCGCAGAGCGAAATGCGCAAAATCACATTGCGCGAGGGGGTAGGGTCGTTAGGCGTCATCGCCTCTGGCATTAGACGGCGCAGCACGGCGACGGCTTGCTCGTACGCTCTGGGATCGTCCGCGCCTTCGACGCCGGAGACGAAATAGACCGTGCCCTTCACCACGACGCTCGTCCAGTCGAACGGCCCGCGCACTTCATCCACTTCAAAGGCGACCCAAGGTCCACGCCTCAACGCGTGGACTCCGAGAGGCGAGCCGTGATGCGCACCGCGGCATCGGCATCTCTGAGCCCATCAGTGGCGAGCAGAATGGGCTCGCTGGGTATCTCAGAATCGCTCATCATGGGGACCTCTGTCGCAAACTCGTTAGGGATTGGTTGAACGCGATTCACTATCTGTGGCGCTCTTCGGCGCGTTGTTCGTCGCCATTCGCGGCGCCAAGAGTCGCGCCAGCCCTGATTTCGCTGTGCCGTATTTGGCCGCCCAGATTCGCTGTCAGCGCCATCAAGCTGCTAATCGTTAGGCTGATCGCCAGCCCCGTCGCGGCGGCCCACCGGGCAGCGGCCTGCGGCGGTAGTACGCCAGTGCCGCGAGTGCCAGCACGCCGAAGCTCACAAGGGCAATCGTGGATACTCGCGCGAGCTCTTCGTGCCGCTGCGTATTTCCGCTCGAAAAACCGGGAAGCTGTTCGATAGCTTCCTCGGCCGGCTCGCCGTGAGGAACACTGCAACGGCGACCACGGCAAGTGCCGCGAATAAAGCGAGTGACAGTTTGGCCACTTCGCTGTTTCGCCGAATGAGCGCATAGGCGAGTAGCACGGAGCCTAACACGGCACCAACGACCGGGACGTGATCAACAGAAGATGAATGTGACGATGCTTATGTCTCGCATCCATTCAAGCGCACACGCGCGATCGGCGGTGGAAACGCGGACAGAAAGTGCCGGTGCATCGGAAGGGCCAGTTGTTCCGGCAGCTTCGCGACCAGATCGGCTTCGGACACGATTCCCACCAGCGACCCCTCCGCGTCGACGACAGGAATGCGGCGTACGTGGGCCGCTTCCATCTTCGCGACGACTTGCGCGACGTCCGCGTCAGGCATGACGGTCTGCAACGGCACTGGCGTCAGTGTCTGCCGACTTCGCTTCCGACGCCATGGCGCCGAGCGGTGCAGCGGACCGAGATGTCGCGGTCGGTGATGACCCCGACGAGGGCAGATAACTGGTGCGATCGATCCGTATCCGTCGCCTGAAGACGGGATCACAGCGTCCGCCAAGGTGTTTGAGGCGGCGGAGATCATGAAGTATGCGGAGGCAATGGGTTCTTACTGTCGAGAATCATGAATTCCCCCTCGCCCGGCCTCGACACGCACGAACTTGATCGTCAGGACCTGGCTCCGGTCGCGCCACCCATCGGGGGCTGACGGTTGCGGCGGCATCATCGCCGATTCACGCGGAATCATCAGAACGTCGCCGAGAGCCGTGTCATGCTCGGCTTCGAGCTTGAACCAGATCGTCCCGGTTCGTCGCACCGCATCGTTGCGGTATTCGCCTGACCATTCTCCGGTGAGCGCTGCGATGTCCTGCGCGGGTCCGACGATCGCAACCGGCGCTGACTTCCATGCGCACGAGAGACCGCACATCCCCTCAGTTGCTGCAGCCGAGTTCGATCAGCAGAAGGTCTCTCCAGCAGCACATCGACCGTCCGCGCGATTCGGCGCAGATCCCGATCGGCCAGAGCAGAATGTCTCACCCGAACGTCAGTTTCGCCGTCCCAGACGAGTTCGGCCGTACGCTCGAGCTGGCGGATGGGCCTAAGAGCGAGAGTAATCAACAGCACGTTCACGCCGGCCCCAGCGAATAGGATCAAGACTCCAAAGCTGGAACTTACCGCCAGGTCTGGACGCGTCGCCGGCACGCAAAGGCCGACCACCAGCGCAACCGATGACTTTACGATTCAGAGGGCCGCACGTCTGTGCAGGAGCCCCCGCACCTTAGTCAGGGATTCACCGACAAGGCCCATAGACAACGACCGCGGGACGTCGCAAGATCGGAGTAGCGGGTTTCAGCCCCACCCGAGCAGCAGAGCAGTGTCCTTACTCGCTGAACGGATTTCGTTAGGCCTCGCTGGACGCTACCGCGTCGACCGTGAGATCGGCGGGGGCGCCGCCGCTACGGTCTTTCTCGCCGAGGACCTGCGCCACCGACGCAACGTGGCGATCAAGGTGCTGCGTCCTGAGCTGGGTACCACGGTCGCCGGCGAACGCTTTCTGCGCGAGATCGAGATCGCCGCGCAGCTGCTGCACCCGCACATCCTCGGCATCATTGATTCCGGTGAAGCCGACGGCCTGCTGTTCTATGTGATGCCGTACGTCGAAGGCGAGACGCTGCGCCACTATCTGGACCGCGAGCACGATCTCCCGATCGACGATGCGCTGCGCATCATCCGCGACGTGGCTGACGCTCTCGCCTACGCGCACCGGCGCGGCGTGGTGCACCGCGACATCAAGCCGGACAACGTGCTCCTCTTCGAGCGCCATGCGCTCGTGGCCGATTTCGGAATCGCGCGCGCCATCGTATCGGCGCGACAAGCGCGTGACGCGTCGCGGGAGCAGCCCAACCGTATTACAGCGCCCGGCGTCTCGTTAGGCACGCCCGCGTACATGGCGCCGGAGCAAGCCGCCGGCGACGCCGATGTGGACCACCGCGCCGATCTGTACGCGCTGGGCATTCTGGCCTACGAGCTACTGGTTGGGGCACCGCCCTTCACAGGCCCCACGGCGCAGCACGTAATTGCCGCTCAGGTGGCGCGCGTGCCGGAACCGCTCTCGCGCGTGCGTCGAGCGATACCGCCCGGCGTCGAGCGACTCGTTATGCGCTGCCTCGAGAAGCGCCCGTCCGACAGATGGCAATCAGCCGCGGAGTTCGTGCACGCGCTCGACGCACTCCGCAACGCCGACACTGTACAGCGCGTCGCGGACAGGCAGCAGCCTGTGGAGCACCGGTTCCGACTCGGCGAGGAGGTGTGCCGCAAACTGAATCGCGCCACGCTCGATCCGCGCATTATCGGCGACGAGGTTCATTACCTCGACAATCATGTCCCGTCGGATGTTCTGGTCGTGTATCTGCACGGGATGGGCCTGGATCACATGACGTTCGATGCGGTGCTGCGAGCGTCGCCATTTCGCGGCATCGCGCCCTCGCTATACGGATTCGCGCCCAACTCACGCTGGCGTATTCCACTCTCGATCGACGATCACACGGCGATCCTGAGCGAGCTGCTGCACGATGTCGTGGCTCGCGATCGGCCGCAGATCGCGCTCCTCGCCGGGTTCTCCTCCGGCGGCGACCTCGGATTCCGCATGATCAACGGCGCGAGCCCCGACCGGCCGGTTCCGATCGACGGCTTTCTCGCGTTAGGTCCGAATGTGGCGCTGGATACGTGCTTCGTGTCGAGACCGTTTGCCGATCTGGAGAATCACGCCGAGCCTTCTGTCGGACTGCTGCGCAGCATCGATTCGCACGTTCTTTCGGTTCAGGAGTGGGTCTATCTCCACGAGTATTTGGTGCGCATCCTGCGAAAGTTCGCTGGCGACCTGGCCGCGCTGCAGCGCCATGCTCAAGACATCGTTCGACCATTCAGCGGTCCCGATCCGCACCCGTTCGACCGCTGGTTCCGTGAAGCGACCGAACGTGTGGGGCACATTCGCTGCGTCTTCGAAGAAACGCCGCTCTATGCGCGCCACGTACAAGGGATTCGAATGCGCAACTTGGACCACGGCGTGCTTGGGCCGCGATATCGCGAGGGATCCATCGCGCTGGAGCCAGCTATTGAGCACTTCGGCTTGACTGAGCCCCCGCTTGTGCAGCGGCATATCGAGGCACTGCTCGCGGATGTGCGCGCGGACCGGGCGCGAAGCACGCCCTCGGCCACATGGCATGGGACGACAGAAACGACAATCGGAGCCTAACGATGCACGTCATCCTGTTGGCGTCGCTCCTGGCAGTACAGGACACCGTTCGCTTCACTCCAACCGTGCAACAGCCGACGTTTGCCGTTCGCGATCCGGTGGCGCGCATCAAGTCGGGTTCCGTGCTCGTGAGCAAGACGCACTTCGGGGCGTACTACACGGAGCAGGGCGGCGCATTTCCAGGCGAAGTCGGTCCGTTCTTTGTCGAGGGTGCCACGACGAACGACATGCTCAAGGTCGAGATCATCCGCGTGCGGCCCAACTCGCGTTACGCCGCATCGCAGGTGTATTCCGATTTCGGCGGACTCGCGACTGACAATCGCGTCCGTCTCCTGAACGAGCCGATCAACGCTCGGCGCTATCTATGGCAGCTGGACACCGTTCGAATGGTCGGGTCGGTCGACATGCCGAACAGTCGCGTTAGGCGCATGGAGGTCGATCTCAGGCCGATGCTCGGGCGCGTTGCCGTGGCGCCGCGAGGAGCGGAGGCGTTCGCCGGCCTCTGGCCCGGTGACTTCGGCGGCAACATGGACGCTCCAGAGGTGCGCGAAGGAACAACCGTCTTTCTGCCGATCTTTCACGACGGCGCATTTCTGTATTTCGGCGACGGCCACGCGCGCCAAGGCGAGGGCGAAGTTGCGGGGACTGGACTCGAGACGAGCATGGACGTGGTGCTCAAGGTCAGCGTTGTTAAGGGCAAGCGCATCGATTGGCCGCGACTGGAAGACGCGACGCATATCATGGTCGCCGGAAGCGGACGCCCGCTCATAGACGCCTTTCGACTGGCGCACGTCGAGCTGATCGAATGGCTCGCCGAGGAATACGGCTTCGATAAACTCGACGCGTATACGCTGGTGGGGCAGGTTGGTGAGAACACAGTCGCGAACATCGTGGATCCAGCTTACACCGTGCTGGCAAAGATCAACAAACGCTACTTGCGGTAGCTGATAGCTGTCGGCTGTCAGCTGACGGCTATCAGTTAAAGACTCGGCATTTCACATTGCTACCTGCGCTCAAATGCTGACCGCCAATACTCCGACCAATCCTGCAGTGGCTACGCCGCCCAAGCCGAGAGATGATGAACTGGACGTATGCGGCCTAACGCATCAGGGGAAGGTGCGCGCAACGAATCAGGATCACTTCCTATTCGCGTCGCTGCACAAGATGATGCGCGTCCGATCGACGAGTTTGCCGAATCCCGAGCTGCTGGAGATGCCCGGCGAGCGACTCGCGACGCTGGTCATGGTGGCGGACGGCGTGGGCGGCGCGAATGCCGGTGAAGAAGCAAGTCGTGCGGCGCTCGAGAGCATGGGGATGTACGTGACGGAGACGATGCAGTGCTACTATCGTGCCGATCCGAGCGACGGGAAGACATTCGAAGAGGCCCTCAGGGCAGGCGCGGCGGCCTGTCACACCGCCGTCGTAGAGCGCGCGTCGAGTAATCCGGAGCTGCGCGGCATGGCCACGACGCTCACGTTAGGGCTGGCCGTCTGGCCGACGCTGTACTTGCTGCAAATCGGGGATAGTCGCGCCTATCAGCTGCGCGAGGGGAAGCTGCATCGCCTAACAAGAGATCAGACGCTGGCGCAGGATCTCGTCGATACGGGCGTGCTCAAACCGTCGGATCTCGCGCGTTCCCCGTTGTCGCACGTGCTCTCGAGCGCGATCGGCGCGGAATGGCGGCCAGTCGTCTCCAAGGTGGGTCTCAATCGCACGACGACGGTTCTTTTGTGCACCGACGGCCTCACCAAGCACATCTCCGATGAGAAGATCGAGCAGCGTCTCAAGACGATTCGATCCTCCGAAGAGATCTGTCAGACGCTCGTGAACGACGCGTTGGAGGCCGGCGGCAGCGACAACATCACCGTGCTCTGCGGCCGCGTGCGCCAAACGGAGACTACCTAACGAGGGCTAATTCGGCGTACGCAGCCACGCGATCGCTCGCCAGACCATCTCGGTCGGATCAGTCACCAGTTCATCCGGCGTAATCTGATCGCCGTACTTTCGCTTGGTGCGATCCGCCATTACCGCAACCGTTAGGTTGAGCAGCGAGCCGTCGTTGATCGGAACCCCTGATTCGCCGTGGAGAGCCCACACGGTGCGGTGCCGAACGTGCGGGTGTTGGGCCGCTGCAGGAACGCGATCAGTGTTGCCTCGCCCGAGCTGCCGATTCCGTTATCCGTGAGCACCGCGACCTTCGGTCGCTCTTTTCGCAACGCATAGGGCATGGTAACAGACTGAGCTCTGACGCCGCCACTCCATGACGCGCCGCTCCGATACTCCCAGTTACTCTCGAGACCCGCTGGGCCGATGAAGTACCCGGCGAGGCCTTCGCCGAATATGGGACCGATGCCCGCGATCATCGGCCACATGTTGCCGCCACCATTGCTGCGCAGATCCACAATCCAACCGACAATGGAATCGTGATCCGCGGCTCTGATCGTCGCCTGAATCGCATCCGCAAACGCGAGCGCCTGATCGGAAGTGCCACCGAAAGACGTGACACGCACATAGCCGATCGTCGCAGGGATGGTGGCTACGCCGGTGCCGGTTCCGCGGCACGATCTCGTAGGAACGAACAGCACGCCGCCGATTGGAGTGCGGAAGGAGCTATGGCCGTCGCGCGGTGGTGCCGTAGTCGCGCGAGCCACAGGCCGCGGTCACGAGCGCGGCGACAGCCGCGGCGCTGATGATCCTAACGCGGCGTGACATCTTGGATTACGTCGCTGGCGTGTGATGCCAGCGTGACCATGACTGCGCGATGCTGGGACATCGCGTCAGTGAGCTTGTCAAGGATAGCCTGCACGCGCGGGTGCGCCTTCGGGACCTTGTAGATTCGCGCGGACTCGAGGAACATGACGTCGACACTATCGGCGCCGGCACGCTGACGGACGCGCGCCACTGTCATCTCCCGAACGAGAGGCTCCCTCGAGTCCGCGTGAGGACCCGTGCTCACCGACAGATCAGCATGTCGTTAGGTTCTTGTACGCGATGCACGTCGCATCCGTCGACACGTAGTTCGGATCGGTTCCAAATGTCGTGCCCGCGAAGTTCGTCGGCCAGTACGCCGATCCTGGCTGAATCGAGTAAATCGAGACCTTCGCATTCGAAGCGCACGCCGTGTTCTCCTGCGCCGCAAGCCAGGTGCTCAACAGCACAGGCTTGTCGAACATGCTCGGATCGATGACCAACGCGAGCTCGAGCTTGATGCCGAAAATCTTGATGCGCACTCGCACGAGCGGCGCTACGTGGTACCACCAGAAAACGCAGCAGCCGCCCCACTTGTTCGCCTGCACAGCGAGATCGTCGTTATTCTGGTTGGCGAAGCTGAAGACCTTCTCGCAGCAGTAGCCGTACTTCTCTTCGATGATCTTGCGCATCTTGTGCGCGCGAGCATAGCAGCCGTCAATGACGTACTGAAACGGAATGCACGGCGTGATGTTAGGCGGCCCGGGGAGATGGCACGATTGCTTGGCGCAATAGTCGAAGATCTTCTTGGCCGTCTTGTAAGTCGGAATGACCTTCTTGCAGAGCTTGAAGATCGGGAACTTGAGATAGCGGCCGACGATGTTGAAGGTGATCGGGTCGATGGTTTTGACATTGACTCGCACCGTCTTCTGCGGTTTTTCGAGAGATATTCGCAGCCGCTCGAACTTGCGCAGCTCGCGTTCGGTTGGAGCGTCGATCCTGCGCACGAGGCCGCGCCGCGGATCGAGCGTCGCTTTGATCGGCACCTTCTTGTCGAGCGCAGCGCGCAGCTGCCGAGCGAGTGCTCGCGCGGTGCTGCTGCGCGAAGGGAGCGTGAAGATCTGCTCCCGCTCATGAAACAGCACTTTGGTTATCTTCGCGCCCGTCGGTTTCCGAACTGCAGCAACCGTTAGAACACCCGTCTCCATTCCCCGTGGCATCGTCCACCCCTCCCGATTGGCGACCACGCGTTCACGTTAGGCATTCACCAAAGCGACGCGCGCGTGGTCCTGAAGTTGCAAATTTCCCACCAGTGTCGATCAGCACTACTCGAATCGCAAGCAGGCTCGGCTAGCGGCGCAGCGAGGCCGATCAGTGTCCCGGTCGATCGACCGTGCCTTGCTTGCTCACGAAACTCATCGTCGTCACGTCCTTTCCGTCGTCGAGACCACGGACGTACGCGCTGAGCTTGCGGATATGATCGGCGGGAATCATGCCACTCCATCGCGGCATCCCTTCAGGTCGGCCATCGGCGATCGAGCGGTATACGTCCTCTTCAGATCCACCGAAGCGCCAGCGCCCATCCTGTAAACTCGGCGCCATGAGACCGACGCCATCAGGACCATGGCAATCGGCGCAGTTGTACGCGACGAAGAGGCGTGCTCCTTCGCTTGGCGGTACCGGCGCGGGAGCGGTTGCAGGTTGCTGAGGCGCGACTGAGACTCGCGCATCGCGCACGCCAAACGCGGCGCTCACGGCCACGACGGACATCGCAGCAAGAGTCGCGAGGTAACGCAGCGGAATCATGCCTAACGCGGGCCTACCGCACCGTCGAGTGAAAACACGAAGAGCATCCCTCCCCAACTCGTGTAACGCGCGAGATCGGGAAGCGTTGTCCCTCGCTCGCGCACGTCGAAGTGAAGGCTGGATCCTACGTCGCCGGCTACCAGATATCCCATGTCGCCGCCGACACCGGCGTAGACTGCAATGTACTGGCGGCCATCAGGACCGCGGTATGTGACGGGATTCCCAACGACGCCGGATCCGACCTTGAATTGCCAGAGCACCGCGCCTGACGACGCATCGACGGCCTTGAACCAACCGTCCAGCGTCCCATAAAAGACGACGTTGCCGGCCGTAACTAGCGCGCCGCCCCACACGGGGAATTGCTCCTTGATCCCCCAGATCTTTTTACCCGTGGACGCATCCCACGCGATGAATTCGCCTTTGTAGTCACCTGGTCCGCCATACTCGGTAGGCAACGCGCCGATGTACGGCGTGCCGGGGAAATACGCGACGGCGCGTCCGAGATAATCCATGCAAAGGTTGATCGTCGGGACGTAGAACAGTCCCGTGTTAGGCGAAAACGCAGCAGGCTGCTGATTCTTTCCGCCCTCGAGCGACGGGCAGATGTTTTTCACCAAGACGTCCTGCTTCGTCGCCTTGGATGGATCCACGTTCGGCCGGCCGGTCTTTAAGTCGACGCCGCTGGACCAGTTCATCGGCACGAACGCCTGCGCAACGAGGACCTCGCCGGTCGCGCGATCGAGCGTGTAGGCGAAACCGTTGCGGTCGAAGTGGACGAGTGCCTCACGAGTGCTGTCACCGACGGTCAGATCCACGAGGATGTTTTCATTCACACCATCGTAGTCCCACAAATCGTGCGGCGTTTGCTGATAGACCCAGCGCAGCTCACCGGTGTCCGCGTCGCGCGCCATGATCGCGCAGGTCCATTTGTTGTCGCCCGGCCGCTGATCTTGGTTCCACGGGCCGGGGTTCGCCGTGCCATAGTAGATCAGGTTCAGATCCAGATCATAAGAAATCCAACCCCACACCACGCCGCCGCCGAGCTTCCACGCGTCTTTCGGCCATGACGTCGCGGCGAGGTTGGTCCCGCGGTCGTGTTCGTAGAACGGCTTGAACCGCTCAGTGACTTTGACGTCGGCATCGGGGCCCACGTTGTACGCGCGCCAGCGCTCCTTGCCACTCGTTAGGTCCAGCGCCGCGACCCAGCCGCGCACGCCCATCTCGCCGCCGCTCGAACCGACAATCACCATGTCCTTCACGATGAGCGGCGCCATCGTGATCGTCTCCCCGCGCTCGATATCGCCCATCTTCGTGCGCCACAGCTGCTTTCCAGTCACGACGTCGACAGCAACGGTGTGACCGTCGAGCAAGTTGTAGACGAGCTTTCCGTCGGCGAATGATGCGCCGCGATTCACAACGTCGCAGCAGGCGAGGCCCTGCGCGCGCTGATCGTTCTCCGGGCGAAACTTCCACTTGAGCGGCATGCCGGGCTGCGTGAGATCGAGCGCATACGCCACGTTCGGGTACGGCGTGACGATGTACATCGTATTGTCCACGACGAGCGGCTGTCCCTCGTGTCCGCGCAGCACGCCGGTCGAAAACGTCCACGCGGCGCGCAGCTGGCTCACGTTGCTCGACGTGATGTCAGCCAGCTCGGAGTAGCGCGAATTGGAGTAGTCGCGCGCGGGGAGCGTCCACTCGGTCGAACCTGGCGCCGCGGGAAACGCGATGCGCGCGCCGGCGACAACTACGCGACCGCCCGAATCGCTCGTACAAGCACCGACCGCTAGAACGCAGGATGCCACTATGGCCAGTCGCATGTCCACTTCGCAGGGCAGGAGAAAAGACAGCCGTGACAGAATCTGTTCGCTCAACGCGTGGCCACCAGTGGCGACATGTCGTCGCCTCGCCTATCCTCTGCGGCAGTGCGTCACGGGACGGCCTTATGCGAAGTGGACTCGCCACTGCAGCGCTGCTCTTGCTCTCGGGTAACTGTGGCGGCGGATCGAGTTCAGGAGCACCAGGTGCGGCTGCGCCAGCGCCGGCTCAAGCCGCGCGGGGTGGCTCCAGCCGCGACGTAATAACGAAGGCGGAGATCGAGCAGACGCAGGGCGTTCCAAATGCATTCGAGCTCGTGCGGCGGCTGCGCCGTAACTTCTTCCGCGTCGAAGGTCGTACGAGCTTACGTCAGGTCCCGCAAGAACCACTCGTGCGCTTGGACGGTCAACTGTTAGGCGACATCTCGACGTTGCGCTCTATCAGCGTGACTACGCTGGAGGAGATTCGCTACTACTCGATCGTCGAAGCCGAAACGAAGTGGAGCGGTACGCGCGGGCGCCCAGTGATCGCGCTTACGACAAGGAAGTAAGGAGCCATCATGCTGAGACAAATCGCCATCATCACGCTGCTCGGAGTCACAGGTGCCTGTAGTGGTGGCTCGAGTGGAGTGCCCGCTGGCGCCGCTGCTCCCTCACCGGCGCAACAAACGCCGCGTCGCGACGCCAATGTCATCACGCGCGCCGAGATTGAACAGGCAACTTGGGCGACGAACGCGTTTGATCTCGTGCAGCGATTGCGGCCAAACTTCCTTCGCATCTCGGGGCCCACGAACTGGTCGGGTGCACCGCAGACGCCACTCGTCCGTCTGAACGATCAGGATCTCGGTGACCATGGCGCGCTGCGCCAAATCCAGCCGAGTTCCGTGCAGGAGATCAGATACTACTCGGCGCCCGATGCGACAGCCAAGTTCGGCGGCATTCGCGGGCGGCCGGTTATTCACGTGATGACCAAGTAACAACGCAAGTCAAAGCTGCCGCGCGTAACGCCTGGCTTACTGAAAGAGCGTCGTTAGGTGGAGAACCGTTGTTGGCCGGCCGACTGCGGTCTAAGCGCGTTACGAAGAACTAGTCGGAGAGTGCCTGGCGACTCCGATCCGGGAATAGAAGGCTCAGTAAGGCTCCGGCGGAAAAGAACGCGGAGGTGAGCGCCAGCGCCGAACCGATGCCCACGTTAGGCATCGTCGCCACGAATCCGATCGTATACGGCGCTAGAGCGCCCATCCCGCGCCCGAGGTTGTACGTCAGCCCTTGTCCGGTCGCGCGAACAGCCGTCGGGAACAGTTCGGCGAGAAACGAGCCGAACATGCTGAAGTAGCCGTAGCCAACGAACCCAAGCAGCGGCCCGATCAGCATCAGCACAAGAGGACTGCGCGCCATCTGCCCGTAAATCGGGACCAGGATGGCTGCCGTGAGCAGATACGCGATGAACGTGCGCCGGCGCCCCAATCGATCGGCGATAAAACCAAAAGAGAGATACCCGGCGTATGCGCCTAACTGTACCGGGATGATCCAGCCGGCCGATCGCACGATCGACATCCCCGCGCCACCGCGCTCCACCGGCGTCGCGAGAAAGCCAGGCAGCCAAAAGAACAGCCCCCAGTTCGCGAACTGCACGCACGCCGACAGTAGCGTCGCCAGAATCGTTCGGCGCCGAAATTCGGAGCCGAACAGCAGCGCGAACGGATTCACGCGCTTTGTCTGCATGAGTCTGCGCTGCTTCCATGCGGCTGGTTCCTCGACGCGGCGCCTGATCCAGAGCGTGAACAGCGCCGGTAGCACGCCGATCGCGAAGAGCCAGCGCCAGGCGTCGGCGCCTAACGAAAGAACGTCGAGCACCAGCGCAGCAAGCAGTGTGGCGGCGATGTAGCCCAGCGCCCAACCCGACTGCATGATGCTGATCGCCTTGGTGCGGTGCTCCGGCGGCCACGTCTCGCTCACAAGGACGGCGCCCGACGCCCACTCGCCGCCCATGCCGATGCCTAACACCACGCGCCAGAACATCAGCTGCAGCAGATTCTGCGATGTCGCCGCGCCCAGCGAACAGAAGGAGAAGATCAGCACGGTGCCGATGAGCGCGCGCGTACGGCCGATGCGATCCGCGATCACGCCGAAGAGAATCCCGCCCGCGGCGGACGCGAGCAGCGTGAAGGTGCCCAGGAGGCCAGCGGTCGCATCGTCGAATCCGAAGTAGCGCTTGAGTTCCCCGATCGCCATGACGTAGAGCAAGAAGTCCATGGCATCGAGCATCCAGCCGAGCTTCGCGGCCGCCAGCGCACGCCACTGCGCGGGCGTGACACTGCGATACCAGGGCAGCGCGATCGTTTGGTTAGGCGATGGTGAGGTCAGAGGTCAGAGGTCAGAGGGTGGCGCAATGGTAGCACCTCCCGCGCTCCCTGTACATTTTCCGTCCTCCGACTCCCGACTCCC
>Ga0187893_10007822_pt1 | contig 17236 bp, 12 predicted proteins | sample MA1701074metaG_FD_139574 | JGI IMG/M metagenome (GOLD analysis project Ga0187893, IMG submission 139574) | White microbial mat communities from a basaltic lava cave in the Kipuka Kanohina Cave System on the Island of Hawaii, USA - MA170107-4 metaG ... | reverse complement strand
CCTGGGCTCGGCTGCCATCGTCTTTTCCCAGGCGGCGAAATCAAGTGTGCCGGGGAACGGCGTCAGCATGACGAACTGCGCGAACGTCAGGCGTGCGCGCTCGGCGATCGCAAGCGTCGCGTCGAAGGTCTCGGCGCGGTTGCTCGGCAGCCCGAAGATGAAGGACCCGAGCACGTGGATGCCGTGCTCGTGGAACGCATGCAGCTGCGCGACGAGCGCGTCGCCCGACTTGTTGAAGCCCTTGTAGATGTCCTTCAAGCCTTCGGGCGTGACCGCTTCCACCCCGACCAGCGCCCCCTTGATGCGGGCACGGCGCATCGCGTCGAGAAACGCGGGATCCTCGGCCGCCTCCATCGTGATCTGGGTGAAGAAGACCATGTCGGACGGAAGCTGCGCGAGTTCCTCCATCAGCGTGAACCGCTCCGCGCGCAGCGCCTGGAGCGTCTCGAGTCGCGAGCGATCCGGGCGGCGCTCGGCCAGGCGCAGGTCCTCGAGTGTCACGGGATAGAAGTTGTCGTCGGCCAGGGCGATGAACCGAAAGCCGCGCCGGCGCAACTCGACGATCTCATCGACGACATGACTGGAACCTCGCTGACGCGGACGCTGCCCATCGGTCCGCCACACCGAACAGAACGAGCAGTGTTTCGGACAGCCGCGCACAGTCTGCACCGATCCCCACATGTACCGGCCAAGCGGCAAGAGGTCCCACCTGGCGGGACTGAATGCCTCGGGCCCGACGCGACCGCCTTCGTACACCGGCTGTAGGGCACCCCGCGCGCAGTCGGCCAACGCTGTGGGCCACGCGCGCTCTCCGTCGCCCTTGACCACCGCATGCGCGCCACCGAGGTCGCGCGCCTCCTCGGGATACAGTGTGGCGTGAATGCCGCCAAACACAACCCACGCCCCCGCCCCGCGTGCCATGATCCCGACCTCGTAGCCACGCAGCGCGTTGCCCGAGTGAATGCCGATACCGACGATGTCGTCAGGCTGAATAGCCTCCACGTCGAGCGGTTCCAGCGTTTCGTCCGTCAGCAGAGGGGTCCCGAACGAGTCGGGCGTCACGCCCGCGAGCACGTACAGCCATCGAGGGGTAATCACGCCAACGCCGAAGGAGACATGACTGGGATTGACGAGATGCACGCGTCGCGTCCGGTGGCGGACTGATTGCCTCTTGCCGCTATTGGTCATGAGCCGTCGGACGATCGGCGAGCGGGAGCGTCACCGTGAACGTCGATCCCCGTCCAGGTTGGCTCGACACGTTGATCGAGCCTCGATGCACTTCGACGATCCGCTTCGCAATGGCGAGGCCAAGCCCCGTTCCCCGTGGGCCGCCGGTCGCTTGGGTGCCGCGATAGAACCGCTCGAAGATGTGCGGCACATGCCGCGGGTCGATGCCCGTCCCTGTGTCGGTCACGCGAAGAGTCGCGCGTGAATGTGCGCGCGTCAACGAGAGCCGCACTCGGCCGCCGGCGCTCGTGTACTTGACAGCGTTGTCGGACAGGTTGAGGACGACCTGTCTGAGTCGGACCGCGTCTCCGCGGACATGGAGGCCCGATTCGATGTCGGCGTCGACCCAAATGTCGGCGGCCTCGGCCAGCGCCTTCACGATGTCCAGGGCTTCCTCGCAGATGTCACTCAGGTTGACGGATCCGTCCTGTCTGCTTCCCACATCTGCATCAGCCAGGGCGAGCGTCTGCAGGTCGCTAAGCACCGCGGACATCTCGTTCACCGCCGCCGACGGCTCGTCGAACAGGTCCGTGCTCCCGACACCAATTCGCGAGGGGGCCAACTCGAGCCACGACTTCATCACGGCGAGCGGCGTCTGGAGCTGGTGGGACGCATCCGCCGCAAATTGCCGGAGCGTCATGAACGCCCCTTCCAGCCGGTCCAGCGTCTGGTTGACCGTGGTCGCTAAGAGCTGGAGCTCCGCATCCGTGGCCGTCACGCTCACGCGGCGCGAGAGATCGCTGGCGTGAATTGCCTGCAACGTCTGATTGATCTCCTTCATGGGTGCCAGCGCTCGCTTCGCCAACCACCATCCACCATACGCTGTGAGGACGATGACGAGGGGCAGCACGAGGAGCGATGCATCGCGGAAGAGGTCGAGCGTCGGGGCCACCTCGCCAAGTGGCCGGCCGATTTGGAGGTACCCCGTTGGCACCGTCGGCAGTGCCACGCAGATAAAACGCACCGGTCCCGACTGCTCGAGAGAGGCCGTGAAGAACTCGGGCGTCGGCGAGCCGCTGGCCGCCGCGTGCACGAGGGCCTCGTGACGGCCGATATTGGGCTCGCTGATTTGCAACACGGCTGAGTGATACCGCATCTCGCCGAGACGATCCCGAACCATCACGAGGGCACCGTCCGCACCCGAGGCTGCCAGGACACGGCCCAGCGCTCCCGCTTCTAGGGACACTCCCTGGAGCGCTCCTTGGAGCCGAGCCGCAGCGCTCGCCAGCTCGGCATCGTGGTGGCGATACAAGGCGCCGCTGAGCGCGGCATAGAGGAGCACCGTGAATAGCACGAGCGTGCACGTCAGGCCTGCCACGTACCACAGCGTGAGGCGTCCGCGGAAGGTGTTAATCGCCACGTTCGGGTTCTCGAATCACGTACCCCGATCCACGAACGGCGTGAATGAGGCGCGCCTCGCCGGCCTCTTCCATCTTCCGGCGCAGACGATTGACGTAGACATCGATGACGTTCGTCAATCCATCCCAGTGAAAATTCCAGACGTATTCGGCGATCATGGTCCGCGTGACGACGATTCCCGCATGACGGAGTAAGTATTCCAGCAGCGCGTACTCTTTCTGCGTCAAATCCAGGCGCCGCTCACCGCGGCGCACGATACGGCTGACGGGATCGAGCGACAGGTCCGCGACCGTCAACGGGACGAACCCGGTCGGGTCCCGGCGGCGCAGGACAGCCCGCATCCGTGCCGTCAACTCAGCGAACTGGAACGGTTTCGTCAGGTAGTCGTCTGCGCCAGCGTTGAGGGCGGACACACGGTCGTCGACCATTCCGCGTGCCGACACCACCACAATGGGCACGACATTCCCAGCCGCCCGGAGCCGCCGGCAGACCGTCATCCCGTCGATATCGGGCAACATCAGGTCCAGGACGATGAGGTCGTACGTCGCGGCCTGTGCTCGCAGCAGCCCCGATTCGCCATCGGCGGCGACATCGGCACTGAACGCCTCTTCCGAGAGACCTTTTCGAATGTAGTCTGCCAGGCGAGCGTCGTCTTCGACGATCAATACACGCATACGGGACGATGGAAGGCTGCTCGCGTTCGGGACGCGTAGCTGCGGGAACTGCGTCACCAGCCATTATGGATCTGCTGCGCTCCGCTCGAACCGTAAGCCAGTGCCGGCCGCCCGTTGATGAATGCCGCATTAACTTGCGTTAACGAAGCTCCACGTGCCTCGGGAAGTGTGTGCCATTCGCTAAAATAAAGAGTCGATCAGGAGGCGGCACGAAACGGATCCCGATGATTCTTCTCGTAGCGATCGCGGTCGCGGCGCCGGCATTGGCTCATGGGAAACCGGAGCAGGTGCTCGGCACGGTTGCCACGATCACCGACCAGGCGGTGACGGTGCAGACCACCGGTAGCAAAACGCGCACGATTGCGACGAATGCGAAGACGATGGTCATGCGGGGCGCGGAACACCTGGCCATGAAGGGTATCAAGGTCGGTGACCGAGTGGTCGTCGAAGTGGACACGGAGGAGGCGTTCGCAGAGACGATCAAGCTGGGGGGCCGCATCGGGCAAAGCGGCACTGGCCGGAAGCGCTGTTCAGCCTCACCCCGAGGGTGCTCATCGCTGAATGTCCGTCGGTGAAAGTGGCTCGGGGGCGCGGCCCCGCTCGCTGCTGCTCCGGCGCGCCGACAACCCGAGCGTGCGTCGGTGTCGCGTGACATGCGTCGAGACGGTCTTCTTAGTTTCCCACCCGTTCTGCGACGGACCCTGATGGATGAAACGCGGTTTGTGCTGTCTCGATCAGTGGTCCACAACATCTTGTGGAATCGGCGCGAGTTTCTTCTTAGCTCACGCGGAGGCTCTATGCTCGTCACCAAAGGTGCGACGCGAACGGTCGTCGTGGTAGCAGTGCTGTCGTTGACCTCCAGCTCGACGGGACTGGCCCAAGGGCCGGATGCGGGCCGGCGCCTCGATGCGTTGCAGCAGCTCAACGGCTCCGTGGAATCGCTGGTCAGCCGTGTTTCGGGCAGTGTGGTTCAGGTGCTCGTCTCGACGTATGAGCCGGTGGCCGCGCGGAATGGCACCGATCTGGTCATCGGCCGCCAACGAAGCCTTGGATCGGGCGTCGTGATCGATTCGGATGGCTACATCCTGACGAATGCCCATGTCGTGGGTAACGCCCGACGCGTCCAGGTGGTGCTTCCGGGAACCAGGGCGGGTGACAGCGCGGGCCAGCCGGGAACGAGAGCCGGGCAGAGGGTCGACGCACAGCTCGTCGGTCTGGCACGGGAGATCGATCTCGCCCTCCTCAAAGTCGACAGCCCGCTCCCGGCGTTGCCGATTGCGGATTACGACACCGTGCATCAAGGGGCGCTGGTGTTCGCGTTCGGGAGCCCGGAAGGGCTCCGCGACTCCGTGACGATGGGGATCGTGAGCGCCGTCGCGCGGCAACCGGACCCGGACAGCCCCCTCGTGTACGTGCAGACGGACGCGCCGATCAATCCTGGGAACAGTGGGGGACCGCTCGTCAACGTCGATGGCGAGCTCGTGGGGATCAACACCTTCATCCTCTCCGAATCAGGAGGAAGCCAGGGGCTTGGATTTGCCATTCCGAGCGCCCTCGTCCAGAACGTGTATCCCAAGCTTCGCGCGTACGGCCACCTGCATCGGGGCGAAATCGGCGTGCAGTTCCAGACCGTGACGCCCGCGCTCGCCGCTGGGCTCGGCCTACCGCAGGACTGGGGACCGCTGGTCTCGGATGTGATGCCGGGAAGCCCCGCGGAGGCGGCGGGCCTCAAGGTGCAAGACACCATCGTGAGCATCGACGGTACACCGATCGATGATGTCCCTCGACTCGCCTTGCACCTCCTGGCGCTGAGGGATGGAGATCGTGTCACGTTGGGCGTCCGCCGCGGATCGCAGGCGCTCACCGTGGCCATCACGGCGACCGAGCGACCCCACGACTTCGACCGCTTGCTGGATGTGATCGATCCGGAAAAGAACGTCATTGCAGGACTGGGTGTTGTCGGCGTTGACATTACGGAGAAGACCGGGCCGATGCTCCCGGCACTGCGGGTACCGTCCGGCGTAATGATCGTCGCGCACACGAGAGTCGACAGAGACGGCGCCGATACGGGTCTCACCTCCGGGGACGCGATTCACAGCCTCAACGGCGCCCCGGTAGCGTCGATCGAAGAGCTTCGTACCGCACTGGCCGCGCTCAAACGGCGAGGTCCGGCCGTCTTCCAGATCGAGCGAAACGGGCGATTCATGTATCTGGCATTCGAGCTCGATTGATCGACGGGGAGATGCGAGCGACTCGACCGAACCCGGAAGAGATTATTCGTCAACGAGTCGCTGCGTTCCGGCGACACGCGCATTGATGCGAGCGAGTCGTGCTGCTGGCAGCACGGACTGACGTATCCAGCGATGTTCCTATAACCATCAGTCCCGCGGACATCGCCTCAAGTTCGAGCGAGAGAGGCAGGTCGATCCGCTCTGTTCCCGTATTCTCGAACGCTGTCGAGACCGACTTGAATCCCTGCACGTCGGTGACGAGTACACAACTGCCGACCGGCACCTCTGCAAACTGAAACTCTCCTTGCTCGTCGGACTGATTCCCGCGGGCGGCTTCGCTCCCGCACGTGAGGGTCATTCTCACGCCAGGGATCGCGACGGTCTCTCCACCCGGCACTGGCGTACGAACACTCCCGACCACAGTACCCCTCTGCCCGTAGACGGCTGTGCCGCCGAACAGACCCAGGAGCAGACCAACAGTGAGGACTTGTCTCGCCGCAGACATGGTGCACTTCCACCGTGATTTTGACATCGGCCAGCGCTGCGCAGAATTAATTTGCATTCATGGAAGTCAGGATGAACCCTCGGAGGCGGCCGGCAGCACGAAGGTGACACAGGTCCCTGTGCCCGGCGTGCTCGTCACCTCCACGGTACCGCCACTCGCCTCGATGTTGCGCTTCACGATTGCCATGCCCAAACCGGTACCGCCGGTGCGAGTGGAGAAGTACGGCTCGAAGATCCGCAAGAGGACCTCCGGCGCGATGCCACTGCCGGTGTCTGTGACCTCAAGGGCGAGCTGGCGATGGCTGGCCGGCCGGCCACGCAAGAGAATCCGCCCGCGGTCGGGAATTGCATGCAGCGCGTTCTCCACGACGTTCGTCAACGCGCGGGCGACGAGCACTCGATCGGCGAACGCGCGAGGCAGGCCGGGAGAGACATCGGCGATGAGCTCCACGCGGCCGTCAAGCCCGGATCGATAAGAGGCCGCAGTCTCCTCTAGCAACGGCAAGACGTCCCACGATTCGGGGTGCGGCATGGGTGCGGTTCCGAAGGTCGAGAACTCACTCGCGATCTGCCGGAGCATCCGGACTTGGTGCAAGATGTTCTCAGCGCAGCGTTCCACCACACTTCGGGGCGCCGAGCCCTCATCCGCCGCGACCCGCAGGAGATGCTCTGCGGAAAGCTGGACCGGCGTCAGCGGGTTCTTGATGTCGTGGGCCACCCGGCGGGCCATCTCCGCAGAGGCCTCGAGCCGTGTGCTCTGCTCGAGGCGCACCCGCTGGATCTCCAGGTCGGCGGCCATTCGGTTGAACGCCCCGATGAGCCGCTGGACCTCATCGCCCGGAGTCGCGACTGGAAGCGTCTCGAAGTCCCCCCGAGCGAGACGGCGAGTGGCACGCGTGAGGCGGCCGATCGGTGCGGCGAGCCGCTCAGCCCTCCAGTACCCGAGCGCGGCTGCCCCGAGCACGACCAGCAGGGTGAGCAGCAGGAGCCTGCGGTCGAGCTCGTTCATCTTGCTGTCGATGTCGCGCTGCCGGAGCGCTAGCGGCACGACCAGCATGCCGTCCTGACCATCGAAGTGCACCGGAGCGGCGGCCATCATGTAGCCGAACGATCCGATCTCTTCACGGCCGACGTACTGGTCGGCCCGATCGAACACGATGGCCTGGTACGCTGATGCGGGCGCCAGCGGCGGCAGCAGACCGGCGGCGAAGAGGTCGCGCTGGCTGGTCGCGCGCACGCGCCCCCCCGTAAACACACTGACATCCTGTTCGACCAGGCTCTGGATCCACACCATCACATCATCATCGTCCACCAGCGTCGACCGTCCGGAGACATCGTAATCTTCGACGACGCGCCGTGCCGCCGTGACGTGTGTGCGTGCCTCGGCCTCCTCTTCGGCACGAACGTGGGCTTCGAACTCCTCATGCACAGAGACGGACAGGATGACCATCGGCACCGTCGCCGCCGCAACGAAGGTGAGCAAGAGCTTGCCGTAAAAACTGGTACGCACCTCTCCAGGCAGTCGCAACGGCCAGATGGTGTGGCGTCCACACGCCCATGCGGCGAGCCCTACGACAACGAGACACAGCACGTACAACACGGCGACGAGGACCACCAGTTCGGCGACGTCAACCGCATATCCCCACGCGGATGTGTGAGGATAACCGAGCACGTAGAGCTGGTCAGCGTCCCAGAACACGAACACCTCGTCGCGCGCCGTACCGCGGCTCAAGGTAGTCCAGAAGGGTCTCGCGTGCTGCCGGATTCGCTGGAGCAGACCCTCATCGATGGTCCAGGCCGAGCGAGTCGAGGTGTACACCGCGCGACGCTGCCAGTCATACACCGCGAGCTCGACATCCTGCGCGACTGTGTCTTCTGCCTTCCCCGGGGCCGTCGATCGCAACACCTCGGAATAGGGGTTGTGTGAGGACATGAACGGGAGCGTGTCATAGTCGTGGGCGACGCGGACGACAATCGTGGCGACGCGGTGACCGTCTGCGTAGACCGACCGGTTCCCGGACATCACCCGTTGGGTGCTCGAAGCAGACGGCGCGGTATCTTCCGTCACCTGCCACGTGCCGTCGGTCATGGGCAAGGGGGGTTGCAGCCGATACGACGGGAGCTTGAGCGTGAATCGGCTGAGGAGCACACCACGCTCGTCAATGATCTCAATCGCGGAGGTGAGGCGAAGGACCGCCAGATCTGTTTGGGTCCAGAGGCGGAAGGCTACTGCTTGCGGGTCGCCGGCCCGGCGCGCGGCGAGCACCGCAGCGCCCGCGCCCAGCGCGTCGATTTGAGCAAGCGATCGCCGGAAGGCCGCCATATGGGTGCCCCGGTGCGTCAGCACCTGCCCCGCAAGTTGCGCGTCGATCACACGCTGCTTGTGGTCCACCGCGGAATGGGCCGTCGAGACAAAGAACAGCAGCGACGGCGCCAGCGCGACCGCAAAGAGTGCGGCCAGACGCAGACTCACAGTGCGCCGCCGCATGCGGGCCATCAGACGGTCTGCCTGATAGGCTGCCGTCGCGGCAACGCCATAGACGATGATGGAGGGCCAGACTGGAACGTCGACCACTTGAAATGCAAACGGCTGCGCGATCATGACCGCGGCGGTCCAGAGCCCGACTTGCACGGGCACCCACGATCGGCGTGGTACCGGTCGTCTGGCGATCAAGAGGCCGACGCGAAAAACGAGCACGACGATGAGCACGGCCGACGCGTGGAAGCCGATCAAGCCGATCTGAAACAGCAGGCGGGCGGCGCTCCAGGGATGAAAGGAAAAGTGCAGGAGGTCGATCGCGCTGGTGGCGACAATGAGAGCGATCAATCGTTGGTAGCCGATCAGCATCGCGAGCGCGAGCCATCCGCTTGCGATTTGGATCAAGGCGTACAACCCAATATCACGGACCGTTCGGTCCAGGGCGAGCCGCCGATTTCGGAACGTTCGCCGCACCCATTCGAACGCCACGCCGGCTGCGACCGCGGTCGCCATGACTGCGCCGCCGGTCAAGGCCACGTCTACGGGTGAGCGAAGCAGGCTTCCCACACCCCACAACGCCGGCTCCCGAGGAGCGGCATCCGGTACCCATCCGAACATCGCTGAGATGTTGGTCCAGAGCATCAGCAGGCGCAGCAGCCACACGAGCGCAACGACGATCACGAGTCGGGAGATGGGACTCGCCTGCGGTGCCCATGCGACGATGAACGCCAGTCCGACCAAGCCCACCAGCGCAACGGAGGTCGCCAGCGTCCAAACGATGCGATGGAGGGACTCACGTCCGGGCTCGGGCACGCCTGGCGGGACTGTGACTTCAGCCACTGGTCGGCCAGACGGGTCGCGGATGACGAAGCTCGACTCCTCGGCGGCGCGTGGGCGGTGCCGGTCAGCCTCTCCCGGGAAGTACGTCACGTCCACGGGCAGACCCGATGTCGTCACCGTGAAATCAAACTGCTCCAGGTACGGGCTTTGGATGCCCTGTCCGGTGGCCACCACCCGCTCCGCAGCCACGGTGCCGACCCGGGCGCGGCCGTCCATGACGGCAGCCACGTACACGAGACGGACGTCGAACGTGCCGGTGACGACGTGAAAACCGGGAAGCAGGCTCGGCACTTCCAGCCGACCCGAGGGATGGCCGGTCCAACCGACTGGTTGACCGGCCTGATCGTAGATGGTGAGGGCTGCGCGATCGCTGGATTCGCCCAACGAATTCCATGACGAAGCGGCGAGCGCGAACAGCGCTCTTCCGCTTGCTGGATCGCGGGCGGTTCGCACGAGGTCAGGCCGGCGCGCAGCGGTCTGCGCGGCTGCCGAGAGCTCCTCGAAAAGCGCGCGGTAGTGGCCTTCGAGCATCTGACGGACCGTCGCCGCAGCTTGTGGAGCGGTCGTGTCCGACGTTCGCCCAAACCACACACGCTCGAGTCCACGCCCAGCCAGCCAGATCGTTGCGGGCGCGAGCGCGGCCACCAACAGCCACCGGACGGCGAACGTTCCCGGCGCACGCCGCCAATTCAGGCCCATGTCGATGCGTGGTGCCATGATGTGGCCTTGATCAGCATTCTAGCGCCCGCCTGCAGCCGCCACTCGATCGTGAGCGACGCCGTGACCCGTGATGAACTGTTGATGAAAGTTCGTTCATCACCTGCGCGCGTGGGTCGATTTCGTGCACCACCCCAGTACGATACGAGACGCGCTGTTGACGATGGCGGGACGACCGCGTACGAGGCCGCGGCGGCTAGTTTTCAACCCGGTGCCCCATGAGAGGCGTGTCATCTCCCTTTGCGCTGGCGCACCGGTTCGTGCGTCAACTCTGCAGGCAGCCGTCATGATTCTCACGCGCGCGCGACATCGGCGTGACTGAGACAGATATCCGGCGGCTTTCGCGCGGCCTGGACACGAGAGCCATCGTCGTGCTCTTCGCCCGCGACGGAACGACATATGTCGGAACGCCGGTGGCGCTCCGAATCGACACGGCCTACGGGCGCCTCGTCGGCGAAGTCGTCATGCAACTGGAGGATGGCACCAAGGAGCTGGTCGATTTCGGAGAAATCGTCCAGGTGTGTGCGGGCGAGTGTGACGCCTGACGGGCGCTGCCTGCGTGGTTCGCGCAACGACGCAAGCCGAGGCCCTCTGGTGAGTCGCCTATGTCGGTCCGAAGGCGATTCCCCGAGGAGGAGGATGTGGGTTGTCGGCCTTCACTGCGCACCACCCGACCAGTACCCGGAGCGCGCGCGTACGCGGAAGGAAGGCTCGGACACGCGCACCTCGATTCGCCGGAACCCGGCCTTGCCGCTGGTGTTGGTCGGGTAGTACCCGAGGGTGTACTGCTGGCGCAATTCGGTGCCAATCTCCTTCACGGCCTGATCGATTGCATCCAGCCCGACCTGGTGAGCGTTTTCGAGGCGATAGCTCCGTCCTCCAGTCGGATCCGACAGCCGGCGAAGGGCGCCAATGTCAACCGTATCCTCCTGCCTAAACCGGAAATGGCCGAACGAGCCGCGCTCGCCATGGCCAATCCCGAGCGCATACACCACGGCTTCGGCGCGACGTGCTGCGTCGTTCGCGCGACGTGCAGATGTCGCGCTGTCCGTGTCGTTGCCGTCAGTAATCAGCAGAAGCGCACGCCGGCGATTGCCGGCGCGGCCGAGGGCCTCGAGCGCCTTCACGACGCCGTCATACAGCGCCGTGCCGCCGTTGGCGTTGAGTAGACCGATCGCACGTCGCACGCGATCGCGCCCCTCGTCAAAGCCGGCCACCATACGAACATGCTGGGCAAACTCCATCAGGAATGCTTCGTCATCCATCCGCAAGGCGTCGACGAAGTGACGCAAGGCGTCCTGCACGTCGTCGAGTTTGTCGCTCATGCTGCCGCTCGTGTCGACCAGCAGTCCAACGCTGACGGGTACGTCTCCAGTGTCGAAGACGCTCACCGTCTGGGGAATCCCCTCCTCGGTGATCGTGAAGGCATCTTGGGGCAAGCCTCTCACCGGCTGGCCGTCGCTCGCGGTGACGGTCGCCGTGATCATGACGAGATTGGTTGTGGAGCGAAATACCGGCGCGGTTGGATCCTGTGCGGAAGCGCTAATCGCGATCCCCGCAGTAATGGCCACGCTTGCGGGAATGCGGATAGTCATCGGTTTCACTCCTCAACGCCAGCGCCTTCCTTATCGTTCCGTACGACAGCCGTCGGTGAGACGACACCCTCCACCTCGACGCTCGGCCCTGGCGACCTCGCCTGGAGCCTACGGCCGAATGGTGATCGTTCGACCGGGTTGCGCGTTCACGTCGAATGCGAGTGGCCGCGCACCCGGCAGGACGATCTCGATCCGATGCAGTCCGGCTTCGACGTTCAGGCGCTGGAACGTGCCGTCGAAATCGTCCACGATCCCAGCGTAGTAGCCATCCACGTACACCGGCGCATCTTTCGGCGCGCCTTGAATACGGATATCGCCGTACGCCGCTATGGCCGGTGGATAGCCGTACGCGGGATAGCCGTACGCGTAGACCCCGTACGGGTGCGCGAAGGGGAACCCATAGCCGTAAGGCCACGCGTATCCGTAATACGCGTATCCGGAGGACAGTCCTAATCCGATGTAGGTGTGCACAGAGGGATAGTATCGGCCGCCAATCGTGTGGAGCGGAGCTCGCACGTGCGGCGTGGGCCCCGTGCGCGGCACAGCATGTCCGACTACTGCTGCGCCACGGATGCCGTCGCCGTGAACCGGTGCGGCTGCGTGGCCGGCGCCGCCCCCATGTCCGCCGCCGTGCTGCGCGCCCGCCGGCACAGCCGACATCGGCATGCTGGTGATAACCGCGATCGCCGTGACGAGCTTCATGTTCATGATGCCCTCCCACGATTCCGGGGAACGTGCAGGCGGATCTGCTGACATCGTCATCATACGCAAGAATGTCGCCGTGAGGCGGCGTCGACTGTACCGGCATCTGACGAGGTTGATGACAGCGGGCTGTCATCTCTGGAATGTCCGGAAAAACATACACGCATGCGAGCGGCGGAGGCCGTGATGAACAACGGATTAAATTCAGCTCATTGAGCAACGGGGCAGTTGACGCCAGCCTCTGTGGGGGCACCGGAGGTGCCGGCGTCAGATCGACACGACCAAAGGCGAAAGACGTAGCTCCACGTCTGCCCGCACCGGATGCGTGACGACATGCCTAGCTGATAAAACCGGGGGACTTTCCGGCGTAGTTGCCGCTGTGACGCACGCGCGGCTATCGTGTTCCCGAACGAGGCCCGATGAGGGTGTGATGGCCGCGACGCATAGTACCCCAGATCGGGTCCGGACGATGGCGTTCGGGTCACTGAGACGGACGGCCACTCGGTGCCAGTACCCATCGGCACGTTCACGCTCGGGCACGTACCCCAGGCGGTACGAGTGCCGGAGTTCACCAGCAATCTCCTCGTAGATGGAGGCGAGCGTCCGGCCGCGAGGCGTGAACGTGTGTCCGCCGGTATCGAAGGCGAGCTGAGCCAATTCGTACGGCACCGCCAGCGGGCGCCCGTGCTCGTCCGTTCGAAGCGAGACCGCGTAGACGATTACGCTACTCCGGCGCGTCGCGTCCAGTACCTCCTCGAAATCCAGGTGGCTACCTGTATCGTGCCCGTCGGAGAGCACGACGAGTGCCCGACGCGACTCCGCATCGCCCGCGCGACGCCGTTCGAGCGCGCGCATGGCAATGTGGATCGCGTCGAAGAGCGCGGTCTGTCCGGAGGATGACAGGGCGTCGATCGCCTGCCGTGCCTGACCGCGTTCAGTCCCCCAGGGTACCAGCCACAGCGCGCGGTCGTTGAAGGCCAACGCACCGACCTGATCGCCGGGGCCGAGTGCGTTCATGAAGGCGATGGCGGCCTGCTTCGCCTGGGCCATCCTTTCACCGTACATGCTCTGGCTGCGGTCCAGCAGCAGGACGGCTTCGAGGGCCAGCCGGTCGGCTGGCTCGAAGAAGGCAATATCCTGTGGCCGTCCATCCTCGAAGATGACGAAGTCGACTGGCCCCAGCGTGCCGATGGGCCGGCCTGTGCGATCCTTGACGCAGACGTCCAGCGTCACAAGGGCTACACCGCTCCGAAACAGTGGCTGGGAACCCCTGGACTGCGCCGGTACCGGCGATGCTCCCGTGATCGAGACGGCCGCAAAAGCCGCGACGATGGCCCAGTGTCCAAACCTCTTTGTCATGCGTATCCCCTCCCTCGGTCTTCACGTCGGCGGCGGCGGCGAGTCTGGACCAAGAATCCCTCGCCTTCGGGCGAGGATTGATCCATTGCACCTGGTGCGGTCCGAATTCACGTCACCCCACCCGGAGGCGGTAAAACATGCCCAACACGGCGCCGTACACCAGATGCGCAGCGAGAGTTATGAGCGGCGTGCGCGGGCCGTAGTTGAGGGCCAGAAACCCCGGCGGCTCCAGCATGGCCGGCGAGTCAGGTGCACCGTGCTCGCTGGCGATACGTGGGTGCATGCTCGGTAAGAGTGGCATCAGCACCGCCAACACGAAGGTCCCATGCACGAGACCGACCAAGGCTCCCAGCCACCACGCCACACGGCCCCACGTCTCGAAGGTGACGGCATAGAGCACCGCGAACACCCACCCGATCGCAAAATGGAGTCCGGATCCATAGACGAGCGCCCTATCCCAATCGCCGGTCACGAATGTGCCCAGCAACAGCGGCAGGCTCATGCGTGTGAGCCGGAGACTCTGGCCGATCGTCAGCAGGCTCGTCATCGCAACGGTAGCCACGAACCCCCAGAAAAAAACGCTGTCCCAGTGTGGGTGCGGATCGAGCCCGCGTCCGGTGAACTCGGCGCTCTGCCACAGTGCGAACATCATGAGTCGCGCCCCACTGCAACGAGCCGATCGGCGTCCGAGCCAATCCGCTCCAGCGCCAAGGCGGCATTGATCAGGCCAATGTGCGTGAACGCTTGCGGAAAGTTGCCCAAGGCGGCGCCGGTCGCCGGGTCCACTTCCTCGGCGAAGAGCCCGAGATCGTTGCCCAACGAAAGAAGGTGCTCGAACCGGGCTCGCGCCGCCGCCGCTTCGCCCAGCATCGCCTCGAACCGCACCAACCAGAAGCCGCAGATGCCGAAGACGCCCTCATCGCCGGGCACCCCATCGTCAGTGTGCACCGGATAGCGCCGCACCAGGCCGTTCATGCTGAGCGTGTGACGAATGCTGTGGTAGGTGGATCGCATCCGGGGATCGTGTGGGTCTGTGTATCCCCGCAGGGCGAGCAGCAGCAGACTGGCGTCGACCTCGTCTCCCCCGAACGCGCTGACGTAACTTCCCACTCGCGGATTGTAGCCATACGCGTCGATCGCTCGGCGAATTGCCTCTCGTTCTCTGCGGAACGCTTGGACGGGCACACGTACATGCCCCGCCTGGTGCAGCAGAAGCAGGTCGTTCAGGGCGACCCAGCACATCGCCTTGGAGTACGTGTGGTGCCGGCGGCGGGATCGGATCTCCCAGATTCCCTCGTCCGGTTCCAGCCACAGCCGGCACACGATCGTCCCCAAATCGACAAGCGAGCGCGCCTGCACCTGCGGGAGCCGCCGTCCGGCCTGTACGAAGGCGCGCGCGGCACCGGTCACCTCACCGTATACGTCAAGCTGTAGCTGCTCGACCGCCGCGTTGCCGATCCTGACGGGACGAGAGTTCAGGTAACCGGACAGCATGGGCAATGTCTGTTCGCTGAAGTTCGGCCGTCCAAACACGTCGTACACGACTCGGAGCCTCGGCCAGGTCAACCGGGTGGTGTGTAGCAACCAGCTCAGGAACGCCTCGCTCTCTTGTTGAAAGCCCAGGCCGAGCAGCGCCCGGATTGTCATCGAAGCATCGCGCAACCAGCAATATCGATAGTCCCAATTGCGCACGCCGCCGACGTCTTCGGGCAACGACGTCGTGGGCGCGGCAACCATCGCACCCGAGGGCGCAAAGGTCATCAGCTTGAGAACCAGCGCGCTGCGGACCACGTGGTCGACGTAGGGGCCGGCGTACCGACACCGGGCGGCCCAGGCGCGCCACCAGTCGATCGTCGTGGCGAGGGCGGCGCGCGCCTCTGTTCCGAGCGGCGGCACGACCAGGGGCTCCCCGCGCGCGAACGTCAGTCCGACGGTCCGGCACATTCCCTGCTGAAGGCGCACACGGGCGTGTACCGCCGCCCCGTTCTCCGAAAGCTCCAAGGGGAGGTCGGCTCTCAACTCCAACGCGTCACCCCGGTACTCGCAGACGAAGCCACTCGGCCCGCGGTCGCGAATCGTTGGCACGACGTGCCCGTAGTTGAACCGCGGTTGATACTGCAGCTCGATCTCGACCTCACCTTGCAGACACTCCACAGCGCGGATGATGGCGTGTGTGAGCGTGAGCGACCGAGACTCGACGCTCGGCGCGCCGATGGCCATTGCGTCGGTCACGCGGAGGAGCCCGCTCGGTGTCGTGAAGGTGGTCTCCAGCACGTTGGTGCGATCGACATACCGGCGGTGTACCGAGAAACTGCCGGCCGGCCGCAGCACGAACCGACCTCCGCAGCGCGCATCGAGCAAGGCGCCGAACACGGAAGGCTGCTCGAATCGTAACGGGCACCACCAGTCGATCGAGCCATCCGTAGACACCAGCGCGGCCGACTGGCAGTTTCCGATCACGGCGTACTGCTCGATGGGCAGGTAGGAAGTTGACGCTCGTTGGAAGACGGCCGTGGAGTCCATGCTGCTCACGATGAACCGCGGCTGCGCGCCTCATGGCCCGTGGGCGTCCGCGATGCGATTCCTAAAGATCAATCACAACACACTCCGTTCTCCAGAATCCGTTCGTGAAGAGAATTTAATCTGCGTTTCACGTTTGGATCGGCGGGCGGCGCCTCCGGCGCCCCCTGGGACTCCGCAGCTGCCTCCTGTGGAAGCGCGATTATGGATGCCAAACGGTCGCTTGGCAGCAAAGCGTCACTGGTGTCCGGAACGACCTCGCAGTGACACGGCGTGAGCGTGGTGTTTGGTTACGAGCGCCGTTGGACACGCCGGGGGCCGGTATGACACGATTGATGAAGGGCAGACGCTCTCTGCTGCGGTGGAGCATGATGGCGATGGCCGGTCGTGCCGCGCTCCTGTGTGTGGTTCTCCTCCTGGGCACCTCGCGCCCCGCAACCGCCCTCACGATTCTCGACGTCATCCAGCTCAGCCAGCGCTCCTATACGGACGCGCAAATCATCGCGATCATCGAGGCCACCAATGCGGTGTTCGAGCTCGAAGTAGAGGATTTGCCGCGCTTGAAGCAACTCGGTGTGAGCGAGGTGGTGATTCGCGTCATGCTGCAGCGCCGGCCACCTCCATCTACTCACGTATCCGGCGGCAGGGCGAATCCTGGTGTTGATTCGACAGCCGCAACGTCGGCGCCCCCGGTGACCGCGCCAGGCAGCAGTACCGCGCTCGCCGATGTGGCGCAGCGTGTCAACGCGCAGCGGCAGGCGGCTCGGTCGGTGAACGCGCCGGCTCTTGCATCGACCGCGCGTCCGATCCAACCGGCGGAGAGCACGCCGCCGCTTTCCAGGGGGACGGCTTCCGCGCCCATGGCGGCTTTTTTCCCCGTGGCCGAAGATCGCGCGGGTCACCATGCCCACGTGGGCATCGCCCTCAGGGGCCTCACAGTATTCGTGCTCAGAGATGAAGCCTCGTATGGCTCGATCGCCGAGAGGGCGGAGGCGCTGGCTGCGCAGCTCGAAGCGGCCCGTGTCCGTG
>Ga0187893_10007821_pt1 | contig 17236 bp, 25 predicted proteins | sample MA1701074metaG_FD_139574 | JGI IMG/M metagenome (GOLD analysis project Ga0187893, IMG submission 139574) | White microbial mat communities from a basaltic lava cave in the Kipuka Kanohina Cave System on the Island of Hawaii, USA - MA170107-4 metaG ... | reverse complement strand
GCGAATTCTTTCCGCCACCTAGATCACCTCCGGAGCCAGTGAAACAATCTTCAAGAAACGCTTGTCCCTCAGTTCCCGAGCCACTGGACCGAACACGCGGGTGCCTACCGGTTCATTGGCTTCGTTGATCAGCACAGCCGCGTTTTGATCGAACCGAATGTAAGAGCCGTCGCGCCGGCGAAACTCTTTGCGCGTCCGAACGACGACCGCCTTCACCACATTGCCCTTCTTAATGTTCCCGTCGGGCGTGACTTCTTTGACGGCTGCCGTAATGATATCGCCCAAAGTGGCCTTGCTTCCTGTCGATCCGCCCAGAGGGAGAATACAGGAGATCTTGCGAGCGCCGGAATTGTCGGCAACTTCCAGCATCGTTCCCATTTGAATCATAGCGTTGGCTCCTGGCGCTTTATGCCGTTATCCGATCCCATTCAGCTGGCCTTGCGGATGATCTCCTGCAGGCGCCATCGCTTACGCTTGCTGAGCGGGCGGGTTTCGATTATGGAAACCGTGTCACCGATCGAACAGGCATTCTTCTCGTCATGGGCAAGAAACTTCGAGGTCTTGGTCATGATTCTCCGGTACAACGGATGTTGCACTCGCCGCTCGACCGAGACCACGATCGTCTTCGTCATCTTGTTACTGGTAACGACTCCCACCTTGACACTCTTTCGCCCCGTCTTCGGGGTTGCCGCAACGGCTTGCGGTGTCTCTTGACTTTCCATAATTGCTCCAGCCCCTCTTAAAAATCCCCTTCTCAACGGAGGAAGAAAAACAAAGTCTTCGGGTTACCTTCCAAGCCCGAGGCACTTCGCGACCGCCCGTCTGAATTGGGGGACTTGATCTTAAAAACTACGCCTTCGGCCCGTCCAATTCGCGCTGACGGCGAATGGTCTTGATTCGGGCCACATCTTTCTTCAACGTTCGCAGCTTCTTTAGACCTTCCGTCTGTCCTGTGGCTAATTGGAATCGCAGGCGAAACATCTGCTCCGCGATTTCGCGCTCCTGATTCTTCAATTCGTCGTCGGAAAGTTCTCTGATTTTTTCGGCTTTCATCTCTATTCCTGCCCGATTCGGGATACAAACTTGGTCTGGATGGGCAGCTTGTTCGCTGCAAGACGCATCGCCTCGCGAGCAACGTCTTCCTTGACACCTTCCATTTCAAAGATCACCTTGCCGGGTCGAACCACCGCCACCCAGAACTCGGGAGCTCCTTTGCCCTTGCCCATGCGGGTTTCCGCAGGTTTCTTGGTCACAGGCTTGTCAGGAAACAAGCGAATCCACACCTTGCCGCCGCGCTTGATAAAGCGGGTCATGGCAATCCGGCTGGCTTCGATCTGACGGTCCGAAATCCAACCGGGCTCCAGAACTTTCAAGCCGAACTCGCCGAAGGCAATCTCTGACCCACGCCAAGCCTTCCCTTTCATGCGGCCGCGCTGTTGCTTGCGGTACTTTACTTTCTTCGGCATCAACATGATGACTCAGTCTCCAACCACCGTGATCCGTAATGCCCCATTGGCGATTCGTGCCAGGAGAGCAATAGCTCTCTAAAGCTTTGCTCCCAGGGCTGCCTTCTTCTTTAATGCCGGGAACAGCTCGCCTTTATAGATCCACACCTTCACGCCAATCGCCCCATAAGTGGTGCGTGCTTCAGCGAACCCAAAGTCAATGTCAGCGCGGAGCGTGTGCAATGGGAGCTGGCCCTGCAGGTACCACTCGGTACGGGCGATTTCAGCGCCATTCAGGCGTCCCGCACAGTAGACCTTGATCCCTTTCGCTTGAACCTTCAGAGCCGTATCCACCGCTTTGCGCATGGCACGGCGGAAGGCAATTCGCTTTTCAAGCTGCAGGGCAATCGACTCGGCCACCAACTGGGCTTCCAGCTCAGGACGATGTACCTCATTGATGTTGATAAAAATATCGCGATTCGTCCGTTTCTGCAGATCCGCTTTCAGCTTGTCGATTTCCGATCCCTTGCGACCAATGATGATGCCGGGACGGGACGTATGGATCGTGATCCGAATCTTGTTTCCAGGCCTCTCAATCTCAATCTTGGACACGCCGGCATGACCCAGCTGCTTTTTCAGCTCCTTCTTGAGCCTCAAATCTTCGTGAAGCAAGGCACTGTAGTCCTTCTTGGCATACCACCGTGAGTTCCAGGTTTTGTTGTAGCCAAGACGAAAACCGAACGGATGAACTTTCTGTCCCAAGACGCCCTCCCTTACTTGTCAGACACGTGAATCGAAATGTGGCTCATACGGCGCTGAATCCGGTAGGCTCTGCCCATGGGTGCGGGCCGCACGCGCTTCATGCGGGCACCTTCGTTCACATAGGCCTGGCTCACGAACAAGCTATCCGCATCGACACCTTCCGGCTGCTGCTCTGCATTCGCGACAGCCGACTTCAGAACCTTCTCAACATCTTTGGAGGAACGCTTTTTCGTGAACTGCAGAATCGTCAGAGCATCGGAAACGCTCTTGCCCCTGATGAGATCCACAACCAGGCGAATTTTTTGCGCTGATCCTCGAATGTACTTGGCTGTTGCGTGTGCTTCCATGATTTCACCTAAAGTTTAAAACGAACGAAATCTAGCCGGCCCTCGGGGGCGGTGCGGGAGCCGCCGTTCTTTCAGCCGCGGCTTTGGAACTGTGTCCCTTGAATACTCGGGTTGGAGAAAACTCCCCCAGCTTATGCCCCACCATGTTTTCAGTGAGGTACACCGGAATAAACTTCTTGCCGTTATGAACAGCCAGCGTGTGTCCCACCATGTCCGGAGTAACCGTCGAGCGGCGAGACCAGGTCTTCACAACTTTCTTCTCAAAACGCTTGTTCATGGACTCGATCGTCTTCGCCAGACTGTGGTCCACAAAGGCGCCCTTCTTCACTGACCGTGCCATCTTATCTCCTCAAAACCCGCTCACTGTTTCCAGCTACTTCTTATTTTTGCGCTTCACAATGAAACGGTCGGTACGCTTATTGTTGCGCGTCTTGTAGCCGCGCGTGGGCTGTCCCCAAGGTGACACTGGATGCCGCCCCCCTGAAGTTTTGCCTTCCCCTCCGCCGTGCGGATGGTCCACCGGGTTCATCGCCACACCGCGCACGGTAGGGCGCCTTCCAAGCCAGCGTGTGCGGCCAGCCTTGCCGTAACTCACGTTCGAGTGATCCAGATTTCCAACCTGCCCGATTGTCGCCTGGCACTCAATGTGAATCTGCCTCACTTCACCTGACGGCATCTTCACCTGAGCATAATCGCCTTCCTTGGCTACTAGTTGAGCAGCGCTTCCGGCTGAGCGAGCCAACTGCGCGCCCCGGCCCTTGCGCATTTCAATGTTGTGGATCGTTGTGCCCAGGGGAATGTTCTTCAGCGGCAAGGCGTTGCCAACCAGGATATCCGCATCCGGCCCCGAAACGATCATGGCTCCCACCTGCAAACCGACGGGGTGCACGATGTAACGCTTCTCGCCGTCCGTGTAATGCAGGAGCGCGATGCGCGCCGACCGGTTCGGATCGTACTCGACCGCGGCAACTTTGGCGGGAATGCCCGTCTTGTCGCGCTTGAAATCCACAATCCGATAGAGCTTTTTGTGACCTCCCCCACGGTGCCGCACCGTGAGACGGCCTGAACTGTTTCTTCCGCCGGTCCGCAGCTTCGTCGTCACCAAGCTCTTTTCCGGGTGATCCTTGGTGATTTCATCAAAGGTCGTGACGGACTTAAACCGAAGCGACGGTGTGATTGGTCTGAATGTTTTGAGCCCCATGCTTATGCGTTCTCCGCGTACTCGATCATCTTTTCGCCCGGTTTCAGACGAACGTAGGCCTTCTTCCAATCAGCCTTATATCCCGAAAACCGTCCTCGCCGCCGCTGCTTGCCAAAGAAGTTCGAGGTGTTCACCGAAGCAACTTTGACCTTGAACAACCTTTCCACCGCCTCCTTCACTTCTCGCTTGTTGGCGTGGATGTTAACCTGAAAGCACAGCGTGCCATTCTCTTCCTTCTTGTCCAGCCCTTTCTCTGTAATGATGGGGCGCTTGATCACCGAAAATACGTTCTTCATACGCTCAGCGCCTCCTGCAGTTTCTCAATGGCGTCCTTGGAAAACAGAACCTGCTCGTGGTTCAGCAGATCATAAACGTTCAACTCGCGGCTCGAGACCAGCTTGACTTTGGCCAGGTTGCCCGAGGCCCGATCCAGATTCGTGTTCTCACCGGCCGCAACGATCAATAGCTTCTTGTTAAGCTCAATCGCATTGAGACGCTGTCTCAATTCCTTGCTCTTATGATTCTGAAGCGAGAACTCGTCAACCACCGTGATCGCATTGCCGTTGAATTTGTCGGTAAGAGCGGAGCGAAGCGCGCCGAGAATCATTTTCTTGGGGAGATGGAACGCGTAGGAACGAGGGGTTGGCCCGTGAGCAATGCCGCCGTGCCGCCATATGGGGTTCCGGCTGCTTCCGACACGCGCTCGACCGGTGCCCTTCTGCCTCCATGGCTTCTTGCCGCCCCCGCTGACCTGGGAGCGATTCTTGGTGGCATGCGTTCCCTGCCTGAGACCGTCCAGATAGTGCTTCACCGCGGCAAACAAGAGACTCTTGTTGACTTTGGCTGCGAAGACACTTTCGTTCAACTCAATCTCGCCGACGACCTTGTTGTCCAGATTCTTAACTTGCAATTTTGGCATGATCACTTCTCACCAACGCGATGCCCCAAGGCAGCACGTCATTTAGTCTTCTTTCGAATCACGACGTATCCACCGTTCGCGCCCGGCACCGCACCGCGCACAATGAGCAGGTTCTGCTCGAGGTCGACCCTGACCACGCGAAGATTCTTGGTCGTGACGTTCTCATGTCCCATGTGGCCGGCTGCCCGCATCCCCTTGAAGACGCGTGACGGGAAGGCAGAGGAGCCGATAGACCCGGGCGCCCGGTGAAACATCGATCCGTGCGTGGCGGCGCCGCCGCGAAAATTATGCCTCTTTATCACACCGGCGAAACCCTTGCCCTTGCTCACCCCGGAAACATCGACGGAGTCGCTTGCCGAAAACTGATCGACCAGAACCTTGGATCCAACCTCCGTCGCTTCGGCCGATTCCTGCAAGCGGAATTCTTTCAAGAATTTTACGGGGGAAACGTTCGCCTTCTTGAAATGCCCCTGCATGGCCTTTTTGATCCGTTTGTCAGCCACAAACTCAACCAGACCCAACTGCACCGCGTCATAACCATCTTGCGCTGCCGTTTTTTTCTGCACGACAACGCAAGGCCCGGCCTTGATTACCGTGGCAGGGACAGCGGTGCCGTCCTTCTCAAACAACTGGGTCATCCCTACCTTGATTCCAAGAATGCCATTGACCATAAGAACCACCACTCCGGGTTACTTGTGCTCTTTTCCGAAAGCCTTGATCTCCACATCGACGCCAGCCGGCAGATCCAGCTTCATCAGCGCGTCAATAGTCTGCGGCGTCGGCTCCAGGATGTCCAAGAGCCGTTTGTGCGTTCGAATCTCAAACTGCTCACGCGATTTCTTGTCGACGTGGGGGGAACGCAAGACGCAGTACTTGTTCTTGACCGTCGGCAGCGGAATCGGACCGGCCACACGGGCACCGGTTCTTCGCGCAGTGTCGACGATTTCAGACGCCGACTGGTCAAGAACACGATAATCGTAGGCCTTCAATCGAATGCGAATCTTTTCGTTCAACATAATATGAGTCCTGAAACTCCAGAGATCCCAATCCGGCGAAATTCCAATCGGTCAGCCTGCGCGCAAGTCCCTCAAGCGATGATTTCGGTCACAGTGCCGGCACCCACCGTCCGTCCGCCTTCCCGAATCGCAAACCGCAACCCCTTCTCCATCGCAATCGGCACAATCAGCTCAATCTCCAGCGACACGTTGTCCCCAGGCATCACCATCTCGGTCCCCTCCGGCAGCGTCGCCACACCCGTCACGTCCGTCGTCCGAAAGTAAAACTGCGGCCGATACCCCTTGAAAAACGGCGTGTGCCGCCCGCCCTCTTCCTTCGTCAAAATATAGGTCTCCGCCTTGAACTTCGTGTGCGGCGGTATCGAGCCGGTCTTCGCAATCACCTGCCCTCGTTCCACGTCGTCCTTCTCCACCCCGCGCAACAACAACCCCACGTTGTCTCCCGCCACTCCCTCGTCCAGCAGCTTCTTGAACATCTCCACCCCGGTCACCACTTTCTTCACCGTCGGGCGAATCCCTACTATCTCGATCTCTTCCCCCACCTTCACCTTCCCGCGCTCCACTCGCCCCGTCACCACCGTCCCTCGCCCCGATATCGAAAATATGTCTTCCACCGGCATCAAAAACGGCTTGTCGATCTCCCGCTGCGGCAACGGAATGTATTTGTCCACCTGCTCCATCAACTCATCCAGCGCCTTCTCCCACTGCGCTTCCCCGTTGATCGCTCCCAGCGCACTCACCCGCACCACCGGAATGTCGTCCCCAGGAAACTTGTAGGTCTTCAGCAGCTCCCGTACCTCCAGCTCCACCAGGTCCAGCAGCTCCGGATCGTCCACCGCATCCACCTTGTTCATCGCCACCACGATGTAGGGCACCCCCACCTGCCGCGCCAGCAAGATGTGCTCCCGCGTCTGCGGCATCGGCCCGTCGGTCGCCGCCACCACCAATATCGCCCCGTCCATCTGCGCCGCCCCGGTGATCATGTTCTTGATGTAGTCGGCGTGCCCCGGACAGTCCACGTGCGCGTAGTGCCGGTTCGGCGTCTCATACTCCACATGCGCCGTCGCGATCGTAATCCCCCGCTCCCGCTCTTCCGGCGCATTGTCAATCGAATCAAAGCTCCGAAACTGCACCTTCGGGTTGTTCTTCGCCAGCACCTTGGTGATCGCCGCCGTCAGCGTCGTCTTCCCATGATCGATGTGCCCTATCGTCCCTATGTTGACGTGCGGCTTGCTGCGGTCAAATTTCTCCTTCGCCATCGCTATTTCTTCCTTTCCTAAGGTTCACTCGTTCCGGCTCCAAGAGTCTGAACGGCGGCTAGGCCCTGCCTTGAACCTTCGCAATAATTTCTTCGCTCACCAGTTTGGGAGCCTGCTCATAGTGATAAAAATGCATGGAATACGTCGCTCTGCCCTGGGTCTTGGACCTGAGGTCGGTGGAATAGCCGAACATCTCAGACAGCGGCACGACAGCCGTTACAACTTGAGACCCTGCGCGGGGTTCCGTGGTTTCGATGCGTCCGCGCCGCGAATTCAGGTCGCCAACCACGGGGCCCATGAACTCCTCCGGGACGACGACTTCCACTTTCATGATTGGCTCTAGCAACACCGGGCTTGCTCTATGGCACCCGTCCTTGAAAGCCATGGAACCCGCGATTTTGAAGGCCATTTCTGAAGAGTCCACGTCGTGATAAGAGCCATCGTACAGGGTGACCTTGACATCCTGCACTTCAAATCCCGCCAGAACGCCCGTCTCCAGTGCCTCTGCAATGCCCTTCTCGACGGGCGCGATGTATTCCTTCGGGACCGCCCCGCCAACAATCTTGTTGATGAACTCGAATCCTTTTCCAGGCTCGTTGGGCTCGACGATGATCTTGACATGTCCATACTGGCCGCGACCGCCTGTTTGACGGATAAACTTGCCTTCCGCTTCCGCTTTCTTCCGGATGGTCTCTCGATAAGCCACCTGCGGCTTGCCGACGTTGGCGCTCACCCCGAACTCACGGAACATACGGTCCACCAGGATCTCGAGATGGAGCTCGCCCATCCCGGAGATAATGGTTTGGCCGGTATCCTGGTCGGTGGCAACCTTGAACGTGGGATCCTCCTGAGCCAACTTCCCCAAGGCCATCGACAGCTTCTCCTGGTCGCTCTTGGTCTTCGGCTCGATTGCAACGGAAATGACCGGCACCGGGAAATCCATCGCTTCGAGAATGACGGGGGATTCTTCGAGACAGATCGTATCTCCGGTGGTTACATTCTTCAGCCCCACCGCAGCGGCGATGTCGCCAGCGTAAACCTCTTTAATCTCTTCCCGCTTGTTGGCGTGCATTTTCAGCAAACGGCCCACACGCTCACGCGTGTTTTTCGTCGAATTGAATACGTACGAACCGGCACTCAGCATGCCGGAGTAAACTCGAAAGAACGCGAGTTGGCCGACAAACGGATCGGTCATGATTTTGAAGACCAAGCCGGAAAAAGGTTCGCTATCATCCGCTTTGCGAGTGGCCTCCTCGGAGCCGTCCTGAGTTGTGCCAACGACAGGGGGCAGGTCGACAGGGGACGGCAGATAATCAACAACCCCGTCCAGCAGAGGCTGTAATCCTTTGTTCTTGAAAGCGGAGCCGCAAAAAACGGGCGTGAGAGCCAGTGTAAGCGTCGAATGCCTCAAGCTCTGCTTCAGCACGTCCACGGCAATCGACTCGCCGTTCAAATACTGTTCAATAAGACTGTCGTCGTTTTCGCAGATGGCCTCAACCATCTTATCCCGATAAACTCTGGCCTCCTCGGCTAAATCCGCAGGAATGTCGCAAACCTCGTAGTCTGCTCCCAGAGTTTCATCTCTATAGATGATCCCCTTCATGTCCATGAGGTCGATAACCCCGACAAAGGAATCCTCTTTCCCGATCGGAATCTGCACCGGCACGGCATTCGCCTTCAGACGGCTCTTGATCATGTCGATACATCGGAAGTAATCCGCGCCGACGCGGTCCATCTTGTTCACAAAGACGATCCGCGGCACCTTGTACTTGTCGCCCTGGCGCCAGACGGTCTCAGTTTGCGGCTCTACACCTTCCACCGAACCGAGCAGGCAAATGGCTCCGTCCAGGACGCGCAGGCTGCGTTCAACTTCCGCAGTAAAGTCCACGTGTCCGGGCGTATCGATGATGTTGATGCGGAGGTCCTTCCAAAAGCACGTGGTGGCCGCCGAGGTAATTGTGATGCCGCGCTCCTGCTCCTGCGCCATCCAATCCATCGTGGCCGTGCCATCGTGGACTTCGCCGATCTTGTGCGTAATGCCCGTGTAGAAAAGAATCCGCTCGGTTGCCGTGGTCTTGCCAGCATCAATGTGCGCCATGATTCCGATGTTGCGCGTATTTTTGAGCGAAACTTGACGAGCCATAAACTATGAACTAATGCCAGACCCCTACCACCGATAATGCGCGAATGCCTTGTTGGCCTCGGCCATTTTGTGAACGTCTTCACGCTTCTTGACAGCGGTTCCGCGGTTGTTGGCCGCATCCAGAAGCTCCGCAGCAAGCTTTTCTTCCATCGACCTTTCCTTGCGGTCTCGCGAATAGCCGACGAGCCAGCGAATGCTCAATGAGGTCCTGCGATTCGGGTTTACCTCGACCGGGACCTGGTAGTTTGCGCCACCGACGCGTCGCGTCTTCACTTCCAGCACCGGCTTGACGTTGTCGACCGCCTTCTTGAAAACTTTCAACGGGTCGTCGCTGGTCTTCTCTTGAATGATCTTCATCGCATCGTAAAAGATGTGTTCCGCTGTGCTTTTCTTGCCATCCGACATCACACAGTTGACAAACTTCGAAACCAGCGTGCTGTTGTAAATCGGATCTGGCAGCACTTCTCGCTTCGGAACATTTCCTTTTCTTGGCATAAAACGATACCTCCCACGAACACCGCATTTCTCCGCAGCATTCACGGACGACAAGCTGTGACCATTCAGGGAATTGATTTACTTCGGTCGTTTGGCTCCGTACTTGGAGCGGCTTTTCTTGCGGTTCTGAACGCCTACCGAATCCAGCGTCCCACGCACGACGTGATAACGAACCCCAGGGAGGTCCTTCACACGCCCACCGCGAATGAGGACAATGGAGTGCTCCTGCAGATTGTGCCCGATACCCGGAATATACGTGGTGACTTCGATGCCATTCGTCAGTCGCACACGTGCTACCTTTCGCAGGGCCGAGTTCGGTTTCTTCGGCGTCGAGGTATACACGCGCACACAAACACCGCGTTTTTGCGGACAACTTTGAAGCGCAGGACTACTCGTCTTGTACTTGGGCTTCTTGCGGCCCATCCGGACCAACTGGTTAAACGTGGGCAAGACTCAATCTCCTCAAAACGGCACAGTTAGAACGCAATCACGCTGACAAAACTCCACAAGGCGAAAAACCCCGCAACTCTAGCAAAGCGGCCAATCGAGTGTCAATTGAAATTCGAGTTTAGAAGGGATTACAGGCCAAAACTTCTCCGGATTGCGAGGCACCGATCTTTCCCGCCACCCAATCCACGAGCACCGGATCGATTCAAGAAATCGTACCTGCTAAACGGTCAGGATTTCCTCTTCCTTCTTCTTTGCCATGTCCTCGACTTTGGCCGTGTACTGGTCCGTCAGTTTCTGAACCTCATCGAGCGCCTTTCGCTCTTCATCCTCCGAGACCTGTTTGTCCTTTAACATCTTCTTCAGCACTTCGTTCTCGTCACGCCGGATGTTGCGAATCGCCGTGCGATGATCTTCCAGCACTTTGCCAACGTGCTTCGCCAGCTGCTTGCGCCGCTCTTCCGTGAGCGGAGGAATCGGGATTCGAATCAACTTGCCATCGTTTCCGGGGTTCAATCCCAGATCCGAAGCGCGAATTGCCTTCTCAATAGCCGGCAGCACAGACAGGTCCCACGGTTGGGCCGTAATCAACGTGGGTTCCGGCACCGACAGGGTAGCAACCTGGTTCAGAGGCGTAGGCGCGCCGTAATACTCCACCGTGATGTGATCGAGCAACGAAATCGATGCTCGGCCAGATCGGACACCTGAAAGCTCCCGTCGCAAGTCTTCGACTGCCTTTTCCATTCGGACTTTTGTCTGTTGAATGACGTCTTTGACCATAGGATTAGACCCTCACAATCGTGCCAATCTTCTCACCCATGACAACCCGCTGAATGTTACCGGATTGCAACAGGTTGAAGACTATTATCGGAAGGCTGTTGTCCATGCAGAGCGAAATCGCGGTTGTATCCATAACCCGCAACCCTTGCCGCAGTACGTCGATGTACTTGATTTCGGTGTACATCGTTGCTGACTTGACATGCACTGGGTCGGCATCATAAATGCCGTCAACTTTGGTGGCTTTCAGGATCACTTCGGCCTTGATCTCCATGGCCCGGAGCGCCGCGGCGGTATCAGTCGAAAAATAGGGATTACCAGTACCCGCAGCAAAGATGACAACACGACTCTTTTCAAGATGCCTGATGGCGCGACGGCGGATAAATGGCTCGGCTACCTCACGCATCTCGATTGCTGACACGACCCGGGTAAAGACTCCAACTTTCTCCAACGCGTCCTGGAGAGCAATCGCATTGATGACCGTGGCCAGCATCCCCATCAGATCGCCGGAAACCCGATCCATTCCCTGAGCGGTGGCTTTCAATCCACGAAAAATGTTTCCGCCACCGATAACGATGGCGATTTCCACGCCGAGATTATGTACGTCCCTAAGTTCTTCAGCCACCCTCCCAGCCATCTGCGGATCAACGCCGAAGCCCTGATTCCCCATGAGGGCTTCGCCGCTGAGCTTGAGCAGGATTCTCTTGTAAGCGTAGGAGGGCATCGTCAAGGGCACTATTTCAGTTGCGCAGCCACCTCCGCCGCAAAGTCGCCACCGCGCTTCTGCAACCCCTCTCCTACCTTGAAACGTGAGAACCGGCGCAGGCTGATGTTCTCTTTCATCTGAGAAACCTTCTCCGTTATCAGCTGGCCAACCGTCATCTTGTCATCCTTGACGAACGGCTGATCGTAAGCACACGCTTCGGAATAAAATTTATTGAGCTGCCCCTCGACAATCTTTTCCACCACGTTGGCTGGCTTGCCGGTAGCCAAGGCTTTGGCCCTGTAGATTTCTTTTTCCTCGTTCAGAACGTTTTCCGGCACCTCTTCGCGGCGAACATACTTGGGCTCCATCGCCGCAATATGCATTGCAAGATCCTTGGCGAGATCCAGAAATCCCTCGGTCTTGGCGACAAAGTCGGTCTCACAATTCAGTTCGACCAAGACGCCGACCCTGCCACCCGGGTGGAGATAGGAATATACGATTCCTTCGCTGGTGATGCGATCGGCTTTTCTCCCAGCCGCAGCCGCACCCTTCTTCCTCAAAATCACAATGGCCTTCTCGAAGTCACCCGCCGCTTCCGCCAGCGCCGCTTTGCACTCCATCATTCCGGAACCAGTGGCCTCTCGTAATTTCTTTACCGAGTCTGCTGAAATAGCCATAAGCAAGCAACTCCCTTTTCAGTTCACTACCGGAGACACGACTGCTTCGAACACGCCCCTGAAAACTAAGTCCTTTGGACACAGCAGGATTTAGACAGGCACTCGACCGCGCCCTAGCACGCTCCGTACAAGTTGAATATGGAAATGATGCAGGTAAATCGAAGAAGAACTCGTGAGCTTAACCTGAAGCCACTGGCTGACTTCCCAAGTCGGACCGGGAAGAGCGGCCCTTTTGGGCCGTCCGCCCCTCACTGCCCCCCGAATCGCCACTAGCTTTTGACCCCTCAACGACGACAGAACTTTCGTGCGAGCCATTGCCCTTCAAGTCGGCCTTCTCCGAAGGCGTTCCAGAAGTCGTCTCTTCACCCTCTGTCTCACCTTCAGAAACCTTGTCCTTCAGCGCAGCAGCGCCTTCGATCACAGCATCCGCAATCTTAGAAACAAACAACTTGATCGCACGCAAAGCGTCGTCATTGCCTGGGATCACACAGTCGATGTTGTCCGGATCACAATTGGTGTCAACAACGGCGATGACCGGAATACCCAATCGGTTCGCCTCTTTGACCGCGATCTCTTCCTTTTTGGAATCAATCACGAATATTGCCTGTGGCAATCGTTTCATGTTCTTGATTCCGGACAGGTTTTTTTCCAGGCCTTTGCGCTCCCGCTCCAGCCGCGCAACCTCTTTCTTCGAAAACAATTCATAGCGGCCATCGGTAGACATCTCGTCCAACTCCCGGAGCCGTTGAATCGACTTCTGGATGGTGACGAAATTGGTCAGCAGGCCGCCCAACCATCGCTGGTTGACGTAGAACATTTCACAACGCGTTGATTCCTCGAGAATTGCTTCCTGGGCCTGGCGCTTGGTGCCAACGAAAAGAATGGCGCCACCCTGAGCCGCCAAATCCGCAACGAAGCGAGTGGCCTCTTTGAACATCCGAAGGGTTTTTTGCAGATCAATGATATAGATTCCGTTGCGCTCTCCAAAAATATACTCCTTCATTTTCGGATTCCAACGCTTGGTCTGATGGCCAAAATGAACACCAGCCTCCAGCAATTCCTTCATTGAAACAGATGCCAAACCAACCTCCCGCGCGACCACAATCAATTATCAATATTCAGAAAATAGAACCGGATGACCGACGGCCATTACCGCTTGGAGAACTGGAAGCGCTTCCGCGCGCCCTTTTGACCGTACTTCTTACGTTCCTTGATTCTAGAATCCCGAGTCAAGAAGCCGCCCTTTTTCAGCTTTTTCCGCAACTCCGTGTTGTACTCCAGCAGAGCTCGCGAGATCCCAAGCCGCACCGCGCCGGCCTGTCCCGAGGGCCCGCCGCCGTCGACAGTCACCAGAACGTCAAACTTGTCTGAAGTTTCAGTCAACAGAAAAGGCTGCCGGATGATCATGCGAAGCGTCTCATTCCTGAAGTAGCCCTCGAATGCGCGCTTATTTACCACGACCTGCCCTTTTCCGGGCCGCAAAAGAACGCGCGCCGTGGAGGATTTCCTACGGCCGGTTCCATAATATTGAACTGGAGCTACCACGAATCGTCCTCCGAAAATCAGCTGATCACTAATACCTCAGGCTGCTGCGCGCTGTGAGGATGATTTCCACCCACATACACTTTCAGCTTTGAGGCCATCGCTCTGCCCAACTTGTTCTTGGGCAGCATTCCCTTGACAGCGAGTTCAACCATTCGGTCGGGCCGCTTGGCTTTCAAATCGTGCGCAGAGACACCCTTCATGCCGCCTGGAAACCCGCTGTAACGGTAATACATCTTCTGATCAAGTTTTTTCCCAGTCAACTTCACTTTCTCTGCGTTAATAATAATGACGTGATCGCCCATGTCCATGAAGGGTACCCACGTCGGCTTCAGCTTGCCCGCGAGCAAATTTGCCACATGGGAAGCCAGGCGTCCCAGCACCTGATCCTCTGCATCAACGACATACCAGCGGCGGCTAATTTCACTACCCTTGGGGAAATACGTTGGCATACCTCTACCTCTACAGGGGCGCAACCACCCAAAATCGCAAAGTGCAGAAAGTACTTGATGGCAATTTCTTTGTCAAGAAAAACCTACGGCGGGATTCGCCCGATTCAGTGACATCTGAATCGCACTGAGTCTGGCCCCCATGCGACCGCTCCTTCCAGTCGCACGTACGCTCCCAGTGTATACTTCATACCGAGGGACTTCTCATGACACTTCAGGCTTCGACTGTACCCCGATCTGAGACTACCTCTCGTACTCCACGCATCCTGGTTGGCACCTCCGGCTTTAGCTACCCGGAATGGCGCGGGAAGTTCTATCCGCCAGATCTTTCCCCAAAAAAATTTCTCTCCTATTATGCGCAGCACTTCTCCACAACAGAGATCAACAAAACCTTCTATCGCATCCCTACAGAGGCCCTGGTGGGCAACTGGCGCGACGAGGTGCCCGCTGATTTCCGGTTCACGCTCAAGGTAAGCCAGGCAATCACCCACCGAAAAAAGCTGAAGTCCGTTGATTCAGAGATGAAACGTTTTCTGGAGAGCGCTGCCGCACTGAAAGAAAAACTGGCAACGCTGCTGGTACAACTGCCGCCGTTCTTGCGCAAAGACCTCGCCACACTGGAAGAGTTCCTCGACAAGTTCTCAGCTCACGCCCGGCTCTCATTTGAGTTCCGCCATGCTTCGTGGTTCTGTGACGATTTGTACCGATTACTCCAGAATCATCAATGCGCCCTGGCTGTCGTGGAAAAGGAAGAGGGCGAGGGCGCAGAAAGGCCCAGAGAAATAACCGCCCCGTTTGTCTACCTGCGGTTGCGCAAGGGCGAGTATTCCGACGCCGAGTTGGAGGATTGGGCTGAGTGGATTCGCCGCCAAACCGTGGATGTCTTCTGCTATCTGAAACACGATGATGAAGCCCCTCTGCTCGCCAAACGCCTGCTCAAGGCGCTTGGAATGCCGGCGTCTTCGTGAGAAATACTCGCACGAGTGGCCGGAAAGCAGCACTGTGGAGAACGGGCTGCCGCCTGCACCTCTATTTCATCAGCGAGCCAGAAACATGGTGTGTAGCGCGCGAGCCAGTTCGGCTGCATCCTGGGGGTTGACGAGCAGAGTGATTCGGAGGGACGAAGTATCGATTCCGAGAACCTGCACACCCAATCGCTCAGCTTCTCCGAGAGCTCGTGCGGAGAGAGCCGCGCTGCCGAGCGCTGTGCCGACTACCGACACAGCCGCGATGTTTTCGGCAATTTCCAGTTGGTTGCCAAAGCGCTCCTGCAAGGATCGGTTCAGTCCTGGCCAATCGGGCAGATTATCAATCGCAAACAGCGCTACCGCACCCGTGCCGCCATCTGCCAGTCGCCAAAGGGGCACCTCGGCCTCGCCCAGCACTGAGCCAAGCTGCACGGCGTCGGCATTCAAGTGAAGCCTAACAAGGCCGGTCGAGACAGCAACGCCGCAAGCGTCGCGGCCACTACCCTGCGCACCCACGCGAGTTCCTCCACCCTCGGCGTGGGTGGCTCGCGCGTAAAGATGAATTCCGGATCTCCGCGCCCATTCCACAGCCTGGGCATTCAAGACCTTGGCTCCGTGCTCCGCAAGCTCTTGCATCTCTTCGTAAGAGATCGATTCCAAGAGATGGGCCTCAGGCACGAGGCGCGGATCGGCCGTGTACACTCCATCCACATCGGAGCAAATCTCGCAATTGGCGCCGAGCGCCGCGGCCAGGGCAACCGCGGTCGTGTCGGAGCCCCCTCGACCCAGAGTTGTGATCTCGCGACGATAAGACATGCCCTGGAAACCCGCTACGATGACCACCTTGTTGCGCTCCAACTCGTCCTGGATTCGAATGGGGCGCACTTCGATGATGCGAGCTCCAGAGTGACGGTCGTTCGTCATGATGCCCGACTGCGAACCGGTAAATGAGATGGCTTCCAACCCGCGTTTCTGGATGGCCATGGCCAACAGCGCCATCGTAATACGCTCGCCCGTTGAAAGCAGCATGTCCAACTCACGCCGTGGTGGAGAGTCGGTTATCTGATGGGCCAGCCGGATCAAATCATCGGTTGTGCGTCCCATGGCAGAGACCACTACGCAAACCTTGTTCCCTTGCTTCGCAGTCGCGGTTACACGATCGGCAACTCTTTCTAGCTTTGCGATGTCGGCAACCGAACTCCCACCGTACTTTTGAACGATAATCTCCGTCATTGGCGCTCCAGTGGATAGTGCCAAGGGGTCCTCCAGCACGATCGTTCCCGCCGTGGCGGACAAAGGGCCTCGCGCCTCCCGAGCGGTCGCGAGACCAGTTTGAATTGACGTGTGTTTTGGGTACAATGCGGCGCCGTCAGGGCTTTGAGGCACACATATGGGAATTCCCTTTGAGTCCTAAGATTCTGGATATTGGTTGCGGCAAGCACAAATGGCCGGGAAGCGTGGGGCTGGACCTCGTGCCGCTGGAAGGGGTCGACGTCGTTCATGACCTGAATACGTTTCCCTACCCGTTTCCAGACGATAGTTTTGACCGTATTCGCGTGATTCATGTTATCGAGCATGTCCAGTCGGTTCCCCGAACGATGGAAGAGATTCATCGCATCGCACGGCATGGAGCGCAGGTCGACATTGAAACGCCGCACTACACCGATGCTTCATCCTGGCAAGATCCCTCGCATGTCTGGCATTTGAACACTCGATCATTCGATTTCTTCCTTGCCAGCCACGCCACCAATTACTATTCCAAAGCGCGGTTTGAAGTCGAATGGTCTTATGTCATGCTTTTGAAGCTATATAAATGGCTCGGAATCGAGTTCCTCGTCAACCTCGAAAATACTTTGCCGAGCTGTCGGTTCCTCAGAAAGTTTTGGGAGCAGTACCTCTGTTTTGTTGTGCGAGGAAAAGTCATGCGCTTTCGTCTGAAAGCCATCAAACAGTGACCACGCGTTACTTTACTTTGGGAACGCGTGCCGGCGGCGGGCCAAAATGAATGCCCCTCTTCCATCCCCCAAGCTTGCCATCGTCTTAGTCAGCGGAGGAATGGATAGTTGTGTCTGTGCAGCCATCG
>Ga0187893_10007820_pt1 | contig 17237 bp, 15 predicted proteins | sample MA1701074metaG_FD_139574 | JGI IMG/M metagenome (GOLD analysis project Ga0187893, IMG submission 139574) | White microbial mat communities from a basaltic lava cave in the Kipuka Kanohina Cave System on the Island of Hawaii, USA - MA170107-4 metaG ... | reverse complement strand
GGTCGACCCCTGGTTTCTGGAGCAAGTGAGAGAGTTGGTCGATTTCGAGCGGAGACTGGTCGAGCATGCCGCCGATCCTGATGTCGTTCTGAGCGGTGGATTGCTCTGGAACGCGAAAGAACTTGGATTCTCCGATGATCGGATCGCGCGATTGCTCGGATGCGAGGCGGAAGCGGTCCGAAAAGCGCGTACAGAGCAAGCGGGGCGAGGGGTCACCTATAAGCGCGTCGATACCTGTGCCGCGGAATTTGAGGCGCAGACGCCGTATCTCTATTCCACCTATGGGCGTGAATGTGAAGCCCGACCGTCTGACCGGCAAAAGGTGGTGATTCTCGGTGGAGGTCCCAACCGAATCGGCCAGGGGATTGAATTCGACTATTGTTGCGTCCACGCGGCGATGGCGCTTCGAGAGGAAGCCATCGACACGATCATGGTGAACTGCAACCCGGAAACCGTGAGTACGGATTATGACACGTCGGATCGGCTGTACTTCGAGCCGCTTACGCACGAGGACGTTCTCAATATCATCCAGCGTGAGCAGCCGATCGGAGTAGTCTTGCAGTTCGGCGGGCAGACGCCGTTGAAACTTGCGCTTCCGCTCTCAAAAGCGGGGGTCAAGATTCTCGGGACCAGCCCTGATGCCATCGATCTGGCGGAAGACCGGGAACGCTTTCGAGAGCTTCTGAATAGGCTGGGCTTACGCCAGGCCGAAAGCGGGACGGCTCGATCCGTGGACGAGGCCGTGCAGATCGCCGAAGGGATCGGCTATCCGGTCATGGTACGTCCTTCGTACGTGCTGGGCGGACGGTCGATGCAGATCGTCTACGACCGGTCGGGTCTGCTGGAATACATGCACTCGGCGGTCAAGGCATCACCCAATCATCCCGTGTTGATCGACAGGTATCTCGCGGATGCCATCGAAGTCGATGCCGATGCGATTTCGGACGGTGAAACCGTGGTCGTAGCAGGCATTATGGAACACATTGAAGAAGCCGGCGTCCATTCCGGCGACTCGGCTTGCTCACTGCCCCCGTATACCTTGGATAAGGACATTGTGCGTGAGATTGAGCGGCAAATGTGCGTGCTGGCGAGGGAGCTCGGCGTCATTGGGCTGATGAACGCACAGTTTGCCGTTAAGGGCCGCATCATTTATGTCCTTGAGGTGAATCCTCGAGGGTCCCGCACCGTGCCGTTCGTCAGCAAAGCGATCGGCGTGCCATTGGCGAAATTGGCCATGAAGGTGATGATGGGAAGAACCCTCAAGGAACTGGGCTTTACCGACGCTCCACCGCCGAAGCACTTCTCGGTCAAAGAAGCCGTGTTTCCGTTCAACAAATTTCCCGGTGTCGATGTGCTGCTGGGTCCGGAAATGAAGTCGACCGGGGAGGTGATGGGCATCGATGGTGATTTTGGATGGGCCTTCGCGAAATCGCAAGCCGGGGCCGGGGCGGTGCTGCCGACGTCGGGTACGGCGTTCATCAGCGTGAAAGAATCCGATCGTCCAGCCGCGCTTGAAGTGGGGCGACACCTGAGTAAGCTCGGGATGCATATCCAGGGGACCAGCGGGACGGCCGAATACTTGCGCCGGCATGGTCTTGATGTGGAGGTCGTCAACAAGGTAAACGAGGGGCGGCCGCACATCGTGGACCATATCAAGAACGGTTCGGTGGCCCTTGTGGTGAATACCGTACGGACCGCGTCGGCGCATGTCGATTCGTTATCCATCAGGCGGGAAGCGCTTCATCGCAGCATCCCGTATTTTACGACGATGCGAGGAGCATATGCGGCGGTGATGGGAATCGAAGCGATCATGAAAAAGGATCTGGCGATTCGCACATTGCAAGAATATCATCGGACGTAAGTCGTTCAGGAGCAAGTAGAGCATGCCGACACCGATTACCAAGAAAGGCTATGATGCGTTAAAGGCGGAACTGGACCGGTTGCGCAAGATCGAGCGGCCCAAAGTGATCGAGGCGATCGCGGAAGCCAGAGCGCACGGAGATCTCAGCGAAAACGCCGAGTACGACGCCGCCAAAGAACGCCAAGGATTTATCGAGTCGCGCATTTCCGAGCTCGAGACGAAGTTGGCCGAGGCCCGGGTGGTGGAGGTTGCAGGGCGTACCAGCGAGACCATCGTGTTCGGCGCGACCGTCCTGGTGATCGAACAGGAATCCCAGGCAAAGAAACAGTATACGTTGGTCGGTCAGGACGAAGCCGATATGAAGTTCAACAAGATCTCCGTCCAGTCCCCTGTCGGTCGTGCGTTGATCGGGAAGCGGGTCGGAGATTTTGTTGAAGTGAAGACTCCCGTCAAGATGGTCGAATATGAGGTAGTGGAGATCAAGTTCGAGGAATGCTGACGTGCCAGAGGCACGCCCTCTCATTGCCCTTCTGACAGACTTTGGCGAGCACGATTGGTTTGTCGCCAGCATGAAGGGTGTGATCCTGAGCATGAATCCCAACGCCAAGGTCGTCGATATCTCCCATCAGATTCCTTCTCATCAAATCGACGAGGCCGCCTATGTGCTGGAGGCCTGCTACCGCTATTTCCCGGAAGGGACGATCTACGTCTGTGTCGTGGACCCCGGCGTAGGAAGCGCCAGGCGGGCGATCCTTGCGACAACGTCGCGCTATAGTTTCTTGGCACCGGACAATGGATTGCTGAGCCGCGTCCTGCAAAACGAACACCATGTGAAGATCCGGCAGATCGAGCATGAGCGGTATCGTCTTCCTTCGGAGGGGACCACGTTTGACGGCCGGGACCTGTTCGCGCCGGTCGCCGCGATGCTTGCGAACGGGGAGCCCGCGTCGTTTTTTGGCCCCGTGATCAGTGATCCGGTGAAGAGCCTCATTTGGATGCCTCAACAAGACGGTCACGCATTAATCGGACGGATCGATTATGTCGATCGATTCGGCAATCTCATATCGAATGTCACCGCGAAACAGGTGCGGGAATTCCAATCGACCATGGGAGTATCGAAGATTGAGATCCATATCGGAACGCACGTCATCGGCGAATTGGTGGGAAGTTACAGTCAAGGGGACTACGAGAGTCCATCCGCCCTGATCAACAGCAGCGGCAACTTGGAAATCTTTCTGCAGGAAGATAACGCGGCCCGCTATCTGCAGGTGGGCGTGGGCGAAGAGATACGGCTCTGTTGACGAAGGTCAGCTGATCGCCTGGTCGATGTGATCGCAGACATAGCTTGCAAAGGGGAGCGAACAGGTAAAGGCCGGAGAGACGGCATTGAGCACATGCATGGATCGGTCGTCTCCCTCCAAGACGAAATCCATTTCAAGCTTTTTCTTGGTGATGTCGAGCAGCTGGGCCCTGATTCCTGGACGACCCCATTTGTGATAGTTCCGCTCCTCCACTCCTTCCGCAAGTACCGAGGCAAGCGATACCATTTTGCTCATCGAGTATTTGGCGAGTTCTTCAATCGCCAATCGTCGGTAATCAAACCCCGCTCCCGTCATCAGACCGAGGCCTCGGCTCGCGATTTCGATCAGCTCACCGAGGTTGAAGTTCCCGAACCCTTCGTAGTTTTCGCGCCACAACGCCGGAATGGCCGTTGGGCCAATTTTGGCTTTTCCGTCGGCCGTGATGGTGAAGTGGACACCCAGGAACGGGTTTCTGAGATCCGGAACCGGATAAATATTGGTGCGAATGGCACCAGGCGGCTCGTCAGAGTACAGATAAAGGCCCTTGAAAGGCAGAATCCGATACTTCTGTGAGAAGCCATAGTCCATGGCAATCTTATCAGCGTAGAGACCTGCGGCATTCACGACATATCCGGTTTCAATGGTGTCGTGGTCGGTACGAACTCGTTTGTCGTCTCGTCCTCGATATGCCGTGCCGCACTGAACCTGAATGCCCTCACGGAGCGCATCCTGCTGCATCGCTTCGATGACCTGGAGCGGGTTGACCGTCGAGGTGCGGGGTGAGAACAGAGCTCTTTGATATGTCTTGACGCGAGGCTCAATTGACTTGGCTTCTGTTTCCGTGATGGCCTGCAGCTCAATCCCATTGACCTGACCGCGGCGGAACAATTCGTCGAGGGAAGGCAAGTCCGCAGCATCCTTCGCGACGACGAGCTTCCCGCATTTATTGAGAGGAATTCGTTTCTCGTCGCAATAGGCGGTCAGCCGCTCGTTTCCAAGACGCGTAAACTTCGCTTTAAGGCTGTCGGGCGAATAATAAAAGCCTGCGTGAAGCACGCCGCTATTGCGCCCACTGGCGTGAGCACCGCACGCCGGCTCCTTTTCAATCAATAACACACGGGTGTCAGGACGACGTCTGCGGAGTTCACGGGCGACGCTGAGGCCGATGACTCCGCCTCCGATGACGAGAAAATCACAGGTTTGCATGGGGCCAGTTTTGGTTCACACGACTTCCGAAGAGGTCACAGTGATGTTCCATCGCTGAGCAGAGTGTCTATGGATTCTTGCAGAATTTCTACCATTTTCTTCAAATCCTCGGTGGTCGTTGATAATGGTGGCATGAGTACGAGCACATTTCCGATAGGTCGGATGATGAGTCCTTTCGAGCGGGCGATCGATGCGACACGGTGACCGACTTTGGCATCCAACGGATACGGCTCTTTGGTCTTCCTATCTCGGACCAACTCGATTCCAACCATAAGCCCCTGCTGACGGATGTCGCCGATATGAGGCCTCTCGGCCAGCCGCTTCATCCAGAGCGCCAGTGCTTTGATCTTGGGCGACAGTTTTTGGAGGGTCTTTTCCTGGCGAAAGACCTGGAGATTCGCGAGCGCCACGGAACAGCCCAGTGGATTGCCGGTAAAACTGTGTCCATGAAAGAAACTCTTGAACTCAGCGTAGGTTCCGAAAAAGGCTCGGTAGATTGTATCCGTCGTTAATGTCGCCGCGAGCGGCATGTATCCGCCGGTAAGCCCCTTGCTGATCGCCATCAGATCCGGCGTGACTCCCTCGTGCTCGCACGCGAACATCTTGCCGGTGCGGCCGAATCCCGTCGCGACCTCGTCGGCAATCAACAACACATCGTACTTGGTGCAGAGCTCGCGGATGCGTTTCAGATAGCCGGGCGGCTGAGGGATCATGCCGGCGGCCGCTTGCATCAATGGTTCGATGATGAAGCCGGCCAACTCGCGGTGGCGGGTCTTGAGGATTCGCTCGATCGGGTCAACGCAGGCCAAGCGGCACGATGGATAGGTAAGGTTCAAGGGACAACGGTAGCAATAGGGCGGTTCCGCCTCTAAGGTCGGAAAGAGCAGCGTTTTGAACCGCGAATGGAAGACCTCGATATTACCGACGCTCACGGCGCCGATCGTATCTCCGTGATACGCCAGTTTCAGATGAAGAAAGGTGTTCTTTTGACCAACATGGGGTTTCCGCTGCTGCCAGTATTGAACGGCCATCTTGAGCGCGACCTCGACCGCCGTAGAACCGTTGTCGGAATAGAAGACGCGGGTGAGTCCTTTCGGCGCGATCCGAATCAACTCGCGGGCCAACTGGATGGCCGGCGGATTGGAGAGACCGAGGAACGTCGAGTGGGCGATGTTGTCGAGTTGCTGCTTGAGGGCACGGTCAAGGACCGGATGTCGATGCCCGTGCAGATTGACCCAGATGGACGAGGTGCCATCGAGATATCTCTTGCCCTCCGTATCGATGAGATAAGAACCCTTGCCGCGCTCGATGATGAGTGGTTCTTCCTGCTCCCATTCCTGCATTTGCGTGAATGGATGCCAGACGTATCGATGGTCCCATTCGACAAGTTGCCGGGTTGAGGGTTTTCGTGTCATGGAGATCGAAAGGTGTCAGGCGTCAACGGTCATTCATGGGTAGTGGAGAATATCGTCTGGTTCATAACCCGGTTGATGCGTGACGGATGATGATTGACGAGAGCTTCGTTGCGCGCGGCGCGTGATTATAAGGGCGGGCGATTACTTTGACAACCTGGGAGGCAATATTTATAATGAAGCGATTTTCACGAATGAGCTAGGATTTGCAAAGCCTTATACGCAATTTTTCAATTATCGCTCATATCGATCACGGCAAATCAACCCTCGCTGACCGGTTCCTAGAAGCTACTGGCGCAGTCACTGCTCGAGAGGCGAAAGACCAGATCCTCGATGCCATGGACCTCGAGCGGGAACGTGGCATTACGATCAAGGCCCATGCAGTGGCGATCCGGTACAAGGCCGAGGATGGGATGACGTATGCCTTGCATTTGATCGATACGCCGGGGCATGTCGACTTTACCTATGAAGTCTCCCGGAGCTTGGCGGCTTGCGAAGGAGCGCTGTTGCTGGTGGATGCCACTCAAGGTGTGCAGGCGCAGACGATCGCCAATGTCAATTTGGCGATGGCCAATAACCTCGCCATTATTCCGGTCATCAACAAAATCGATTTGGCAAGCGCGGATGTCGAGGGGACGAAGCATTCCATCTCAGAGGTGCTGCAGCTCGAAGCCGCCGATGCCATTCCCATCAGTGCAAAGGAAGGGAAGGGTGTACCGGCCGTTTTGGAGGCGATCATTGCGCGTGTTCCTCCTCCCTCCGGTGATCCCCAGGCCCCCTTCAAAGCACTCATCTTCGACTCCTGGTTCGACAATTACCAGGGTGTGATCGTCTTGATCAGACTCGTGGACGGGTCGATCCGGCCAGGAATGAAGATCAAGGTGATGTCGAATGATCGGACGTTTGAGGTGATGGAAGTCGGCCAGTTTACCCCCAAACGCACGAAAAAGGCCGAACTGTTGACGGGCGAGGTCGGATACTTGTGTGCCAACATGAGAGAAGTGGCCGATGTCAAAATCGGCGATACGTTGACGGATGCCGTCACTCCCACCGCCACTCCGTTTCCCGGCTACAAGGAAGTCAAGCCGTTGGTGTTTTGCGGCCTCTACTCAACGGACACCGCAAAGTACGAGGATTTGCGTGATGCCCTCGTCAAACTGCGATTGAACGACTCCTCGTTCGTCTACGAGCCTGAAACCTCGCTGGCGCTCGGCTTCGGGTTTCGCTGCGGGTTTCTGGGCTTGCTGCACATGGAAATCATCCAGGAGCGGTTGGAGCGGGAGTACGGCCTGACGCTGATTACCACGGCTCCTACCGTGGTCTATCACGTGACCACGACGAAGGGTGATAAGCTGGAGATTGACAATCCATCTGAATTGCCCCCTCCAAACAACATCACTACATTTGAAGAGCCGTTCATTCTGGCGACGGTGATCACGCCCGAACGGTATATGGGCGCAATTCTCCAACTGTGCCAAGAGCGACGTGGCATTCAGCGGGACATCCACTTTCTCGATCCGACGCGGGTCGTAATCAGCTACGAGCTGCCGCTAAATGAAGTGATTCTCGACTTCTACGATAAGCTCAAGTCGCGCACGCAGGGCTATGCCTCGCTCGACTATGAACTGATCGGGTATCGCGAGTCCGAACTCGTCAAGCTCGATATCTTGTTGAATGGCGAGGCTGTCGATGCTCTGTCCTTCATCACGCACAAGGAGCGCTCTTATCAGCGAGGGCGTCAACTTGCGGAAAAGATGAAAGAGCTGATCCCGCGTCAGATGTTTGAAATCGCAATACAAGCGGCGATCGGCAACAAGATTGTTGCGCGCGAAACGATTGGGGCGATGAAAAAGAACGTGACAGCGAAGTGCTACGGCGGCGACATTACGCGCAAGCGGAAGTTGCTCGAAAAGCAGAAGGAAGGGAAGAAGCGTATGAAAGCGGTCGGCAGTGTCGAGGTTCCGCAGGAAGCCTTCTTGGCCATCTTGAGAGTCGGAGACGAATGAGCCTCGAACAGAATCAGAGGAATGTCGAGAAGTTGCCCGGTTCTCCGCGCGCCGGAGAGCAGGCCTCGCTTTCCGGAGCCAAGCTCGCGGACGACGCGGGTCGAACGGAGCGTAAGTCCATCGTCCGCGAATATGCGGAAGCCATCGTGGTGGCCATGCTGCTGGCATTCGCGATCCGCGTGTTCGTGGTACAGGCATTCAAGATTCCCTCGGGATCGATGATTCCGACCTTGCTGATCGGCGATCACATCTTAGTGAGCAAGCTCTCGTACGGTCTTCAGTGGCCGACGGACTGCAAGCTGCAATGGAATTTTCCCCCGGTCAATTGTTACACCTCTCAGACGGTCATTACGTTCGGCAAGCCGCAACGCGGGGATATCGTCGTGTTCCGCTTCCCCGAAGATGAAGAAAAAGATTTCATCAAACGCATCGTGGGGCTGCCGGGCGATACCGTGCAGCTTCGGAACAAAGTGGTGCTCGTCAACGGCCAACCGCTCGACGACAAGGCCTTTACGCAACGAATCGACCCCGGCATCATCGACAGCACCATCAACCCCCGGGATAATTTTGGGCCGGTCTCGGTCCCCGAAGGATCCTATTTCGTGATGGGCGACAATCGCGACCAAAGTCTGGACAGTCGGTTCTGGGGATATGTGCGTGAAGAAAAGATTCGAGGGAAGGCGTTCCGTATCTATTGGTCCTGGAACGGTCAGGGAAATTGGACGGAGTGGGTCCGGTGGGAACGATTCGCCAAGGCCATTCAGTGAAGAAGAGCAGCGGCACCTCATTCCCAAGGGAAGAATCCAACGGGAAGGAGGGTTCGTCGCCCAAAGCACTCCGACAGTATCTTCAACGATTTCCACAAGCATCGGTGCTCGTCGTCGGCGACCTCATCCTTGATCACTATGTGATGGGGCGGGTGAGCCGGATCTCTCCGGAAGCGCCGGTTCCGGTCGTCCATGTCGATTCAGAATCCCTCCGGCTGGGCGGGGCGGCCAACGTCTACAGCAATATTCTGGCTTTGGGAGGAAAGGCGCATCTCTGCGGCGTGATCGGCGCGGATGAAAGCGGGAAATCGCTGCTCAAAGAGCTCGGGCACACTCGGGCGGGACTTGGGGGAGTGGTGATCGATCGTGAGCGCCCCACCACTAGGAAGAGTCGGGTGATTGCGCACAACCAGCAGATCGTGCGGTATGACATTGAGGGTCGAACCGAGTTGAAAGCGACCCTCCGTCAAAAGATAATCCGGCATGTGGAATCGAAACTTCGAGAGTTGTCCTGTATCGTCGTGTCCGACTATGCCAAGGGCGTCATCTCCTCGGCCTTGATGTCCGATCTCACTCGCCTCGCCTCATTGCGCAGAGTTCCCGTCATCGTTGATCCGAAGGTCGAGCATTTTAACTACTATAAAGGAGTCACCGTCATTACTCCTAACCACCTCGAGGCCACTCAGGCGTCGGGAATGCACGGGGATGATAATCAAACGATCAACGAAGCGGGAGCGATGATTCGGCAGCGTCTCGGCTGTCAGTCGGTCCTGATTACGCGCGGCGAAAAAGGCATGAGTTTGTACGAAGGGGACGGGGCATCGTGTCATTTGCCCACCAAAGCGCGACAGGTCTACGACGTCACCGGTGCGGGCGATACGGTCATCGGAACCCTGGCATTGGCGCTTTCGGCCGGCGCCAGCATCAAGACCGCAGCGATCATGGCAAACTATGCGGCCGGGATCGTCGTGGGAATGGTCGGGACCGCGACCATCTCACCAAAACAGTTGTCTGAGGCGTTTGGGGATGAATAGAGCGTCACGGTCGGTCACGGTGGTAATTCCAGCTCGGTACGGCTCGTCCCGTTTTCCAGGCAAGCCGCTCGTCGAGTTGAACGGCAAGCCGATGATTCAGCATGTCTATGAACGGGCGGTCACGTGCCGCGCTGTTTCGGATGTGTTGGTCGCAACCGACGACGAGCGTATCAAGCAAGCCGTTGAACGGTTTGGGGGGCGTGCGATCCTCGTCACCAGTGAATGTCGAACGGGGACGGACCGAGTTGCGGCCGTCGCGCGCATATTTGCCGGAGACTACTTCTTGAACTTACAGGGTGACGAAATCCCGTTGAGCTCAGAACTGTTGACGGATCTGATCGAGCCGTTTATCGACAGTGGTGCCGGCCTGGGTACGTTGAAGCGCGTGATGGACCCGACAGAGGTTCTTCTTAACCCCGGTGTGGTCAAAGTGGTGACAGATGCCCGGGGGAATGCCCTGTATTTTTCGCGGGCTCCGATCCCGTTCGTCCGTGATGAGCCGGAAAGGCGGGTCATCGGAGGACTTCATTATATCCATCTCGGACTGTACATCTATGCGAAGGAAACATTGCTCCGACTGGCCGCCTTGCCGACGAGTCGTTTGGAGGACGCCGAGAAGCTTGAACAGCTTCGCGCGCTGGATTACGGCATTCCTATCCGGGTGTGGGAAACCCAGCACGCATCGTTGCGGGTGGATCGGCGGGAAGATGTGCCTGATGTTGCGGACCGGCTCCAACAATTCGATGCGCTCAAGCGTGAGTTGAAGAGCCAAGGGGTGGTATCCCAGCGACCGGGCTGACACAGAGCGGTTCGAGGGCCAAGAGAGGTCAACCATGAACAAGTTTATTTTCGTGACCGGAGGAGTGGTCTCATCACTTGGGAAGGGCCTGGCTTCCGCGTCCATCGGAAATCTTCTCGAAAGTCGAGGTTTGAAGATCACGTTTCTCAAGTTGGATCCGTATATCAACGTCGATCCGGGTACGATGAACCCCTATCAACACGGGGAAGTCTTTGTCACCGACGACGGAGCTGAGACCGATCTCGACCTCGGACATTACGAACGGTTCACGACCCTGTCGCTGACCAAGGAGAGCAATTACACGACCGGCCGGATTTATCACTCGGTCATCACCAAAGAGCGCCGCGGGGACTATCTCGGCGGGACCGTACAAGTCGTGCCGCATGTGACGGATGAGATCAAGCAGGCGATCATGCGCATTTCCAAGGGCATCGATGTCACGATCGTCGAGATCGGCGGCACGGTGGGCGACATCGAGAGCTTGCCGTTTCTCGAGGCCATCAGGCAGATGCCGTATGATGTCGGGCGCGATAACGTCTTGTACGTCCACCTGACATTGGTGCCCTACATCGGCACGGCCGGTGAATTGAAGACCAAGCCGACGCAGCATTCCGTCAACAAGCTGCGTGAAATCGGTATTCAGCCCAACATTCTCTTATGCCGGACCGACCGGTACATTCCCCCGGAGCTCAAGGGCAAGATTGCCATGTTTTGTAACGTGGACAAGGATGCCGTCATCACCGCCAAAGACGTCGATACGATCTATGAAGTGCCGATCGTGTTCCGAAAAGAGGGATTGGATGAACTGATCGTCCGTCAACTCCACTTGGAGACCGGCCAACCGAATCTTCGCGAGTGGGATGCGATGGTGCAGAAGATCAAGCGCCCGAAGCACGAGATTTCCATCGCACTGGTGGGAAAGTATGTAGGGCTGAAAGAGTGTTACAAAAGCCTGGGAGAAGCGCTGGTTCACGGCGGCATCGACCATGAAACCAAGGTCAACATCAATTGGATTGAGTCGGAGGATGTCGAACGGCTGGGCACAGAGCGTATCTTACGGGAGGCGGATGGTATCCTGATTCCTGGCGGGTTCGGGACGAGGGGGATCGAGGGGAAAGTGACAACCATCAAGTATGCGCGGGAACGTCAGGTGCCGTTTCTGGGTCTGTGCTTGGGCATGCAGTGTGCCGCCATCGAATTTGCGCGCCATGTAGCCGGACTGGCCGGCGCCAACAGCGCCGAGTTTGACGAACAGTCACCGCATCCGGTGATTCATTTGATGCCCGATCAGCATGCCGTCAGCAATAAGGGCGGAACGATGCGGCTGGGATCGTATGTCTGCAAGCTCGGCGAGGGGACGCTGGCCCAGAAAATGTACGGTGTGAGCGAGGTCCGTGAACGCCACCGCCATCGCTATGAATTCAACAACGCCTATCGTGAGCAGCTGACCGCAAAGGGGCTGGTCTTGAGCGGAGTGTCTCCGGACGGCCGGCTGGTTGAAATCATCGAGTTGAAGGATCATCCTTGGTTTTTGGGCACTCAGTTTCATCCTGAATACAGTTCCCGTCCGCACCGCCCGCATCCGCTGTTCAGTGGCTTTGTAGGAGCTGCCTTACGAAAGAAACTAGGGCATTGATTGTAGGCTATGGCACAACTCGTCGATATCGGTCCATTCAAAGTCGGTCAAGGGCAGCAGCCGTTTCTCATTGCCGGCCCCTGCGTGATCGAGAATGAGCAGCTGGTCATGGACACGGCAGGGCGTGTTGCGGAGATCACCAAGTCGTTGGGGATCCCATACATCTTCAAGTCGTCATTCGATAAGGCCAACCGCACATCTATCACGTCGTTTCGCGGTCCTGGAATCGAAAAGGGCCTGGCGATCCTCAAGAAAGTGAAGGACCAATTCGCGCTTCCGGTCCTGACCGACGTCCACACGGAAGAACAGGCGACGGAAGCCGGGAAGGTTGTGGATGTGCTGCAAATTCCGGCCTTTCTCTGTCGGCAGACGGATTTGCTGATCGCCGCCGCCAAGACCGGAGCGGTCGTGAACGTAAAAAAGGGCCAGTTTCTCTCGCCGACTGAGATGGGCAATGCCGTGAAGAAAATAGAGGAGTGCGGCAACCGGCGGATTGTGCTGACCGAACGCGGCTCGTCGTTCGGCTACAACAATCTCGTCGTGGATATGCGGTCCTTCCCTATCCTGAGGAGTTTCGGATATCCTGTCGTCTTCGATGCGACTCACAGTGTCCAACTGCCGGGCGGAGGAGGGACGAAATCCAGCGGCCAGCGTGAATTTGTCGAACCATTGGCTTGCGCAGCGGCCGGAGCGGGTGTGGACGGATTCTTCATGGAAGTCCATCCGGATCCGGATGCGGCTCTCTCGGATGGGCCGAATATGGTACCGTTGCATCAATTGAAGTCCTTGCTGGAGCGGGCTCTGCGCATATGCGACGCGGCAAAGCCAAAAACGTGAAATCATCCAATCGAATATCGAGGACCGAGAAGATGCTCGGCAGTCTTGCCGACGGCCGGCGCGTGCTGGAAATCGAAGCTCGGGCCGTTCAATCGTTGATCGACCGGCTGGATGCCAAGTTCGCCAAAGCGGTGGATGTGCTCGTTCAGTGCAAGGGGAAGGTCGTGGTATCCGGGATGGGGAAGTCGGGCCTCATCGGACAGAAAATTGCCGCGACACTCGCCAGCACCGGCACCTCGTCGTTCTTTCTGCATCCCGCCGAAGGAGTGCACGGCGATCTCGGCATGTTGGCCAGGCGGGATGCGCTGGTCGCGATTTCCAACAGCGGCGAGACGCAAGAATTGCTTCAATTGCTTCCCTATGTGAAACGTCTGGGCATTCCGGTCATCGCGCTCACCGGACGGATGAATTCGACGTTGGCGAAAAATGCCGATGTTACGCTCGATGTTTCGGTGCAGGAAGAAGCGTGCCCCATGGGCTTGGCCCCGACCGCCAGCACGACGGCCACCCTGGCCTTGGGCGACGCGTTGGCGATTGCGCTGCTGCAGAAACGCGAGTTCAAGGAAGAAGACTTTGCGAGGTTCCATCCCGGCGGCACATTGGGACGGCGGTTGTTGGTGAAAGTGAAAGACCTCATGCATACCGAATCGGAGGTGCCGATGGTTCAAGCCTCGGTCGGTGGCATGGCGGCCATGCTGGAAATGACGGCGAAAAAGCTCGGCATGACGACAGTGGTTGATCAGGAGGGAGCGCTGGTCGGCGTGATTACGGATGGCGACCTACGGCGATTCATCCAACGCGGGACAGATTTGGTCAACACGACAGCAAGAGAGTTGGCGACGCAGAACCCCAAAGCCATCGGACCCGATGAACTGGCGGCCAAAGCCGTCGAGATGATGGAGCGTTTTTCGATCACGACGCTGGTGGTCACGGAAGATGGTCGCGCGATTCGTGGCGTGATACATTTGCATGATTTGCTGAAGAACGGGATAGTTTAAGCTATGAACCGTGTTCTGGAAGTGTGGCGAGACATTGGAGCAGAGTCGCTCAATCTGCCCAACCTACTGACCCTCGTCCGCATTCTCTTGATCCCGGCCTTCATCGTTTTCTTCGTCAATCCTACGCCCGATCAGTCGTTGGCGGCTGCCATTATCTTCACCGTCGCGGCGGTGACCGATTGGCTGGATGGTTTTATCGCCAGACGAACCAGCCAAGTGACGAAGCTCGGCAAGCTGCTCGATCCCATCGCGGACAAGCTCCTGGTGTTGTCGGCCCTGATTCTCCTCATGAACGTGGACCGAGTCAGCGCGTTGGTGGTGTTGTTGATCATCGCGCGGGAAGTCGCGGTCACGGGAATCCGAGCCATTGCGGCCGGAGAAGGGATGATCATCGCCGCGGAGACGACCGGTAAATACAAGATGGCCTTGCAAGTGGTGGCGATCATCCTGCTGATCCTGGAAGGGACAGGGTTGGCTGAACTCGGTAATATGCATTTGGCCGGCACCGTCACCTTGTACCTCTCGCTGGTGCTCGGCTATATCTCCGGCGGCCAGTATGTCTGGAGTTTTTGGAAGCAGGTCGTCGCCAAAGGTCTCTGACTGAACATCGAGATGGAGTGGCAGTTACTCGCGACACCGTTCTCCATTCAATCTTGAATCGATCGCAATCGCAGTTGTTCGTCCACGACGTGGCGGGCAAACTTCATCGCCTTATCTCCGCCTGCGCAGTTCTTGCCCTCCAACTCACAGTGACCGCATGCAGCGAGAACGAGAAGCTGCCGCAACTCGAATCCTTCGTGTACGCAAATGCGACCGGACATTGCTCTGCCGGGTCACGTCCTGGTCTTGCGGGTGCCATCGATGGCAAAGCGTCTGCTGACGGCATTCGGTATATGGTGCGGACACCATCCAACTATGACGCAACCTTTGCACATCCACTCCTCATGGTCTACGCTCCCGCAGGACAGAGTCGTTGGGCAACCGAGCGCTTTACAGGCCTCACGACCACAGCCACCCGCGCTGGCTTCATCGTGGTCTATGCCGACCACCGGCAGTTGAATGTTTCGGCGATTGAACAAGTTGGGACGATTCCCGGCTTGGTGGCAAAGGAGTGGTGTATCGACGAGAAGAGGGTGTTTGTGACCGGCCATTCTGATGGTGGCACCGCTTCACTGGCGCTCGCCGTGCTCGACAAAACGAAGAAGATCCCCGCGGCGATTGCGCCGAGCGCCGCAGGATGGACCGGAAAAGATCTCGAGGCGTTTCAATGCCGAGATCCCATTCCGGTCATGATCATGCACGGCAGGAACGATAGTTTGTTTCCCGGTTGGGGAGCTCAAACGTCAGCCTGGTGGGCGGGCTGCAATCGCTGCGATCTGAACCAGACGAAAGCGGTCGAGGGCGGATGTCGCGCGTATCAACATTGTGCTCAAGGAGGCGCAACGCTCTACTGCGAAGGAGCCGGCGGTCATCGGGACTGGCCCAATCTGAATCAAGTCATACTGGAGTTCTTCACGCACCCAGAGAAGTTTCAGTGATGGGGGCCGATACGCTTGTCGCTAGCCAGAAGGCGATAACCCCTAGAGATTGAATGGATCACACAGGGCTGACCATAGGGCTCGTAATCTTCGGATATCTGTTGGGAGCAGTCCCGTTTGGAGTCGTCATCTCCAAGGCGATGGGTCTGCCGGATCCGCGTACGGTCGGCAGTAAGAATGTCGGATTTACGAACGTACTGCGCGTGTCGGGCAAGAAGCCCGGTATCCTGACCTTGCTCGGTGATATGGGCAAGGGGTGGGTGATGGGTTTCGCAGCGACGCAATTGCTTCAGGATGAATGGGCCATCTTGACGGTCGCGCTTGCGCCGTTTCTCGGACACTTGTTTTCCCCGTTTCTTGGATTCAAAGGTGGCAAGGGGGTGGCAACGGCGCTTGGCTCCGTCCTCGGTGTCGCACCGCTGATCGGCTTGTTGCTGCTCCTGGCGTGGATTGGAGCCGTAGCTCTGTGGCGTTACTCTTCCGGTGGTGCGCTCACCGCATTCGGACTCTTTCCCAGTGTTGCCGCATTGCTCCGACCGACGACCGCCTTCATATCGTTTTCTGTGCTCGTGACCGGGCTCATCGTGATCAAGCACAAGGGGAATATTGAAAGGCTCTGGAATGGCACTGAGAGTAAGATGGGACAAGGTCGGCCCGGTTGATCCAGGTGCTCTTGTGGACAGTGATAGACTAAGGGCGCTTCTTAGGCCGTTTCTTGAGAAATCAGCCTCAGTCTCCGGTTCTTAGCTTTGTAGGTTTCTATGCGGCCACGTTTCTCGAGGATACTGACAGATTGCATCGTTCGCCTTTCAAATGCCTCGCGAGGTTTTCCGCGCGTCAACACGCCTAGCTCCTTTAGCACACGAGCGGTAAGAGAATGCAAGGTGCAGGAGTGATTTGGGCTCTTCGCTAAAGCCTGAAGAATGGCATCTTGTATCTCCCCCGCCGTTATGTCTTCCGCTCGACGTCCTGATGTCATGAAATCACTTCGCGAACCCTCGGATGAATGGTCGCAATCGTCCTCCACTCGATCGTCATCTGACGTAGCATCACTGTCCGATATGCCCAATTCTTCATCCTCTAAATTGTCTTCACGGGCTGGGTCCACACCTTGAGAGTTCGGAAAAATATCTCGCTCTTCCAACGCTACCCATAACCTTGAAAGGGCATTATCTTTGTTGGCGTAAAACGCCGCTTCTCTTACATCAAAGAATTCCCAACCGCATCGCTCTAATTGTCGCTGACGTTGCATATCAAGCTCGTAACGGTCAGCTCCATGCCAGTGGTCCCCGTAGCATTCTATGGCTAAACGCGCTTGACCACCCTCAACTACAAGATCTATCCACTTACCGGCGAATTCGTACTGGGCAAGCACCGTGAAGTCTTTTCGGAGAAGCTCAAGCGCAACGTCAACTTCGAACCAGCTATCAAATGGTAAGGGAGGTTTCACGAGGCGCCGATTGTCCTGTAAAGCTCGCCGCTCAAGTTCATCTCGTTTGATTCCCGCGATCTGTTGAGGCCTCGTATTCTCGAAGAATTCCAGCAATCGTCGTCGAAGACAGAACGAGCTGAGATCATTGCAAGTGACGGAATGGAAAAGAATCATCTGGTCACGAGCACGGCTGGCCGCGACATTGAAGCGCCTTTCATCCGCCGCCTTTGTGAGAGCCCCAATTCTTTCGTTACTAGCTGCGACGAGCGACAGGAACATGATGTCCCGCTGACCTCGCCCCCTTAAACGGGTCCAGATCCTTTGTTAGGATCGGGCCGAAAGGAGGGCGACATGCCACGTCTTCGTCACACCGTCGAACAAATCCTCAGCAAACTGCGTGAAGCGGAAGT
>Ga0187893_10007818_pt1 | contig 17240 bp, 11 predicted proteins | sample MA1701074metaG_FD_139574 | JGI IMG/M metagenome (GOLD analysis project Ga0187893, IMG submission 139574) | White microbial mat communities from a basaltic lava cave in the Kipuka Kanohina Cave System on the Island of Hawaii, USA - MA170107-4 metaG ... | reverse complement strand
GAAGGATGCAGAGGCGTCTGATTAGGCTTAACGGCTTCTGCCCTTGGTGTCAGACCAAATTCCAGCGCCTCGATAGTTCGTAAGTACTTAACCTAGTATTACTAGTTTCTTGATGATTAGCCCATCTCCAACGCAGCGCAGTTGGGGTGTGAATGACTTGGTCGCCTGCCGCTTTGCCGCGGCACGCGCGGTGATTTACCCCTACTACTGCCTAACATGCTTCACTACTTGCCTTGGTCCCACTTCTCCCCCGTACACATGACCTTTAGCATCGACAGCGATTCCCTCAGCAGCGCTGGTTCCTTTCATTTCGAGAGGATCGGGGATGCGGTATTCGACGCGACCTTTCTTGAGACTTCCGATTCGAATCCCTCTTTTCCATCCTGGATGGACTGCGAATGGAAGTCCGTTTGATTCAGAGTCGGCTACATAAATCATTCCGTCCCGAATGCAGACGCCACTTGGACGACTGAATTGCTTCCATTCTGTGACGAAGGCGCCCTCCTGATCGAGAATCTGAATTCTCATATTTCCCCGATCAGCGATAAAGATCCTTCCTTCGGAATCCATCGCCATATCGTGCGGTGTCTTGAACTCTCCTGGTCCTGACCCCCATCTGCCAAACGATCGGATAAACTTCCCATCCTTCGTGAACTTCGAGAGGCGCGCGACGGTATTCGGTCCAGCATTTTCATACTGGCCTGAATGACCTTCGGTGATGAAAATGTCCCCGGTGCGAGGCGCAATAACGATTGACGTCGGTTCCGTTAGGGCTTGTGGCGGGTTACCAGCGACGCCCGGCGTACCCAGGGTCAGCAATACCTTTCCCTCTGGACTGAACTTGACGACGACATGCCCCTTCGCCTTTTCGCTTGGGTTCTTCTTGCGCTCTCGCTCGTTCGCACTGCGTTGATCGATGACCCAAACATTGCCCTCTCGATCGAGATAAATCTTGTGGGGGAAAATGAACATGTCGGCGCCAAAACTCTTCAACAGATTACCCGCCGAATCGAACTTAAGAATGGGTGGCACCGTCGAGCCGGAGCAGCTGTCATATAAATACGGGGAGGCTCCAGGCGGCGTCTCGGGATTTTCGCCGCACCGATTGGCAACCCACACCGATTGGCCGTCATTGTCGACCGCGACAGCGCTCACCGCTCCCCAGGTTCTACCATCGGGCAACTTACCCCACGGGGCAACGCTCTTGTAGGGATTAGGAAGGTCATTAACCGGTTGTGGATCCTTCTGATTGTGTGCGTCGGCTCCCCACAGTGCCATTGCAATGACTGTGACGACCAGGTGCTTCAACCGATCTTTCTTGAGCATTCAACGCGCCCTCAAAACGACATCCATCATTATCTGAAGCAAGGCTCGCAAGACCTATTCTTAGGCCTTCTTATTTGCTGCCATTCGCTTTTGATCCGTCGGGGTCAGGTGCTGCTGCATTTTCTCGATGAATTCTGCCAGACTTTCCTCAACTGTGGCTGTCGAGGTATCCAGAGTGAATCTATGCGTAAACTTCGCTTTGTTGTATTCTTCTTCAAATCTTCTCGACACCAGCTGGATATCTTTCTCTGGAACGACAGGGTATTTGTGCGGGTTGGTACGCATTCGCTTGGCGATTGTCTCAGGAGCGGCTTTGAGCAAGATCAGAACAGTATGTGGAGCATACTTCAAGATGCGGTCTTCCAAGCCCTTTGAATGGGGGCCAATTCGAACGTCAGTTTGGCCTACGCCGCCATAACCATACCACCCATAATAGAGTTCAGCGTAAATCTGGTTTTCAATATAGTGCCCGATGAGCATCTGATCCCAGTCTCCTGGTGCGGCGGGCGCGTGATAGTAGAGATTGTGGCGCTGATTTGCCTCAAGGACCGTTTTGCTAAGAGCTAGAATGCTTTGATACTCCTGATCGCTCAGCTCTTCTGGGTAATGAAGGATGGTGTGGGGAACCTTCCAATGCGCGTGAACGCTACCAAGATCGATCTTGTGAACATCCTTCATCCACTGATGGATCGCTCGGCCCAACGTGTTTGCTCCTACATATTCACATCCAATAAGCAAAAGTCGCATGACCCCTCCAGTGTACGGTCCTGCAAGATGAAGTGAAATTCAGCCGCAAATCTGTTGCTGCAAGGCCCTGTAGCTTCTCAGCTCCGGTCCCAGGGGAAAATCAAGGAAGGCTGGTTGACGAAGCGTTTCATCTTAAGAACCATACGCGTTCCACAACCCGGTTCCAAACGCACGGCAAAAGACGAGCCATTCAGGGGAACTGCTTTGTCTCCCAACACTCCACTTACAAACTGATGCTCACCGTAGGCACCCGCCTGGACTATGACGGAATGAGCTTTCATAGGGTTCACATTGACCAAGGTCACTTCGACTCCGTCAGCAGAAACCTTGTCCACCAAAGCCGCTACATCTTCCGGTATTCCCGCGCGACGGCGCTCCGGATCAAAGTAGCGCAGAGCAGAAAAGAGAGGTTGGGCCGGCCGGTTGGGGCGGCCACCGAGCATCAGTTGGGTGAGCGTTTCTGCCATCGCGGGCCGGTATTGCATGGGGCCTTCCGTTGTCCGGGTGTCTGGCGTTGTCGGATCGGATCGCATTCCATGGACGACTTGGCGAAGGGTCGAGAAGTCTTTCTGCAGCGCCTTGACCGGATAGTCAGGATTCGTTCCTTCCAAGAAGCGAATCCATGGGGCTTCGGCGATCTCCTGTCGAATGAACCTGGCTGATTTCTTCACCGAAGAAAAGCGGTCGTCGATCAATGTCTCTAAGGAGAAAAGCTCCCGATCCTCGGGTTTCATCGTCAGGTACCAGATATCAAGCGCGCCCTCGTTGTATTTCTCAGGCGTGTAGTTGTACCAGCCCTGATCTCCAAAGTTGTGCGGATACATCTTGACGCCATCGATCATTTTTCCGTTGGCATTCACCTTACGCAGCGTCTGACGCCAAACGTCCAGATAGCGTTCGTCACCGGTGAGTATGAAAGCGTTGACGAAGCCATCGATGGCCGAGCTGCTGTGATTCAAATGAATGACCTTGTCGCCAGTTTGCGGCCACTTGACACTGAATCCCCAGCCCCACACTCCTCCGTACCACTTTCCCCCCGTCGCGCCGCCGGCAGTTCCGTCAAGGCCGACATTGCTCGGAACAATGCCATTGTTCTCCGCGGTGCGTTTAGCCCAGGCATCAACGTACTCTACGACCCAATTCTTGTATTTGGCCTCTTGAGCCACCATGTAAGCATTGAGCGGCATCATGGTGGCCATCAGGTTCACGGGATTGTCCCCGATAATATCGCCGTAGTCCTTGAAGTGGCCTAACATGTCTTGATAGGTGCGTTCGCCGCGAAGCTGAGTGAATCGTCCTGTCTCGACAGGATCACCGACCCAGTCGACCGGTGTTGCCTTGCGCAGCAACGGACCACGGCTTCCCGTGAAAAAACTTCGAATGATCTTGACCTTGGGATCGTAGTTGGGTGCCTGCGGGTCCTCGTTCAGATACAATCCAGCGAATCGCCTCGACCTTGTCTGAAAATTAGCATCGTACGGATCGGCGAGTCCTTGCTGATAGAACGCCCACAAACCCTCGGCAATATGGGCTTGGTCGAACAGGACGTGAAATTCTTTGTAGTACATTCCATCGCGAGCAAAGGGAACGTCCTTGGTTTTGGCGGCGGTGTACTGCAGCAGGTGCGCCTCCCATCCCTTCTTGAACATCCGCAGCAGGTCGTCCGGGGCCCCCAGAGCGAATAGGAGCGGCCAGTCCTTCATATTCTCGGGCGCGTCATCGGCGCCGTCCAAGGCACCCCAACGTTCCACGGCGAGAAGGTAGCCGCGCTCGTCGAAATACCGCGCGAAGAATTCCTTGCAAGCCTCAGTGCTATCTGTGAGGAGCTGACGCTCGAGCAGCGCCCAAGCGGGTGGGGGCATGGGAGTCCCAATCGAAAAGCTGCCACCCTGTACGCTTGAAGTGCACAGTAGGAGTCCAAGGAGGCACGTCATGATGGAAGGAGCAATCTTCGCCATGTGTTGTCTTCCTCCGCACTTGTCAACCAACCACAAACCTAAGGGCAACGAGGCACCAAGCCTTCCCGTCCGGGAGCCAAGGGTCGAGGTTCCTTTGGGTTGAGAAACTCATCGACCCGCAGCCGCCCGACCGCGCTGTAGGGCGGCTGCGCCGCTCGCTGTGATGCCTCCATCGAGTCCCACCGTCACAACCCGGAACCCTTCCCGGATTCGCTTCTCGACATCAGCTGGGCCGGTCGTCAGGATCCCGCAGGGTACGTTGTGAGCTTGGCAGGCCTTCAGCACTACCTGAACGGCGGCCTCGACCTCGGGGTTGCTGAGATCGTTCGGATGACCCAAGGACATGCTCAGATCGTTGGGTCCTATGAAGATCGTGCCGATGCCGGGCACGGAAAGAATCTCTTCAATGTTCTTTACACCCTCCCGAGTCTCGATCTGGATCATTACAATGAGCTCGCCACGCGGATCGAGCGGCCAGAGATCGGCGCGGTCGGTATAGTCGGAGACTCCCCAGTACCAGACGGCGTTGCCCGGAGCATTGCCGCGTATCCCTGCTGGCTCCATGTCAGCTGCGCCCTTCCGCTGCGGATAGCGAGCCGATCGTACGGCATTGAGAGCCTCTTCCTTATTACAGACGTAGGGGAACATGACACCGAAAGCTCCGAGGTCCAGGACCTGTTTGGCAAGAAATTGAAGCTGTTCTCCACCGTTGCTTGGAATGCGAACGATTGGAGTTACGTTAGGCTGCAAGCCCCCCTTTTCCAGGATCGCCCGCTTGTCGACCATGCCCAGCAGGAAATTACGCAGGGTCTCAGTGTCGAAAGGGCCGTGTTCCATATCAATAATGATGAAATCAAGACTCGATCGCGCTAACTCCCTCGCATTGTCTAACGAGCGGTCCTTGCTGAAGATCCCGAACGTAGCTTTTTCCTGCTGCAGCAATTCTATTGTCCGGTTCAATCGATCAGTCTTTGGCTGCTGGCTGGTCGCAGTGTGGGGGCAGAGTATCAGGATGCAAATTCCAGCGAATACCACGAGCCCCAATGTCGATCGAGGGTTCATATGTTACCCATAGATTATTGTGACTGAAAATGAATGTTAAGTTAGATTATAGGAAATGTAAAGCAGAAAATGAAAAACAAGATGCTGGGTAGATCCCCACTGCATCAACCTCCAATGACGATTTGTTGCCATGCTTCTGACTGGGATTTGAGTCACGCGAATTCGGGTAAGGGCTCGTTTTTGACGATTGCTGGCCAAGGGCGTTACAGTACACCCAAATGGTTGGAAACCTTGAATGCGCGCTAAAAGCTATGCGATCGTTTAGGCCTCTTTATTAGGTCGACTCTGCCTTTCGTTCTAGTGCGAAAAATGTTGAGGCCCAATGCAAAGATGAAGTTGGACGTTTGTCGAAACTGATGGATGACGAGTCGGCTTGCACATAGCCGAGAGGGCGGATTCTCATTCGAGGACACAGCTAACTTCTGATTATTCTGAGTAAATGGCAATAATTGATTTTTTTTGAAAATTCTGTTGACAATGCACCAAGCCAATGTATAATGTCGCGCAGCTCGAACTTTCTCCCTAGTTCCGATAAATAGTGAAAGGAAGCGTCTATGAAAAAGGCGAAATATATCGGTCTACTATGGTTGGTTGCGTTGCTCGGAGTCCTTTCTTCGCGTGCCTGGGGGCAATCAACCCAAGGTTCCATCCTCGGTAATGTCACTGATCCGACTGGTGCATTCGTTCCAGGGGCTCAGATCGAGGCCAAGAACGAAATGAACAACTTCATTCGCAAGACAACAAGCAATGAAGAAGGCTTCTATATAATCGAACGTTTGGAGCCTGGGCCGTACAGCCTGAGCTTGGAGCTCGGTGGATTTAAGAAGGTCATACGAAACGGTCTGCAGCTGTTGACCAACGGTCAAGTTCGCATGGACTTTCAGCTGGAGGTGGCTCAAACAAGCGAGCAGGTGACCGTTGAGGCAGTCATCGCCCCAGTCATCGAGACCGAAACGGGTCAAATTGGCCAGGTTTTCGACCGGAAAATGAACGTGCACACCGCCGTCACTGGGACATCCCAGTTTTCCCTCATCCTGGCGACCCCGGGCGCCTTCTGGACCGGAACCAATTATGCGATCCAGGGGCAACGCGGTACCCAGACCGGATATTCGATGGATGGAATCGATACAACCCGGCAGCGCGACGGCGCCATGGACAGTGTCTTCTCAACGAACAATGAAACGGCTGCCGAGCTGCGCGTGTCCGGCGTGAACAACTCTGCGGAGTATCAATACGGAGGAATGATTCTCCAGACGGGCCGCAGTGGAGGCAACCAGTATCATGCCGAGGCGAACTATATTTTCAATGCCTCCTATCTGAATGCCCGTCCCACCTATGCGGCGATGCGGCCTCGCTCTATTTCTCACAACTATTTCTTTGGAGGCAGCGGGCCGGTTTACATTCCCGGGCTGTATAACGGCAAGGACAAGACCTTCTTTTACTTTAATAGAGAAGAGTCCAAGTCTCCTGCCGGTTCGAGCGTGATTTACAACGTTCCGACCAATGCCATGCGGGGGGGGGATTTTTCGGCCTTCAGCACGCCGGTGATCGATCCGGTCACGGGACAATCCTTCCCGGGCAACATCATTCCGACAGCTCGTTTGAATGCGGCTTCCCTTAGATATTTGCAGCGCTTTTACCCCACTGCCAATGCGGGTAATGCCAACAGCCCTAACTCCAACTTTAACGGAGTCTGGAGAGCGGACCTTGGGACACCGCTCTATACGTTCCGCGTGGATCAGAAGGTCTCGGAGCGGATGACCGTGTGGTACCGCCTCTTCTACAGCATCCAGAAACAGCATCAGGACGACAACGCCCTGCCAACCGAATTCCTGGGTTTCCACTATAACGATCAGAGAAACGGGAATCAGGTATTGGCAACCACCTACACCTTCTCACCCACGATTGTGAACGAAACCCGGCTGGGCTTTGTTCGCATCATCAAGCTGAATGGGAACTCAAATCTGGATGGAGCAGCGATTGTGAGCCAGATTGGCTTGACGGGCTATCCCGCGGCAGTGCCTGCGGGAACGGAAGGTATTCCAAAGGTCAGTATCGCCGGTTTGCTGGGAATGACGTCGCGCGACTTCAACCGTGGTACGGATAACTGGTGGGATTTTCGCGATACGTTGAGCATCAGCCGTGGAGCCCATGCCATCAAGACGGGAGGGCAATTCCTGCATGCGTTTTACAAACAGATCCCAACCTCTCCGACGGGGCAGTTGGGCTCGTTTAACTTCGATGGATCTTTCACGGGTACTTCGTTCGCAGATTTCCTGTTGGGAATTCCACGCACAGCTTCGCGGACGGATGAAGTTGGGGCATTCTATGCGCGCAAGAACTACATCTCGGGGTTCTTCCAGGATGATTATAAGGTCCGGCCCAATTTTACTCTAAATCTGGGAATCCGTTACGAATTCGGCTCTCCATATTCTGAAGAAACGGATCGGATCTACAATTTTGATCCTGTGAGCGGCAGTCTTGTGGTGCCGAATTCGACCGTGGCAGCACGACGCCATCCCCGGTTCCCCAGTAACATTCCAATTATAACGGCGGATCAGGCAGGTTTCCCGACCAGGACGCTGATTGCAAACGATAAGAACAATATCGCTCCTCGTTTTGCCTTTGCCTGGCGTACGGGTGGGAAGATGGACTTGGTAGTTCGAGGAGGATATGGAATCTTCTACAGTCTGGAATCCCGCCGCGCCTTTACAAGACAGGCCTCTGGACCTTTCGTGGGTTCTGAGACTTTTGACAATGCAATTGTCAATGGTCAAGCGCGTTTTGCCTGGCCTACGGCCTTTCCGGCCAGCGCCGGGTCGGTCACCGCTTTTGGGACCCAGGACATCAATGCAGTAGGTATCAATCTGAGGGATTCGTACAATCAACAGTGGAATTTAACTTTAGAAAAGCAGATCGGAGCTAACGGGTTACGAGTATCCTATCTCGGCAGCACGGTGATTCACCTGCCCTACACCCGCAACCTGAATCAACCGCTGCCCAGCACGACCCCGTTCAATCAGAATCTGAGGCCGTACCCGTTGTATCGCAACATCACGATGGTGGACACTGGCGGCACGCAGAGCATTCAGTCCCTGCAGATGCAATGGACGCGGCGTGTTTCGAACGGGTTGACCATGGACTCGCACTACACTTGGTCCAAGAACCTGACGGATTCGTATGACTTTAACGCTTTGGGCGGACAGATTCAAAACGCCTATGATCGCCGGGCGGATCGTGGTAACGAAGAGACTCAACCCCGTCATCGCTGGGTGACAAACTTCGTTTACGACTTACCGTTTGGTAAAGGCAGGAAATACTTGGGCAACTCGAACAAGGTTGCTCAAGCGATCCTCGGCGGATGGGTTACCAGCCATGTCATCGTCTTCACGAGCGGTGGATGGTACACTCCGATCTTCACCGGGAGGGACACTTCGAATACCAACGTCGTCAGTGGGCGTCCGGATCGGTCCTGCGACGGCAACAAATCCAATCCGACCACCGAAAGCTGGTTTGATGCTTCTTGCTTCAGCCGTCCTGCTGCTGGAATTGGGCGGTTCGGGAACTCTGGGATGAACATCATCCAAGGACCCAGTCAACCAGGTTGGAACGTGCGGTTGTTCAAGTACATCCCAATCACCGAACGGCTGCGTTTCCGATTGGAAGGAACGTTTTATAACGTGATCAACCATCCGATCAACGGCTTCACGAAGATTGCTTACGGAGGGGATGCAGCGCTGAATATTATCTCCCCATCCGTAGGACGTATCTTCACCAACAGTGACCAGAACGGCATTACCTCCGCGTCCCGCACGATCGTTGTCGGGATGAAGTTGGAGTTCTAAGCCTAAAGCGCTTCGCTCGGGAGATATAGGCCCACCTCGTTCTGTGTCTCCCGATTAGCTTTTTTCAGAACCCCTTCGATCATCCAATCTCATCTTTAACTACCTCACAGGTTGGAAGCGCGGCCGATCCCGAGCCTTTCTGCTTCGACCCATAGTTATTTCTGCCATTTCTTTTGCGATGGGGAGTTCGACCCTCCTCCCTGCACAGGTTAAGGGAACAAGGTTTTCTGAAGTTACTATATGTTCATGCCGACAGGCCGGGCATCGAGAGATGGGGGGGAGGTTCGGGAATGAGTCCAACCAGTCGCCGAGATTTTTTGTCCCATTCGATCGCCGGCCTTTCGATGGCTAGCCACTGGACGGCACGAAGCTACGCTGCTGTTCTTGGCTCCAATGAAAGGCTGCGTGTTGGGATCATCGGCTGCGGCCGTAAGGCCGACAATCACCTGGGCGAGTTGCTGACCATGAAAGAGTCGGACAACGTCGAGGTCGCCGCGGTCTGTGACGTCTACCAGAAAAGGTTGGATTCGTTTGTCCATAGGACACTGGCCAAATCTTTTTCTGGTTACAAGGATCTCCTATCCAAGAGCGACTTGGACTACGTGCTGATAGCCACGCCGGACCACTGGCACCACCAGATGACATTGGATGCATTAAGCGCCGGCAAGCATGTCTACGTGGAAAAGCCCATGACGCACACGGTGGAGGAGGCGCAGGAGGTCGTCAAGAAGGTGCGCGATACAAGGCTTAGGCTTCAGGTCGGTGTTCAAGGCATGTCGGACGAGTCCTATGAAATTGCCAACCGATGCATTCGTGAGGGGGCTCTCGGTAGAGTTGTGATGGCTCAAATCGACTACTCGAGGAACTATCACGGTGACTTTTGGGCGTACGACCTAGACCGCGATGCAAGACCCGGAGTGAACCTCGACTGGAATGCTTGGCTGGGACCCGCTCCAAAACGTCCTTGGGATCCGCAGCGTTGCTTTCGGTGGCGCCGCTATTGGGACTATTCCGGTGGTATTGCCACGGACCTTTTCATTCACCGCATCACCCGAATTCTCAAAGCCGTTGGGCTCACCTTTCCAGAAAACGTCGTTGCCACGGGGGGCAAATGGAACTACCGCGAAAGCGTTGCTGAGATCCCGGACACATTCAATATGCTTTGCGATTACCCTGGGGGACCGACGGTTGCTTTGATTTCATCGATGGCCAACGACACATCCATCGATCATGTGATTCGGGGACACAAAGCCACGCTTCGGTTCAACAGTGAGGGTTTTGTGATTACGCCACAACAACCCTTCATCGACGATGCTCCCGACCCCAAGGAAGCCCGGCCTCGCGAAGTTCGACTTCTCGAATATCGAAAGACAGGAGCCGAGGATGTCAGGCTGCACCACCGGAATCTGCACAGCGCGATTCGCAAGGGAGACGAGTTGAAGTGTGACGTACAGTTGGGGTACTACGGAGTGGTTGCGGCTTGCATGGGTGTTCAATCATTCCGAGAGAAATCTTATCTAAAGTGGAATCCAGAGAAGGAGCGAATTGAACGCGCTTAGTGGCTTGACCCTGCAGAAGAGGAAGCTTGATCAAGGTTCCAGCAAGCACGATTGACAGACTGAAAGAGCAATGTTCCCATGGCGGATCGGCGAGCGCCGGGAAACGCAATCTGTAGAAGCTCACGCCCTTCCCGTCAGGAATAGATTCTTGTAATCCGATCAGGCCGGTGCGCACTCGTGCTCGGACCAAGTCCGCCGTTCGATTCTGATGGTTCAGTGCGCTCTCAATTACGATGCAAGGCAGGGTGGTAGGAGCACTATATGCAGACGAGATTCTGGTCGGCTCTTCAGACAGTATTGCTGTGACTGCTGGAATTATCAGTCTTCCGATTTTGGGGACGTCTGAAGCGGCACCGCTGGTGAAGTCTTTTGAAACTCCTTCAGGAATTCGTTTCAGCTGGTTCGGAGAAAAGACTTCGAGGCCAGCTCCAACACTGTTTTTCTTTGTCAAAGACATGCAGAGCACGCTGGAACGTGAGAACGTAGCCCAGGTGACTCGGCTCCTGGCCAAGGCAGGATGGATCTCTGTGTCTTGGATCTTCCCTGCCACGGGGCAGACGAGAAACCAGGAGAGACTAGGCGGCTTGCCTGTTGGTGTGCGCGAGTAGAAGCCGGTGACGGTCTGGTTGCGGCTTTTGTGTCCAAAACCTCACAGGTCTTGGATTTTCTGATCCAAAATGGATACACGGACCCGCGCGGGTTGCCGCGGGCGGGATCTCTCGAGGTGGGTTTATGGCGATACACGTTGCAGCTGCCGACTCTCGAGTAAGATGCGTTGCTGTATTTGCGCCTGTTACTGACGAAGAATACAGCTGCTGCCCGTGCTCTGTCCGTCACGAATGTTGCAGACAAGCTAATCGGGCGCGGAGTTTGGGTCTACATCGGGAACAACGACGAGCGAGTTGGCACGGATGCGGCCATTGCTTTTGCTCGCTAGGTTACTGGTCGTGCAAAAGGCAAGGAGCAGCCGGTGAATGTCAAGCTCACGGTTGATTCATCCGAAGGGCACGGCATTGGATCTTCTGCTCACAGTGCTGCGGCTGAGTGGATTACTGCCCAGCTGGCAGTGACTCGATAGCTAGGATTCCTCTGAGTCCTGCAGGACATGCTGCGGAAGGGTTCAGGGGCACCGACGCAGAGACCAGGCTCAATGCCAGTGACCGACAAACCGGAGCTATGAACCTCGATTCGGAAGCCGAGTTTTGGGAAAAGGTCAGGGCGCACCTGGTGCGCTATGGCGGCAGCTTTGTCCCGATGATTGCCGAGCGCGCTAGTGGCTCATTTGTCTATGACCGCCACGGTCGGGCGGTTCTCGATTTCACGTCGGGGCAGATGAGCGCGATCCTGGGACATAGTCATCCTGAGATCGTCGAGGTTGTCCGACGCAATGTGGCCCAACTCGATCACCTTTTCAGCGGTATGTTGTCGCGTCCGGTTGTGGATCTAGCGGCCGCCCTGGCAGATCTGGCCCCTCAGCCACTTCAGAAGGTCTTGCTTCTCAGCACTGGCGCCGAATCCAATGAGGCAGCCATCAAGCTCGCGAAGCTCTACACGGGACGACATGAGATTGTTGGATTCGCGCAATCCTGGCATGGCATGACAGGCGGGGCGTCGGGAGCGACGTACTCAGCGGGTCGGCGGGGATATGGGCCGGCTGTGCCTGGGTCGATGGCCATCCCGGCTCCCAACGCCTATCGCCCTCGCTTTGGATCGCCGGAACTCTTTGATTGGCGCGCCGAGCTGGACTACGGCTTCGATCTTATCGACCGGCAGTCCACAGGACAGCTCGCGGCCTTCATCGCGGAACCAATCCTTAGCTCCGGTGGGCTCGTTGACCTCCCCGAAGGTTACCTGGCAGCTCTGCAAGCAAAATGCAGGGACCGCGGAATGTTGCTGATCGTCGATGAGGCGCAAACGGGATTGGGACGGACGGGGCAGATGTTCGCTTTCGAACGCGACCGGATCGTGCCCGACATCCTCACGCTGTCGAAGACCCTGGGTGCGGGTTTGCCGTTGGCGGCGGTTATTGTCAGCTCTGAGATCGAGGAGCGCTGTCACGAACGAGGGTTTCTCTTCTATACGACGCACGTTTCCGATCCGCTTCCGGCAGCGGTGGGCCTCAAGGTTCTTGAGATCATTGTTCGAGACAACCTCGTGCAACGGGCTGTCGAGAGAGGTGCGTACTTGCGTGCAGGTCTCGAATCTCTGAAGAGTCGCTACGAGTGTGTCGGAGATGTGCGTGGCCGTGGATTGATGCTCGGTTTGGAAATCGTCAAGGATCGCGTGACCAAGCAGGCGGCACCTGAACTCGGTAAGGCTATCACTCGGCGATGCTTGGAACGTGGACTGAGCCTAAACATCGTCCAATTACCCGGGATGGGCGGCGTGTTCCGAATTGCTCCTCCTTTGACTATCTCCGAGGAGGAGATCGATCTTGGAGTGTCGATTCTTGATCGGGCTCTTTCCGAGACATTTGGGTCAACCTAAGGCTGATTCAAACCTGAGAGGAAGAGAATGGATCGCCCTCTTCAATCACTGATACGACGTCAGCTCATCATCGCGGGCGCAACGCTTTGCGCGAGTCCAGGTAGCCGGGTCTGGATAAGGATCGCGGGGCAGTCGCAATCGATTCCAGCTCTGCTGCCAAGGAAGCTAGACGGACATCAGTTTGTGGTATACGCGGACTCCTGTTCTGGAGTACCCGGCTCAGCGCGTGGCAAGAACCTTGCGGCTGTCAACAGCATGCTGCGGCGGATAGAGCCTCAGCCGGATTTCATTTGTTTTCCGGGAGATCATATTAACGGAGGCATCAAAGACTACGGAGCATTGCGGGCAGAGTGGGACTACTGGTTGAACACGGAAATGGCATGGGTGAAGGGACGTGGTATCCCCATGTTTCACACCACGAGCAATCACAACACTTACGACGTCGAAAGCGAGCGGGTTTGGCGGGAAGTCTTTCCCGATATCCCGAAGAACGGCCCGCCCGGACAAGAGGGGCTGTCCTACTTTGTGCGGCACAAGGATCTGCTGCTGGTTTGTGTCAACACCGCTTTCTCGGGCTTGGGAGGAGAAGGCCATGTAGAAAGCCATTGGTTGACCAAGGTGCTGGCGCAGAACGCCGATTGCAAATACAAGTTTGTTGCAGGTCATCATCCCGTTTTCCCCGTCAATGGCTATGCGAACTACCCACTGTGGAGAATTGATCCTCATCAAGGTGAGTTGTTTTGGAAAGCCTTGGTAGAGCATCAAGTTCAGGCATACCTGTGCAGCCACATCATCGCGTTTGATGTTCAGGTGCACCATGGTGTTCTTCAACTCACCACCGGCGGTGCGGGAACGATTCATGGTCCGGGCGGATTCATGCCAGGGCTAACCGAATACCTCCATGCGGTGCAAATCGCCGTGGATGCCCAAGGCCTCCGTTACCAGGTTTTGGATGTTGATGGCACCAGACGCGCATGGTTGGAGTGGCCGATCCGTCTCCCAGCGGATTCCTCAGCTGACCGTCAAGCAAATGAAGGTGTGGAATCGCTCAAGGCAAAGAACAGCGCCACCTCAGAGTCGCGGCTCGTCGTGTGGCGCCTTTCAGGAGTGATGCCGGAAGATACGACTGGAGAAGGGCAGAGCTTCGTCTGCGGTTGGGACGAACAACCGGCCGTCTGGATCGGCATTGAAGGCTGTCCCGCCCGGCTAACCGTTCGACTCTTACCTCAGTTCGAAGGTGAAGAGCAAGTCTGGACGGGAGTTCACCTGCCTGCGGGAAAGGCCTTTGATTTTGAAGTGGCATTGCACGGAGGAATGGGGCCGGGCGGAATTCTTTATCGATCCAACCCAGCTTCATCTTGGTCTTCCTTGATGTCCCCATCTGCAAGGGGTGCCGAGAAAATTATCTGGGTTCAGGAGTGGGCAGTGGGCCACGGCCAAAGCGGTCCTATGGATCGCCCCTTTCGTGGTAAAGAACTGAAGGTCACTTCGAAAGTGCACGGGTTGCGCCCGCCTAAATGAAATGGGATTGATCTTGATGACTATCAGTAGAGCCTCTGATTGGACTAAAGATGCCATGCGAACTTCGCATCTGGACAGCCCTTGGAAGTGCGACGCCTGTCTCACTGCCTGAACTCATGGGTCAATAGTACTCCGAGCTCGGGAAAGTCATCAAACTCCGGTTCAAATTGAAGAATTGCGAGCTATACGCGTTCCAATTCAAGTGGTTTTCCGATGAGCGCGAAAGTTCCTTCTGAATCCGATGCGAACGGATTCCAAGGAGGGAGTTGGAACGGAAGAGGCGAGAGAATGCGATTTGAATTCCTTGAGGAAGGGTTTGTTTCAAAACGCGACGTGAAGTCTTTGCAGCCCGTCTCTGTGGGTTCCCGAACCGTACAGACCCTCTCCGGAGACATCCTTTGCAGTTACATGGTCCAATCGGCACTCGGCGTCAATGACTTTGTCCCGATGCTCTCGCGATCACGCGACGCCGGGAAAACCTGGGAGGAAGAATCTCCCATTTGGCCTGACCTGGCAGAGACCCATTCCATCTTCGGTTCAATCAGCCGGGAGCCTTCGGGGAAGCTGTTCCTTTATGGGATCGTGACACCCATTGCTCAGCCTGGCGAAACCTTTTGGTGCGAGAAGACTCAGGCGTTGAAGCAAAATAACTTGTTTTGGGCCAGTTCAGAAGATGCGGGAAAGAGGTGGACACAACCACATGTCATCCCTCTGCCCATCCCTGGCGCTGCCGAAGCGCCAGGCACGTTGTGTGTTACTCGCGAGGGGCGTTGGTGTGCCTGCTATGCGCCTTGCAACAGCCTTGACGCGATGGTTTCAGTCGACCGGGCTCAGATCGTTTTCATGGCCAGCGATGACTGGGGAAAAAACTGGCAGCACACCTCGATGCTTCGCTTCCCTGAATCCGATTCAGGAGGTGCCGAGGCGTGGGTGATTCAATTGTCGGATGGTAGGTTACTTGGAACTTGCTGGCATGTGGACAACAACAATCAACGGGTGTATCCCAATGCCTATTCCGTCTCTGCCGATGAAGGTCGCACTTGGTCAGAGACCCGAAGCACAGGAATCATGGGTCAATCCACAGCGTTGACTCCCTTGACGGATGGAAAGGCTCTTTTTATCTACAATCGTCGTAAAGAGCATGCCGGAGTCTGGCTGTCGGTTGTCCGTCCCACATCCGAGAGCTTCGGAATCGAATTGAACGATGCTGTTTGGCGATGCGAAACCCCAACGCAAAATCAAACTTCAGGGGAGCTTGGAGAGTGGACCGATTTTGCATTTGGCGAGCCTTCAGTGACAGTGCTTTCTGATGGGACCCCATTGGTCACCTTTTGGAGTCTTCAGCCCTCAGGCCAGGGAATTCGCTATATTAAATTGAAAATCCTCTACTGAGATCAAAACTCGCGAGAGACAAGTGCAGATGTCACGGGTCGACTGTTAACGACTGAAAGCGGTCTGCAAAGGAGTTGGGATGAAGCGAGCAGTTAAACGGAAACTGTTTAACAGAGTTCTCGGCGGGAATCGCTTTGCCGGTATTCTTTTCCTCATGGGAATTGCAACAGCGGCGCTGAACGCCGAAGTTCACCAAGTCGTTGCGACGACCTATCACGACACCTTTTCGCGATCACACGCAGTGCTGAAGCATGTCCGGGTGGGAGATACGATTATCACAAAGACTCTCGATGCGAGTGGGCGAGATGAGATGGGGGTGGTTCGCGGGGGATCGAAAAACCCGCTGACTGGTCCGTTCTACGTGGAGGGGGCGGAACCCGGCGATGCACTCATTGTTCGTTTGGTGAAAGTGAGGATGAACCGAAATTGGGGTTACAGCGGCTATCGACTGATGCTGAACTCACTGACGCCAGACACGATCGAAGGCCTCTATCCGAATCGGTACAAGGAAGACCTGGTTATTCCGGGTCGCGCCAGCGCAGTGCCGTGGGACCTAGACCTTGAGCGTCGGAGGGTTCGGCTCAGGGAACCCTCCAGCCAGGTCGTGAAGCTGGAGTTTCCGGCCAAGCCGATGTTGGGCTGCATTGGTGTGGCGCCATCCGGCAACTTCGCTCCCACTTCAGTTCCGTCGAGTTCCTATGGAGGTAACCTCGACTATAACGAAATGGGCGAAGGAACGACGGTATTGTTGCCCGTCTATCATCCTGGCGCACTGCTCTTCATCGGCGACGGTCATGCCTTGCAAGGCGATGGAGAACCGATCGGGAACGGAATTGAAACCTCAATGAGCATTGAATTCAGTGTGGATCTTCGGAAGAAGGCCAACTTGACTGGACCGCGCGCTGAGACAGAAGACTACGTCATCAGCATTGGCAGCCAAGCCGAGTTCATCAGTTCTCTAGATCGGGCACTGCAGATGGCTACCAGCGATATGGCGAGTTGGCTGATCACAGACTACAAGTTGGAACCGTGGGCCGCACACCTGCTCATTGGCTATCAGGGGCGGTTTGACATTGTGACGGTGGCTGGGTCGATGGCGCTCAAAATTCCCAAGAAGTTCTTGCCCAAGCGATAGACAGTGCATCTCTAGTTTGCCCGATGCAGCCTGGGCTATACTCAAGTCTACTCAACGTTGTGCTGATACTCCGAATCTCGAAAACATCACTGTTAGCGCGGAGTGCTTCGCTACTTGCTACCGTTTTAATGCTGTCTACTGCGAGCAGCGCGCAGGGGAAAGCGCTCGATATCGAGTATGGCGAAACGGCAGCGAGGCTGCTCGGTTC
>Ga0187893_10007817_pt1 | contig 17244 bp, 14 predicted proteins | sample MA1701074metaG_FD_139574 | JGI IMG/M metagenome (GOLD analysis project Ga0187893, IMG submission 139574) | White microbial mat communities from a basaltic lava cave in the Kipuka Kanohina Cave System on the Island of Hawaii, USA - MA170107-4 metaG ... | reverse complement strand
CTAGGCCCTCCATGAAACCGTCAAAAGCGTTTTCGACTCACTTCGTCGCCCGGCTGCAACAGTTCGTCAGGCTGAATATGAGCCGGAATCGTCGCCTCACGCGGCGAATTCAATAAGTATCGGACCCATAGTGCTTTAGCGTTGAAGCCGGGTAAATACCTCTTACCGGCTTGATCGGACGCTAACGAATTCCTATACTCGTCCGGTGAAGGTTCATCGACGTGCCCTATCTTTACACGGGGTCACGGAAATACAAGGAGGCCGACGGTGCCCACGACCGCTCTGGATGGAAAGACGATTCTCGTCGTCGATGACGACCCCGACATGGTGACCGCCCTTTGCGGAGTTCTGGAGGGCACCGGTGCCCGGCTGGAGACCGCCGCCGACGGCAACGAAGCCATTGACGCCGCCCAGCAGTTTGACCCCGATCTGGTTGTCCTCGACGCCATGCTCCCCAAGCGGAGCGGCTTCCTCGTACTTGAAAAATTGAAGGGCGCCAACAAGAAGAAAGGTCAGCGCCCGTTGATCATCATGATCACCGGCAACGAGGGGAAACGCCACCAGGTCTGGGCGGAAAGCCTCGGCGTCGACGGATACCTTAACAAGCCTTTTCGCATGGAGCGGCTCGTCGAACAGATCGAACGGCTTTTGGGTGACGACAAGTAGTACCGCGGCGAGTTACAGCTTTAACTATTCCGGCTTTCCATGCCTACGTCGCGGTTTGATAGACGCGGAGCAGGGCGTCGGCGTCCACTCTTCGGGGATTGAAACTGGCCGTCCATTGGCGGGAGGCTTCGTCGGCGAGCGCCGGAAGAGCCGATTCATCCACGCCTATTTCGGAAAGCGAACGCGGCAGGTTGGCGGCGTCGAGGTGCAATTCGATTCTCATGGCCAAGGCTTCATCGGATAGACCCAGGGCGTTGTAGGGGTTGGCCCCATCTTCGCAGTTGAACCGGATAACATGGGGCAGCATGACGCCGACGGCGATGCCGTGAGTGATTCCGAATCGCGCGGTGAGGGGATTGGCGCAGGCATGGGCGGCGCCGAGCATGGACCGCTCAATGGCAACGCCGGCAAGGTGAGCGCCCAGAAGCATGTCAGCGCGGGCTTGGTCGTCGCCGGGATCGCGCATGACCCGGCCAAACGATCGGTCGAGCCGGTCCCACGCCAACCTGGAACAATCAAGGGACGCTGAATTTCGCCGGTTGGCACCCGCGGTTTCAACGGCATGGGCGACCGCGTCGATGCCAGCCGCGGCGGCGACGCGAGGGGGACAAGTTCGGGTCAGTTCGGGATCGAGGATCGCCATTCGGCAGGCGGCTTTTTCATCTCCGCAGGCCATTTTTTGGTGCGTTTCGGGATCGGTGATCAGGGCGAAAGATTGGGCTTCGCTGCCAGTGCCGGCCGTGGTAGGGACGGCGATCATGGGAAGCATGGGCCGGGTCGCCTTTCCGATACCCCAGTAATCCCTCATCGCACCGCCATTGGTAAGAAGGAAGTTGATCCCCTTGGCACAGTCCATGGCACTTCCCCCGCCCAAGCCAACGAGGAAATCGACACCGCATGTTCGAGCGATCTTAACGCCCGCGTCAACGTGAACCGTGTTGGGGTTCTCCTCCACGCCATCAAAAACGGTGACCGTGAGTCCCTCGCGGGCCAGGGATTCAGCGGCGCGCCCCGCGTGCCCGGCGCGCTTGATTCCCGGATCGGTGACCAGGAGAACGCGCGAACCGCCCTCCGCCCGTACGAGCGATCCTAGGTTGGCGATTCGACCCGGGCCGTAGGCGACGCGCGTGCGCGAGTGCCGCAAAGCGCTAGTTATGAAGTCGGGTAACTCGGACATGGGTCAGGAACGGCGCTCCTCGTCGAGGCCAGGTCTTGGCCTGGCGTTGAAGATCACGCGGCAGGTTCCATTTGGAAGGCCCGCTGGCGGTAGAGGAGTTCGAACAGGTTGCCCTCGTGGGGTTGGTCCCAACTGATTTTCACGGTGGGGATGGGCCCCAGGTTTAGGCGGTCCACGTTTGGGGACGTCATCAAGGATTTTCGGAACGCTGGGTCCTCCGTGATGGCGCTGACCACAAGCGAGGTTCCGATGGCGTCGGGCATTTCGTTTGTGGGACACTCCACAATGGTGGCGAAGGGGAATAGGAATTCTCTATTCGCTAGCGGGTGTTGGCGGTTCTCGCAAATGATAATGGTCGGCAGGAGATACGCGCAGCGGCCTTTACTCACCAGCCTTGATGAACCGCGGATTTCCCGGGTGACGTCCACCGCGCCGGGTTCCCGAAGCTGATGGTCGATCAGGGACGAGATTTTTTCCGCGACCTGCGGGTTGGCGAAGGCGGCGACAGCGGCGCGAGGGTCGTCCGCCGGTAAAGCCTCGATTTGAACCAGCCGCCGGGCCAGGGCTTCGGCGATTTCGCGCCCGTGTTTGGGCGTCCAGACGGCGGAGGCGTTGATGCAGGACCTGCCGCCGTTGGCGGCGATGGAGGTTGCCATCACGTCCAAATAGGATTCCCAATTGTCGGCTTCGTCATCCCCCAGAAGCACCTTGCTGTAGCCCGGGCCGTGAAGCTCGATTCGGGGATCGGTTTTCCACGCCGCCGTGGTGGAGACGTCTCCGAAGATCATACCGCGATCCACGCTTCGCAGGAGTTCGCCCGCGCCGGCGTGATCGGTGGGGTAAAAGCCGAATGCTTCGCACGGAATGCCTTCGGAGATCAGAGCCTGAATGACACGAAACGGCGTCCAGGGTTCTTCGCGTCCAGGTTTGAGAACGATGGGTGTTTTGAGGGCGATTGCGGGAATCCAGAGGCCGTGAACGCCGGGCGAATTGCTGGGAAGCACGGCGCCGAAGATTCGCCCTTCGCGAAAGAAGCTCAGGGTGCGTCCGCCGTGACCTAGTCGTCCGTTCCCTCTCGGGCTCGCTTCATCGATAACTTGTCGGTTTGTTTTTGAGCTTTGAACTTCATGCTTAATATCTTCGTCGCCGAAACCGCGGTCAAGGATGGAAAGATCGAATCCTCTCGTAAGGCCGGCGATGATGGTCCCCATGTCGCTTAAGACGCGGTGGATTTTTTCGGCATTGGATCGGCAATAGGTAACCGGCATCCCGGTCGTCGCCGAAAGGCACCGCACATAATCGTCAAAGGTCTGCTCCGATTCGCCGAGAGGAAGCCCGGCATGCAGGAAACGATCCGCGGCGCGGCGGCAGATTTCGATCAAATCACGGACGGTGAAGGGCTCCAGGACGGAGTCGTCCATGCGATGCACGTCGCGGACGATCAGTCCGCTGTTCGCCTGGCTGACCGCCGCCACCGGTTCTCCAGTGGCGTGATGGACGAGCGTGACGCGATCCACGCTGTCGTACGGGCGGCCCTGGCGTAAAATGGGGATGTGGATCATGGCTGATGGAACCTCATGAAATCAAATCGAATCCTTGCTCCTGATCCGCGCTTGCATCGCCTTCTTTCACTTTTCCCAACAGCATCAAGAAAGTGCTCAGCACATACGGTTCGAGCCGCTTGGCGAAATCGGCATCAAGGTTGTGCCATCGAATGGTATCCTGGACGTCCGCGAGATCGCGGCGCCGATGCGGCGCGGTCATGCCCGATGCCAGTTTGAGGGCGATTAACGTCGGCACATCGACGATTCTCACTCCGTCGATGATTGTGGCGACTTTGGCGGGGTCGGAAAACGCGACGGGATTGGGTTTCCCATCACCGGGAAAATCGCCGGTGGTCAGGAATTCAATGGTGAGGCCGGTTTGGGTATTTCGGAAGGACTCTCGAGCGTTGGGGAATTTCGCCGCATATCCGCGTCCGACCAACCTGGATTGGAACGCCTCCAAGCCATGGGGTCTAACCAAGACATCGACGACGACCGTCTCTCTTCGATAGCCATGAGCGTTGAGGGCCATGCCGCCGACGATGGCGTAGTCGATTCGCTCACGATCGAGATCGGAAGCCAGGGCTTGAACCGTTTGCGGGACTCCGCCCGTTCCCATGAAAAATCTGTCGGCTTCTTCAAGCCGCTCCAGAAAGCTCGAAGAATCATCAGCCCGGTGGCGAATCATGTCTTGTCGCCAATCTCCGATGTACGGCAGGCTTCCATTTGCTCACGACCCATGAAGGCGGTAACCGCGGCGTGGCGAACCAAGGGTGATTCCATCTTGCCAATAGCAACTCGTTGGCGGTCTCCGGTCGATCTTACAGCGTATTCTATCGGGCCGTAGGAGCGTCACAATCCCGACGCCGCGGAGAATTGCACGTGCGAAAACCGAGCGGCGTGCCGCCGGGGGGCTTTACGAGGAGTGATCGCGGGGGGAATCGGTCCGCTGGTTTTCCAGTTTGGCGGGACCGCCGGGGGCGGTATTCGAGCGGTCGAGCCGGTCGGCCTGATGGATGTCGTCCTGCACATCGCGGATGCCCCGCTTGAATTCCACGATGCTTTTTCCAATGGACCGGGCCACATCGGGCAGGCGGCGTCCGAAGAAAATCAAACCCAATAGGAGGATAACGATCCATTCGGTTCCACCGGGCAGGTTGAACAGGGCAAGTAGAGGTGCGTCCATAATCGGCAATCCGGATTCGGCGACCGCGGGAAGCCGGGCAACGTGCGACAAGTGGATCAACCCGCCGATCCGCCTCCCTACACTATACGCCGTGGAACGGCGCGGTGTCAAAGAACTCATGGGTTTATCGGTTCCATCGCTCGTCGTAGTGATTCGTTTCTTGTCGGACGGGACTCGTGGCGTACAATCCGCCGTGACGCGGCTGGGAATCAGGGCAGCCAACGAGGCATTCCGGCGCGGGCGAGTAGAGACGAACGATGAGTCGAAGGCGATTTCTGATTACGGCGGCCCTGCCGTATTCCAATGGCAGGCTGCACGTCGGGCACATCGCCGGCGCGTATCTTCCCGCGGACACCTATGTCCGTTATCTGCGAGCTACCGGCGCGGAAGTCCGCTTCATTTGCGGCAGCGACGACAACGGCGTGGCCGCGCTAAAAACCGCGCGGGAGCATAACCGGTCGGTGGAGGAATTGACCGCGCACTTCAATGCCTGCCAGACGCGGGACTTCAAGGGATTGGGGATCGACTTCGACATTTACGGCGGGACGCATCAGCCGGAGTTCACCGCAATCCATGAACGGTTCAGCCAGGATTTCTTTCTCGCCATTCACTCCAAGGGACTGTTTACCAAGCGGCGGACGCGTCAACTCTTTGATGTGAAAGCGAGACAGTTTCTACCGGATCGATTCGTCCGCGGGACGTGCCCTCATTGTCGATCGGAGAACGCCTTCGGTGATCAATGTGAGAATTGCGGGCGTGCCGTGGATCAAACCGCCCTCATCAACCCGATCAGCGTCATGAGCGGATCGACGCCGGAGCTTCGAGGGACGGTTCACTGGTATCTTCGGCTCGATCAATTGCAGTCGCGCCTCGCGGATTGGCTTCGGCAAAAAATGGATGCGGGCGCGTGCGGGGCGCATTGGCGCTCCATCGTGTTGAATCAATCGCTGGGGCGCATCGAGTCTGAAGGGTTGCCCGAGCGAGCGATGACCCGCGATTTGACCTGGGGCGTGCCCGTTCCCCTTGACGACCCGGACGCCGAAGGCAAATCGCTCTATGTCTGGTTTGACGCCCCCATCGGATATGTATCGTTCACCGCGGCGCTTTGCGCTCAATCAGGGGGAAGCGAGGAGGACTACGCCCGGTGGTGGAAGGACCCGGATTGCAAAATTGTCCATTTCATAGGCGAGGACAACATCGTTTTCCACGCGATCACCTGGCCGGCCATGCTCCTCGCCACGCATGGCGGCGACAGCGTGCAGGGCGAGGCGGGCGAGTATCAGCTTCCCCACAATGTCGTGGCCAATTCTTTTCTCAACATCAAGTTTCCCGGCAAGGAAGAGGAGAAAATCAGCAAGAGTCGCGGAAGCGCCGTGTGGATCGAGGATTATCTCAAGACGTTCGACCCGGACCCGCTGCGGTATTACCTTTCCGCTATCGCCCCCGAAAGCGCCCGCACCACCTTTGACGTGGATGACTTCTTCGCCCGCAACAACGGCGAGCTGCTGAACGCGTTCGGCAATTTTTTCAACCGGACGATCACGTTCGCGCATAAGTACTTCGAGGGGAGAATTCCGCCGCCCGGATCGCGTGACGATCTTGACCGATCTCAACTGGAAAGAGCGGCTGCGGCGGTTGGTCGGACGGGGTCCGAATTGGAGCAGTGCCATTTCAAAGCCGCCCTGGAGGAAGTCATGGCGCTGGCCCGTTCGGGCAACGTGTACTTCGACCAGACCAAACCGTTCCAAACCCGCAAGACTGACATGGCGGCGTGCGGGCGGGCGATCAACGTCTGCCTGCAAACCGCGCGGACCTTAACGACCCTGATCGCGCCCTTCCTTCCCGCGACGGCTGAGAAGTGTGCGGCCATGTTGAGGCTCGATTCGAATTACCGCGCCTGGAATACCGCCACTGGCGAGTTACCGGGCGGTCAACCGCTGGGTGAGCCGATCATCCTTATTCGAAAACTCGACCCCGTCGAAGTATTCGCCGAGACAGAGTAACTTGCCGGTAAGCGCTGGCGACACGAATTGCCCGGGGGCATCATGCCCGATAACATGAGTCGTTTCCGGTGCGGGCCATTTTCCGTCGAACGGGGAAGCGTAGGAACGAGTGTTTACGGTCAATAAGAATCCCACTCCCGCCGAATTGCGCAAATTCGGCTGGGCGATGCTGATCGGGTTCAGCGTAATCGGGTTAGCGCTTTGGTATTTGTCCGCCCGATCGAGGCTGACGAGTTGGTACGCCTGGGTCGGAGATGGATACCAAGTCGCGACGGCGATTATGATTCCTCTCGGAATTCTTCTCGTCACGATTTCGGTCAACGCGCCGGGACTCGCGCGACCCATCTACATGGGTTGGATGACCGTGACAGTGCCGATTGGAATCGTCATGTCAACCATTCTCCTCACGCTGCTGTATTTTATTCTCCTGCCCGTTTTCGCTCTGATTGTCCGAAGCGGGGACCCACTCCGTCGAAGGCTGGGGGCGAATTCCTATTGGGAGGATTACAAACCATATGAGCACTCGCTGGAGCGGATGGGGAGACTTTTTTGAAACTCGACTCACTTATGGATGATGGAAGACTGACCCTCGGATGCTGAAATGATCGTTCTTGGAATTTCCTGTTACTACCATGACTCGGGCGTGGCGCTCGTCCGCGACGGGCAGCTCGTCGCGGCGGCCGAGGAGGAACGCTTCACGCGCGAGAAGCACGATCACGGATTCCCGTCACGGGCGATCGAGTATTGCCTGAAGGAAGCGGGCATCACGATCCACGATGTCGATTACATCGGGTTCTACGAGAAGCCGCTGGTCAAATTCAACCGCATCCTTGAAACGATTCTGGGTTACTGGCCGTTCACGCTCAAGCCATGGCTTACGGCGATCCCGCTCTGGCTGATGCATCGACTTCGCATTGCCAAGGAGATTCAGGAAAAGCTGGGTACGGACAAAGAAATCCTTTTTTGCCAGCACCATTTGTCGCACGCGGCGAGCGCGTTTCTGGTGTCGCCGTTCGATGAGGCGGCGATTCTCACCGCGGACGGCGTCGGCGAATGGACCACAACGGCCTGGGGCGTCGGTCGCGGTTCTGACATGGCGATGATGAAGGAAATCCGCTTCCCGCATTCCGTCGGTCTGCTGTTCAGCGCCATCACGGCCTATCTTGGTTTTCGCGTGAACGACGCAGAGTGGAAGGTGATGGGTCTGGCCCCTTACGGCAAGCCGACGTACCTCGATAAGTTCCGAAAGATCGTGGATATCCGCGACGACGGCAGCTTCCGCCTCGATCTTCGCTACTTCGCGCACGGGTACTCCACCACAAGGACGATCAGTCAGGAATGGGAGAGGCTTTTCGGTCAGCCACAAAACGCCCCCGAGGCGCCGCTTACCGAGTTCCACCGCGACATCGCCCATTCGGGCCAAAAGATCGTCGAGGAACTCATGGTGGGAATGGCCCGCCACATTCAGCGCGAAACCAAGATGACCAACATCTGCCTCGCGGGCGGTGTGGGTCTCAATTGCGTCGCCAACTGGCGCATACTGCGCGAGTGCGGTTTCAAGGAAATCTTTATTCAGCCCGCGGCTGGGGATTCCGGCGGGGCGTTGGGGACGGCGTTCTACATCTACAACACCGTCCTCAAGAACAAGCGCGAATTCCGCATGGACCACGCACTGTGGGGTCCCGGGTTCGAGGATCACGAGATCAAGGCCGCTCTCGACCGCGCCGAAGCTGTCTACGAGACGATGAACCGTGAAGAGGAATTGCTCAATCGCACGGCCAAAATGATCGCGGACGGCAAGGTCGTGGCATGGTTTCAGGGAAGGCTGGAGTTCGGTCCACGGGCGCTCGGGGCGCGGTCGCTCCTCGCCGACGCGCGGGACGCGAAGATGAAGGACGTCATCAACGCCAAAGTGAAGTTTCGCGAGGCCTTTCGTCCCTTCGCGCCGGCGGTTCTGAGAGAGCGGGCCCACGAGTATTTCGAGATGCCCGAGGGTATGGACATGCCCTTTATGCTTCTGGTTCCCAGGGTGCGGGAGGAAAAGCGGACGGCGATTCCGGCCGTTACACACGAGGACGGCACGGGCCGGGTTCAAACGTTGACCGAAGAGCACAACGGTAGGTACTACCGGCTGGTCAAGACTTTCGCCGAATTGACCGGGGTCCCCGTGGTCATAAATACGTCGTTCAACGTTCGCGGCGAGCCGATTGTCTGCACACCGGCCGATGCCTATCATACGTTCGTGAATACCGGCATTGACGCGCTAGTGATGGGCAATTTCGTGTTAACCCAAAAGCCCTCCCGTGTCGATTATGAAGCGGGCATGAGGCGAAGTGTGGAGCTGGAGCGAGGTTTGAAAACCGCCGACCGCGTAACGGTGCGGTAAGACGCAGTTATCCATCCCCCGCGGACGTTCCGCCGCCGGGTTAGTTGATCGGAATCGAAACAACTGATGGCAAAGCAATCGCTGGTCAAAGAGTTCTTCCTTTTCGTCAAGCACGAGAAGAAGTGGTGGTTGATCCCGCTCATCACGGTGCTGCTGATTGTCGGCGCCCTGATAATCTTCGCGGGTTCGTCGCCTCTCGCTCCGTTCCTGTACCCGCTATTCTGATGTGAATTTCGCGTCGCCGCCCCGTTCGCCGGGCTACACCTTTCGATATTCCGTATCGGCGGCCGTCGTTGCGTCGGGCAGCGAAACCAACGAATAGTCTCCGAAAAGATTCGGCGCCTCCTTTTTCAGAATGTCGAGCATCGCCGCAGCCACGATGCGAATCTCGGTCTCCGCGTGTTCGTTGCAGCGAAGCTCGATGAAATGCCGAAGGGCCCGGGCGTTGGCGGTGACGAAAATCTTGGTTTCCGTGGCGTTGGGGAGGACGGATCGGGCGGCCTGGCGGGCGAGCTTTCGCCGCAAGGTCTTATCTTCAACGGCAGTGAATTTGGCCTGCAATCCACCCACCAGTTTGACGTAGGCATCCTGTGCGTGCTCGACCGCCGCCAACCAGACGGCGTGAAGCTCCGGGTCGTCCGCGATGCAATCGGGCTCCACGAAGTCCGCCACCGATTCATCGACGTAGCGCTGTGACAATTGGGAGTATCCGAACCCCGCCCGGTGGCGGACCAGCTCATGTGTGAACGAACGCGAGACCCCGACGATGATGAAATTCCACACGGCGTGTTCGAGCACGCTGCCGTGGCCGACTTCCTTAATGTGCGTAAGGTACGCGCTGTTCCCGCCGGGACGAGGGCGGGCGAAACTCATGTAGCACAGGCGGCCGGCGATTTCCGGAAGGATTTCGCCGGGCACGGGACTGTCGGTACTCCATCCGGCGACGCCGTGGTCGGTCAGGAAGCGGGAGACTTCGCCGTCATCGACCATCTGCCGACCGACAAGATATACGTTTGGATTGCGGAGAATTCGCATCGCACCACCCGTGTAGACCCTACTCGGAACCGCGCGACGCATTCTTGCGTCTCGCGCCAGAATAGTCCACGGGGCGCTTCTCGACAAACGCCTTGATGCCCTCCCGCGTTTCCGGGGCGAGATTGTGAATTGCCAGCCAGTCACGAGCGTGCCCGATGGTCATGGACCAAGACAGGTCCCGCCAGAAATTGAGTTGCTGTTTTGTGTAACGGATGCACTCCGGCAGCTTTTGAATGAGCTTTTCACACATGTGATCCACGGCGGCATCGAGCTTCAAACGCGGGACGACCTCGTTGACCAGGCCCCATTCCAGCGCCTTTTTCGCGGGGATTTCCTCGCAGAGCATGAGCATTTCCCGCGCGCGGCGGTCGCCTATAAGAATGGGCAGCCACTGCGTCGCACCTCCCGCGGGCACGCTGCCTCGCGCGGGTCCGACCTGGCGAATGTAGATATCGTCCGCCGCGATCGCCAGGTCGCACGACATATTGAGCTCGTTTCCGCCGCCGACCACGATCCCGTTGAGTCGCGCGATCGTTGGTTTGCCGATGTTGCGGAGTTTGTCGTGCATCTCGATGAACGCGCCCATCCATTTCCAATAGGCGCTGGGATCGCCGAGACACTTTTCGGCCTGCTCCTTGACGTCCGCCCCCGTGCAAAAGGCCTTGTCGCCCGCCCCGGTTACCACGACGACGCGAACCGAGTCATCCCACGAGGCGTCCTCAAACGCCCTCGCGAGCTCACGCATCAGAGGGAAATTGAGACAATTGTGGGAACGGGGACGATTGAGCGTAACGGTGGCCCGCGCCGAATCTTTTCGGTACTCGATGTATTTGAAGCCGAAGGCCCTCGCAGGCTCGGCCTGTGGGAACTCAGACATGTCTCCATACTAGCCGGTGCGCGGCAAACGGTCGAACCCTCGGCGTCCATTCGATGGGACATCGTACCGGGGGTGGATACGGTCGCGAGTCCGTCCGTGCAATGGAGACGAATCGGAAACTGTTTCGATTTCAACGTCTCCCCCCGGGACGCAGATGATTTCGGATTTCCGGACTCTTCCGCGAATTTCAGCGGCGACAACGCCTTTTCTGATTGACATTCCGCAAAGTTTATCGTACCGTCACCCGCCTTGCGCCCGGTGGGTCCCAGACGGGAAAAGTTCTTTTTCGACGATTGGCCTGTTGCCATACGCGGACGCGTGCCAGAAAAGACCAGTATTCTTATGCCCGAGTCGCTTCATCGAACTCCGCTCTTCGATCTGCACGTTCAATTCGGCGGGCGGATGGTGCCCTTCGCCGGGTGGGAAATGCCTGTGTGCTTCGCCGGCATTAACGATGAGCACCATCACACGCGGACCGCGTGCAGCGTCTTTGACGTTTCGCACATGGGCCGATTGAAGTTGACGGGGGACGGCTGCGAGTCGTTTCTCAACCTGGTTTGCACGCGAGATCTAAAAGGGGCGGAAGCCGGCCGGTCGTATTACTCGAATATTTGTCGTGAGGACGGCGGAATCTTGGACGACGTGATCGTCTCGCGCTTCGCCGACCGCTGGGGCGTGGTCTGCAACGCTTCGAACCGCGAGAAAATCCTGAATTGGCTTCGCCGGCACGCCGAGGGAAAGGATGTGAAAATCGTCGATGAGACCTTTTCGACCGCCATGGTGGCCTGCCAGGGCCCGCGGACGATTGAACTCGCCCGGGAAGTCGCTGATACCGACCTTTCGTCGCTGGGTCGTTACAAGTTTCTCGTGCGGGAGTTGGGACCGCTTCAGATCATCACCTATCGCAGCGGATACACGGGCGAGGACGGCGTGGAAGTTGTTTTGCCCGCAGTCCTTGCCAATGGACTCGTCGGACGTTTGCTGGGCGCGCCCGAACAGCCTCACCCGACGATTAAGCCCGCGGGGCTGGGGTCGCGGGATACGTTGCGTCTTGAGGCGGCCATGCCGCTTTACGGCCACGAATTGACCGAGGACGTCGATTCCCTTACGGCCGGTTTGGACTGGTGCGTCGATTTGAACAAGGACTTTATCGGGGCCGAACCGATGCGTAAGCTCAAAGCACAGGGCCTGCGCCGCGTTCGCGTGGGACTGGAACTGGACGGACGGCGGATCGCGCGGCAACATGCCGCCGTGTTCGCCGAGGATCAGCCTGTCGGCGAAGTGACCAGCGGGACCCTGAGCCCCACACTTGGCAAGAGCATCGCAATGGCGTACGTTGCAGCCGAGCAGTCGGTCGCGGGCACGGAGCTATCCGTGGAAGTGAGCGGAAAGCGGGTCGCCTCGGTCGTCGTAAAATTGCCGTTTTACAAACGGGCAAAATCATGAATGCGGTCGGCGCGTGGAATGGCCGGCCCATCTGGGTCCGGTGGATGGGAAGCGAATCATGAAGGTTCCGGTCGATCGAAAGTATTCCGAAACGCACGAGTGGTTTCTGGCTGACGACGGCAACGTGACCATGGGGATAACGCAATTCGCCGCCGATGAACTGACCGATATTACTTATGTCGAACTTCCCTCGGTGGGAGCAAAGGTAACCGCCGGCGACGCTATCGGCGAAGTGGAATCGGTCAAGGCCACCTCGGAGATTTTTTCCGCCTTTAGCGGATCGGTCATCGCGGTGAACAACGCCCTTTCCGACCATCCCGAACTCATCAACGACGACGCCTTCGAAGAGGGCTGGCTGATCAAGATCAAGACCGATTCCACCGAACCCCTCAAGCACCTCATGGGCGCCAAGGAGTATTCGTCCTTCGTCCGCGCTGCGACGTAAGGGAGTGTGCGCCTCGAGGCGCGTGCAAGACGCGGCGTCGCCCGCAAGTATCCGCGCTGCGTCCATGGAATTCCGGCTGAATTTTCGATTCTCGGAAGCGACCTTCGCAAACAGGCGGCGTCGAAGGCCGTAACTACGAAGATTTTTTTCCGGCGATCTCCCTCATCCAGGCGGTCAGGGTTTCAATGATTGCGGGATTGAACTTTCCACCGCCCTCCGCGAGGAAGCTTTCTTCCTGGTCTTCAACATCGTGGAACCCGTGATCGCATCGTGGCAATACAAGGAACTTGGCCTTGCCGGGGTTGGATTTGTTGACCAGGGAGGCGATCAATTCGCTATCCGCCTTCGAGGCGTTGAAATCGCCCTCGCCCCAAACAGCCAATACGCTGGTGTTCACTTTGGACCAGGCGGCCTGCAAGTCCATGTTGGCCAGCTCCTGCATGTATTTGTAGTGGACGCCGAAAATCATGGTCTCGTCTTGAAGAAACGTATCCATGTAGGTTTTCAACTCCGGGTGGCTTGTGAGGATTTCCTTTGGCGTTCGTTTCTGCCGGTAGCACTCGTCCATGAATAGCTTTTCGTTGGCCGAGCGAGTCTTGATCTCATCATCCTTGAAGAGTTCGAGCTTCCATAGCCGAGCGCTTGCCTCCATGGAGTGTTCCGCCCAAGGTCGAACGAAGGCCGCATAAGTCGCCACGCCCTTGACTTTCACGCTAGGTAGGAATTGGGATACGATCGCCGTGCCGCCGGAATGAGCGAATACGAAAACATTGTCCGCATCGACACCGGGAAACGAGCCGACGCGGGCAAGAGCGGCTTGATAGGCGGCGGCGTCCGTCGCTACGGTATTCTCATGCACGTCGAGTCCCTCGCTGTCGCCGATGCCGGGTCGATCCACGCGAATGGTGGCGAAACCGGCGTTGGTCAGGCCCGCGACAATATCGCGAAAGGGATTCTGCCCCTGGGCGGCGAACTCGACGGTCTGGGCCATGGGGCCGGGGACGAACAACACCGCCGGAAGTTTTTGCGACTTAGCCGCGTCGTCGGTCTTGGGTTTGGTCAGAATCACGCGGATGCGCTTTCCGGGTTCGCCGGCGGACTCATATACCACATCATAATCGGGGGATGTTTCCAATGGGCGGGGGAGCAAGGTCAGGTCCTTGGTGACCGGCTGACCCTCGCGGAGAACGGTGAATCTGATGGTGTCGCCCGCGCCGTATTTTCGGAGGATGCGCTGAAGGTCGCGCAGGGCGGAAATGTCGTCGTCGCCGATTTTCACAATTACGTCGTTGGCGGCGAGGCCTCCCGCGGCAGCCGCGGTGTTGGGCATGACCATGGATATGAAGATGCCCTTGTTGTCGGGCAGATTCAATCTCGCCTTCACTTCGTCATTGACCGGGGCAAGCTGCACGCCGATCATCCCGCGCCGCTTCAGATCGTCGGCGAAGGCGGAGCGAACGCCCGAGCTTGCGATGAACAGCGCGGCGCCGAAAACCAGGGTGACATTTCGTCGCAACATAGGATTCATCTCCTGTCAAGTGCGAACGTCAGGCCGACTCCGCAAAAACAGGGACTCGCGGCGCAAGTCGTCATCCAATCGGCGCCGTCGCTGACCCTGCGCGAGGATGTACCAAGCCATCGGGCTCAGGACACCAAGGCGATTGTAGTCTCCTACGGGCGGCTCCGCCCGTCAAAACCTGTGGATTCGCGCAAGAAGACGTGTAAACCTCGATACGGAATCCCTTAATCCCGGGTCGCCGCCGAAAGGGACTCGACCTTCGCGGCGAGGGGGAAGGCGGATCGGCCTGCGCCCTCAAGCAAGCGGGGGGATTCGCAGGGCCGACCGTACCGGCGACCGACCGTAGGCCTTGCGAATTCGATGCGCCGATCGTCTTATATTCAGCGTTTGGCGTGTGGATTCCCTCCCGGTTTTTCAGCGTTGTAACGCAAGCCGGAACACTTATTTCCGGTCGCGCCGCCCATTCCGCATAACGTAAACTAAGAGTCGGGAGAAACCCAATGGGCCTTGGCACTTAGGAAGCAACTTTTTTGGACGTTGAAGTCCAACCCAGCAAAAAACCTTCCGATAAACCAACGAGTTGGAAGCGGTAAGCCGGTTTGGGGGAAGACATCCGACGTTCGGATCTGTGAATCTGAAAGTCGTTTTCGCCGTCGTCGGAAGTCCGGTCGAACAACGAAAGAGGACGAAGCATGAAACGAAAAGCCATTATTCCGCTGATGTTGGGGTTGGTCATCGGCCTGGTCGCAGTGAAGGCCCTGATGTCCGCGATTCGCAAAGCGCAAGCCTCGACGCAGGCGACGGCCACCATGCCCACCGTCGTCGCCAAGCAGGACATCAACGCTTACGAGGAAATCAGGCAGGAAATGATCGAGGTCATCGAGACCTCCGACACCAAACTGATTCCCTCGATTGAGCGTTTGGACAGCCTGGAGAAGGTCAAGGGTCGCGTCGTCGGCAAATCGATCCCCAAGGGCCTACCGATCTTCGCCTCAATGCTTACACCGGAAGGCACGAGGCCGGGCATGGTTGGGCGGATTCCCACGGGATTCCGCGCGGTTTCCGTGAAAATCGACGAAGTGACGGGCGTGTCGTATCAGATCAAGCCCGGCGACTGGGTCGACGTCACCGTGGTCATCGATATTGAGACCGGCAGCCGCGAAAAAGAAACGATGGCCGAAGTGATCCTTCAGCGCGTTCAGGTTGTCGCCATCGGGCAGGGCGCCACGAATGAGCAGGAGGCGGCCTCGGGCACGAAAGTCAAGCCCGCAAAATCCGCAACCTTGCTGGTTCATGAGGATGACGTTCCCAAACTGCATCTTGCGGGGACGCGCGGCAAGTTGACGCTCGCACTTCGCGGCGAGGACGACGAGGAAATTTCCGAACCGGCGACGGCGTATCATAACGACTACGCCGCCGGACCGAAATTCGCCAAGGGTTTGTCCATGCCCGAGCCCATTCCCGCGAAGTCCGATACGGTGAAGAAGCCGACGCGCCCCCGACCCGCGGAACCGGTCGCCCCGCCTCATACGGTAACCGTCTACCGTCCCGTCAAAGGCGCCATGCCGGGTACGGGCATCGAGCGAATCACCTTTGAAAACGCCTATTCGTCGCACATTGTCGACGTCACCCAAGGCAGTCCTTCGCGGGCAGCCGCGACAATGAGTTCGTTGAAGGAACGGGGATTCTCTCGTTCCGCCCCACCGCCGGAACCGATCGAGGAAGCTGAAGAGCCGGCGGACTCAAACGTGAATCCGGATAACCAGGGCCAAACTGTTCCCCAGGATGAGTAGTAAGGAGGTCGCCGACCATGCTCATTAACGTCAAGGAAGACCGCCGCGCGAAGTCGCCGATTCGTTCTTCCCGCGGATACGCCGGTCAGATTATCGAGTGGTTCGCGCTGACGGTAGCCGTCGCCGCCTACGCCGCGCCGGTGAAGGCTCAGACTCCGCCGGCAGGCGCGAAAGACTTCAAGGCCTCGGTGCTGGACCTGTCCGGCGCGTATCAGCGCCTTACGGTTCCGATCCACCGAAGTGTTACGGTCGAAACCACGATCGAGGCGACACGCGCCGATGTGGCCGCCAGAAACATCGCCGATGTGCAGGTCATCAGCCCCACGCGAATGCTGATTCGGGGCGACGAGTTCGGCACTACCAGCGTCGTGCTGATGGGCGTGAATAACAAGCAATATGTGTTCGAGGTTTCCGTCGAGCTGGATCTCACCCAATACAATGATACGTTAAAATCCATCGATCCTCAGTCGGACGCGAAGGCGACGTCTGTGAAGGGAAACATCGTCCTTGTGGGCACGGTCAGCAGCGCCGAGCGGGCCAAGCGGATGGTGGAACTGGGCGAACTGTTCCTACCTGTGTCGGCCCAGGGCGTTTCCAGCAGCAAGGTGCAGAATCACCTGGAGGTCGCCGGACAGCAGCAAGTGCTGCTTAGGTGCGTTGTCGCGGAAGTCAGCCGCTCGGCTTCCCGAGAGCTGGGCGTTAACGGATTCCTCGCGGGCGAAAACTTCCGCGACGGATTCGTCATCAATCAACTCGGCGGCATCAACCCCATCAACATCGGCGCGGCCGCCGACGCCTTGGTCACGGAAAACATTCCGTTTCTGACCGGCGAGGACGGCGTTCCCCTGCTCGGGACTTCGACACTGTCCCTTGGGTTTCCCCGCGTCCAGATGCAGCTCTTCATGAAGGCCATGGCGGACAACAAACTGCTCAGCGTGCTGGCCGAACCCAACCTTGTTGCCATCAGCGGCGAAATGGCGTCATTCCTGGCGGGCGGCGAGTTTCCCATCCTCGTGCCGCAAGGTGACTTTCGCGTCACCGTTGAGTTCAAGGAATACGGCGTGCGGCTGAACTTCACACCCGTGGTGCAGGGGCACCAGCAGATTCGGCTCCGCGTCGCACCGGAAGTGTCAGAGCTCGACTTCACCGCGGCCGTGACGTTTCAGG
>Ga0187893_10007816_pt1 | contig 17246 bp, 16 predicted proteins | sample MA1701074metaG_FD_139574 | JGI IMG/M metagenome (GOLD analysis project Ga0187893, IMG submission 139574) | White microbial mat communities from a basaltic lava cave in the Kipuka Kanohina Cave System on the Island of Hawaii, USA - MA170107-4 metaG ... | reverse complement strand
GGCCTCGTGCGGACGGGCGAGCTGCGCTCCGTTACCTATGGCTGCACTCCGCTCGCCCGTCCGAGAAAGACGGAGAACCAACGGACTCTCATAGCGGCTGGTACATGAATTGGGGGCAGGTCATATTGAGGTACCGCAGAAAGCCCCTTGCTCGCTCTAGGCGACGACGCAAGTCCTCACAGGGCTGTATTTGTCGACGGGCTTCGTCATCTATTATCGGTGTGTCAACGACAACAGCGTCAAGGTATTCAAAGGAACGCACGAGATCCGCGCTATGATAACGGCCCAGCGCAGTGATACGAAGTTCAGGACCCGCGTCCTCCAATGCGACATCCAATAATCGCCCCTCCAGGCACTTTCGCTCATATAGCGCTTGGAGAGTATTACTAATATGTGGGCCCGTCAATCCTAGGGCGTGAAGATACGATTCCACATCGCCGCGTCGCCGAAACCCCAAAGCCTGATCTCCGGATACAGCGCGTGCAAAATAATCGAGCGCTAGGAGTCGGGAAAAATGTTCTCGCGGTTCCGAATGGTCAATGTCGAACAGATTAAGAAATGGCGAGTTATTAGGCTCGTACTGTTTGTAATCTCCAAACAACAAGGCGCGTAGAGCCTCATGTCTTGCGATGGTATAGCCGCCCTCGTTCGCCTTCGCCAAAATCTTGTGGGTATTCAGGTGCCCACTGCGAATCACTTGCTGAACGTAATGAAGAATATCGCGTGCATTTCCGTTCGATACAGAGGCAAACAACTTCGCCAGTTCTTTGTTACGATGAAACGATTCTTCACAAATCGCAAATATTCGCTTCGCTCTCTCCAGATTATCCGTTTGGGTCGCATCGTGAGTTTGGGGTACTCCGCTCGTCGCCAAGCCAAGCGTGCGCACTGCGAGCCGCTCGGCATATTCGAAACGCCGACGCAGCATCACATCTGTCCGCGGTGGACTCACGGTTATTATGCGTGGCGCAACCGCGTCAAGTACACCGGCGGTCCGCGATTGCTGAAACGTCGCAGGTCGGAGGCAAACAAACAAGAGTGTATCCCAATCACGCGCGATCGCCGAAGCGCGTAGAAATGCTGCTTCCTGAATCAGAACATCTTGACGGTCAAGATTATCAAAGAAGATCGCAAGAGATTTCTTTTGGCCCTTTGAGAGATGTCTTAGGGCCAATCCGTAATATGTATGACGGTCCCGCTGCAACTCCAGAAGGTACTCAGCCTCTCCGATCGCAAGATTCTGAGCGTCGTTCTCGAGAAGCTTGGCGCGAGTTGACGAGCGAAAGCGTTTGAGTTCAAGGTTTAGAACGGACCGCGCGAATTCGTCGCTCTGAATATCGATGTCGTAATCATGATATAATTGTCGATCAATGGAGCGCACAATGTATTCAGGGACCTCCGCAGCTGAATCCGGGCGGTCTAGAAAGTCGATGTCGATTTGAACATAATTGTGTAATTCGGAGACCGCGTGGACGCGGCGGAGGTACTGCAAGAATATTGACTTTCCGTGTCCAACTCGACCGAGAACAACAATCGGCTTTCGAATTAGGGTGGATTTCTCGGCAAAAAGCTCAGTAACACGGTTGGTAGGTACAGACGAGGCGGAAAGTGGCTGCCCTTGCGTAATCATCTGCTTTGCAAGTTCGAAATCGTCTGACTGGTCGTCGGGACGAACATAACAAAACCTCAGAAAGTCGTCGTCGCCGTCCTGTTGAGTGACGTCCGCCCATAGAGGCTCAAGAGTGGTGCTTAAATCATTCCGAAGAACATTGCGATCCGCGGGCTCGGGGTAATTCGCGATTCGTGTAGCAAGTTTGGAAGGAGGAGCATTGAATCGGCTCTCGAGAAGATGTGGTGTTGGCGCGTGCGTGCTAACAGCTAGCTGAGAGAAGGCGTTCCAAAACCATCTGAAGTTCTGATTAATGTAATCGAGGCTGGCAAATGCTATAACTGACCGCGATTCAATCGGCTTGCCATGGACAAATGTCAAGGCAAGTAGCCATTGATGTCCATTGGAGATAGCGGAGTACGGTACTCCGATGTTCACTGCGTATGCGGTTGCTTGCCGTAACGCGTCAGCTGCATCTCTGGATTCTCGGGCTAGGAGATCAAAAGGAATCGGTCGATCCGGTGGAACGTCCTCTGAAAGTAAAAAGTTGACTCCTTCTCGCTTGGCTTCTAACAGCATCGAAAATGACGGTTCGACGCCAAGCAAGTAATCTGCATAGCCGTTAGCCCTAACATACTTTTCGGTCTCTGCTTGCGCCCGATCCCAACCCAGAATCTCGAACAAGAGTGTATCAATAGCGCGAAGCCGAGTTGTAGCTTCATTCGCGTCGGGAATTGTGCGTAGCAACTCAAGTTTTGATTTGAAGTTGACGTAGGCTACTTCTGCCAACGAACCTGTCGTAGTCATAGCCTTGGTCACTTGGGGCATAGGCCGAATCGCCCCAATCTAAATCGGTTATGATCAGGCTTCACCCAATCGCTGTCACGACGGTCTTAACTTCTGTGTAGTTGGAAAGCGCATATTCGCCCAGTTCGCGTCCGATGCCGCTCATCTTGAAACCGCCGAAGGGTGCGCTGTTGTCAAAAACGTTGTAACAATTGATCCACACCGTTCCCGCTTTTAACCCCGCTGCAAGACGGTGCGCCTTGCCGATGTCTTTCGTCCAGACGGCGGCGGCCAGACCGTACACGGTGTTGTTACCTCGTTGGATGGCCTCGTCCACGTCTTTGAAGCGCAACATGGTGAGCACCGGGCCGAAAATCTCCTCGCGGGCGATGGTCATTTCATCACGGACATTATCGAACACGGTCGGCTCGATGAAGTAGCCGGCCCGGTCGATGCGTTTGCCGCCGGTCGCACAGCGAGCACCTTCCTTCTGCCCCGCGGAGATATATCGCATTACGGTATCGCATTGTTCCTGGGAGACCTGAGGTCCTTGAGTCGTGGCCTGGTCAAACGGGTCGCCGATTTTCTGCTTCTTCGCCCGATCCGAAATCAAGCCAAGAACCTGATCGTACACCTTGTCCTCGACGAAAAGTCGCGACCCGGCGCAGCAACACTGCCCCATGTTGAAAAAGAGGGCGAAGTACGCGAACTTCGCGGCCGTCTCCACGTCGGCGTCGGCGAAGATGATGTTCGGGCTTTTGCCGCCCAGTTCGAGCGACACGCGTTTGAGGTTGCTTTCCGCGGAGGCCTTGAGAATGGCCTTGCCCACTTCGGTGCTGCCGGTGAAGGCGACCTTGTCCACGTCGCCGTGATGGGCGATCGCCGCTCCAGCTGTGGGCCCAAGTCCGGGAACGACATTGACGACCCCTTCCGGGAACCCCGCCTCCATCGCAAGCTCGGCGATGCGCAGGGCGCTGAGCGGAGTTTGCTCGGCCGGTTTCAGGACGCTCGTGCAGCCGCAGGCCAGCGCCGGCGCCCACTTGTAAGCCTGCATGAGCATGGGGAAGTTCCAAGGGATGATCTGCCCGCACACCCCGACCGGTTCGTGCCGCGTGTAGGTATGGTACGGACCGGCGACCGGGAGAGTCTTCCCGTGAATCTTATCCGCCCAGCCGGCGTAGTAACGGTAGAGCGACGCAGTCCCCGGCACGTCCATGGTGAGCGCATCGCGGACGGGCTTACCGTTATCCAGCGTTTCGAGGGCTGCCAGTTCCTTGGCGTTGGACTCTATGAGGTCGGCCAGTTTGTTAAGCAGCCGCCCTCGCTGCGCCGGGGCCATATTCCGCCAACCCTTCGATTCCAGTGCTTTGCGGGCGGCTTTGACCGCCAGATCGACATCGGCCTTATCGCCCTCGGCCACTCGACAGATCGTGTCGCCGGTCGATGGGTTGATGGTCTCAAAAGTCCTTCCTGAAATGCTGTCGATCCACTTTCCATCGATCAGCATCTTCCGGTCTTTCACCTTCGGCGGTGCGATGGTTTCCGTTGTAGTCATGGTTTAGATTCACCTCGTCCTAATTTTCTTTCGTTCGCTTTGAGCACGAGCAATTGATTGACCCCACCGGATGGGACTCGTGCCGGCAAGGGGGGAGTCTAATGAAACCGAAACGAAAGGGCAAGCAAGAACGGCGCGAAGCCTGAATTTCAAGAACGATTACGTCGATTCATCGTTCCAAAGATTGACCGGCAGTCGCGCTCCGTCTACGATAGTCGTTATGATCCATTGCGCGGTGCGATTTTTCGGCGACGTTCAACGGCGCATACTTTTCGCCGTCGTTCTTGCGTTTCCGTTTCTCGCCGGATGTGTGGAATTCCACCTCGTTGACCCCAATGTTCGATACGTTGCCTTTGGCGATTCGTCCACGTCGGGTCCGTCCACGCGAGACTATCCGGATATCCTCCGTTCCCTGCTCGGCGAAGCGCCGGAAACATTCGCCAACGAGGGAAGGGGCGGTGAGACCAGCGAGGAAGGGCAGATTCGCTTGGAAACATTGCTCAAGGCAGAGATCTTTCCCAATGCGGAGGTTTTGCTCTATTGGCAAGGCGGGGGCGATATCAATGAATTCATCAGGGAGCACGATCCGTTTCTTCTGGCTTCTCCCGATGATCCGGACTTTCCATTGACCAATCGTCTGGAACTGCACCTTTCAAAAACGCAACTGAACATCGAATCCACCATCGCCGCGGCGCGAGACACCGGGCTTCGCGTATATGTGGCCACGTATTACTTTTTTCGGGAAGACCTCGCTGGATGTGATGCTCTCCCCCTGCCCGTAGTCCTTCCTTCGCAGGCCGAAAATGCCAACGCGTATATCACGCGGCTCAACCAACGAATCCGGGAAGCCGCCCAAAACCAGGGTGCGGTTCTGGTGGATGTAGCGGCCGCGGATGACGATCTCCGCGAAGATGAAGCGAATTATTTCGACTGCAACCATCTGAGCGAGCAGGGTAACGCAATCGTCGCCGATTTGTTTCTGAAGGCGATCACCGCCCCGCCAGATTGATTTCTTGCATGATCGTGCAGAGCGTGCGCCGGACGTGGTTCGTCCTACGCTTTGCGGCGTGTCGCGCGGTCCATTTCCCTTTTGTGCTCACGGGTTTGGATCGTCCGGCGTTTGTCACCGAGTGTTTTCCCCCGGGCGAGGGCGACGGTTACTTTGGCAATCCCCCGCTCGTTGAAGTACATGCGCAGCGGCACCAGGGTAAGACCCTTCTGCTCCACCTTCGGGCGGAGCTTCCGGATCTCGCGGGCGTGCAACAATAGCTTCCGACGACGCAGTGCTTCGTGTTTTTGTGAAGTGGCGAAGGAATAGCCGCCGATGTGCGTTCCGATCAGCCAAACCTCATCATCGTCGAGGCGCGCGTAGGCTTCGTCGAGGGAGACGTTTTTTCCCCGCAGGCTCTTGACTTCCGTCCCGCAAAGCACGATTCCACATTCGAACCGCTCAAGGATTTCAAAGCGAAAAGCGGCTTTACGATTGTGGCAGATAACCTCGGTGTCGAGTGGTACTTTACTCATAAAACAAGCGTTCACAGGCACTTACAAGCAAAGTTGGGGACGACTTCAAGAGGGTCTATAATGAATTACGATTGTACCAAAGAGGGAGTCCTCTGCAACCCAAAGAGGGAGCATAGGTTACAATGAATCAAGGAATGGCAAAGGTGGAGCCAGCGGAACGCGAGGCTTCCGGCAGCCGGGAGCACGAAGTTCAGCTTATCGCCCGAGCGCGAGGCGGGGATCGTATAGCCCTGCGCGCCCTGGTCGATTTGCACAAGGATCGTCTGTTCGCATTTATCTGGCGGATGGTCCGCGATCATCATGAGGCCGAGGACATCTGCCAGGACGCCTTCCTTAAGGCTTTCGCCTCTTTCGAATCCTTCTCCAGCGAGTACCGATTCAGCACATGGTTGTTCACCATCGGCTATCGCGTGTGCTTAAACCGACTGCGCCGCAAGCGGCCTTATTCGGGCGAATTGGCGATTGCTGACATGACATCCGCGGCGGAAGAGACCCCGTCGGCGACATTGGAATCCGAAGACGCCGGTCGCGTGCGGAAATCCGTCTGGTCAGCGGTGGATCGATTAAGTCCGCCGCAGCGGGCGACCATCCTCCTCTTTTATCGGAGCGAACTCGGTTGCCAGGAAATCGCCCGAATCTTGCAGTTGCCGCTCGCCACGGTAAAGAGCCACTTGCACCGGGCACGAGCCCGTCTGCGCGAGCTTCTGGAAGCGTTGCCTGACCAGGACTGGAGTTATTTCCGCAACCTTTCTGAGCGAGTCGGATAAAAGCAGATATCGGCGGCCCCAGAAAGGTCGCCGGGTGAGACTGGCATGCGTTGCGAGGAAGCCCAAAACCTGTTTGACGCCTACCTTGACGGTGAGCTTTCGCCTTCGCTGGCCACCGAGCTGGGCGCCCATCGCGTTCGCTGTCCCGAATGCCGCCGGGCCTTGGCGCTCCTTGAAGTCAGCGGCCACATTATCAGTTCCGATCGTGATCCTGTCAGCGTACCGCACGATTTCCCCGATCGTCTTTTGGCTTGCGTGGATGTGCGCGAGCATGGTTGGTTGGCCAGGGTCCGCCGAAGCTTATACGTAGCCGGCCCGCTCGCCGCGGCCGCCGTCATCGCCTTGGCGTTCCTGGGGTTCTTCGATCGTGGACGCGATTCACGGGTGGCGGGTGTAAAGGTCGAACCAACTTCAATAGTGGAAACCGGCGATCCACAATCTCAGACTTTGTCTCCTATCGATCGCGAAGCTGCCGAGCGGGCCATCGATCAATGGATCAGTCAGATGCAACAGAATCGAACCGCCAAAACCGAGGCGCGTCCGACATTGCCCCAAGCGCACGATTTGACCATTCTTCAAATCCTCGAAATGCTCAAGGATGCCAACAAAGGCGGGCCTAAGCTCCGCCATTTTCCCGGCGCCAACATCAACGATCTCCTGCCCGGAGCTCCGGAAGATGATCCACCCGCCGAGGATGATGAAGTCGAAGACCTCTGATCCGCAGGCGGGCGCCGGACTGCTTCGATCGAGTCGGCAGTCGAACATCGACCATGATGGCGATCGCGCGTAACTTGATGCTTATGGTTCGCCGCGCCGCCAACTACCGGCAACGTAAGCACACCCTCGCGACGCCCATGAAGGGTCGGACGCCTTTTTACCCATTCACGAGGTCGTTGCTGATCGCCCCGGTGGTGTTGATTTTACTTAGTAGAACGTCCCCGCTACTGGCGCAGCCTGAGAAAGAGAAGCCGACCAAGACTGCGTTTGCGAAATTCGTTCCGGCGACCACAAAGCTCTTTGTCGAGCTGCGACGCGCCGGTGAAGTCGATCGAGTTCTTCGCGACGCGGAAGTCTCACGCCTCTGGTCGTTAGCGACGAGCCTTCCGGACGAGCCGAAAAAACCGAGTGACGTGCGCTCCGCGCTGACCGCCTTCCTCGCAACGGACCCGGCGGTCAGCGCCGATGAGCTGATGAAATTCGAAATGGGGCTGACGGCGTCCTCCTGGTCCGATCTGGGAAGCGCCGTATGGTTCGTGCGCATTCCCGATAACAGGCTTCTTGATCGTTGGTTCCCGCCCAATCGGCGACAGGAGACGGCCGGGACCGCTGGAGACCACCTCTTCCGAATGACCGACGGCATGATGGTGGCTGTGCGCGGCGGAATTGTCGCCATGACTCGCGGCGGCGACGACGCCGTCCTGGTGCGTGATTCATTTCGTCTGATGCTCGGTGGAGGAGGCGACTCTCTCCAGGATTCAACGTCTTATCGGCAATTGGCGGGCTATATGCCCGGCAAACTGATTGCCTTGGTTTACTGGGCGGAAGGCGATCAAGAATCGCAATCGCAGCCCATGGCCGCATCAGTCCTGCCAAAACTTGCTCGCGCCTTGGTGGGTGTTGCTGCCTCGGCGGATAAAGTCGATTTCGCCGTTCGCGCGGCGCTGGCAGCCCCGGAGCAGCACAAAAAGCTGGGAAGTCCTGCCGTGGACCGGCTGCTGCAGATGCCGGCCACGACATTGTTCGCTTTCACAACGACGATTGACGTCAACTCAAGCGCGCTGACAACGACCGGCCAGGCGTCGATGGGATGGCCCAGTGCCTTGTCGCTTCTGACCGGCCTTCCTCCTGCGGATATCGCCGCGACGCTGGAGTCTGTTCAACCTGGCCCGCACTTCATCCTGGCGTGGGACCAGGACTTGAGCGCGGGAGGTTCGGCTTTACAAGCGTCTCTTCAGGTTGAGTCGAAGGATGCCCAGCGGCTTGCGGCCGAATTCGAGGCCAAGCTGGATGCCCTTGTGTCGGACAATGCTCATGGTGAATCACCCGACGGTCCCGGCGCCAAACCCGCGATCTCCCGAGATTCGCATTTTGGGCTCCCCATCGGCACGGTAAAACTGAATCCTGCTTCGAACAGCGCGCCTCTACTTTTTTCGCAAGAAGCACGAGAACTAGCGTGGACCGTTCACGGCGATTGGTTCATGGTCGCTTTCAGCCGGGATCATTTAACACGGATGCTCGACGCCCAATTCGGATTTGTTCCCACGCTGTCCAGCATCCCCGATGTTCAGTCGCTGCGTAAACGACCCTCCGGCCATACCTCAATCATGCTGTTTCAGCCGGATCTCGCCTCGGATACGATTCAGCGCTGGTTCGCGGCCGACTCACTTTCGGCTAACCACGATCCATCCCTGCCCACTGAACCAGCCAAGACGACACCGGCGGAATACGGACGGTTGGGAATTGCAATGTTCGTCGAGCAGGAACCCGGCACCGTGGTCGTGGCCCGTATTTATGAAGACACAGCGGCGGACGGCCGTTTATTTCCCGACGACCGAATCATCGGAGTCGACGACCGGCTCTTGAAAATGGAATCTCCCAATACGGATTTGCGAAGGCTCTGGGAAGAGCCTTCGCCCGCCGGCGGTCATACCCTGCGCGTTCAACGCGAAAACACAACCCTCGAGGTGTTCCTGAAACACGACGAACCTAGGCCCGCCTCCAACGACTTACTGGCCCGCGCAGCTCCTGCGCTGCGTGAGTTTGCCGCCGTCGTGCGAAACATTCGCTTCGCGAGTGTGACCGTCCATCCCACCGACGAGCGGCATTGGTCGGCGCTCCTGTCCATGCGCCTTTCCTCTCCGCCTACCACCGCCCGTCGCTAACGATTGGAGAGTTTTCGCGCGAGGGAAAGTGAATCACTTTCCGGGTATTTCGAAACTCGATTTCCACGCCGCGTCATAGGGTTCTGAAAAGGTCATTTGGATGCTCTCGGTACGGTCCGGGCGGCCATCGACGAGCAGGCGGATGGCCTGTTCGAGTTGAAGGTATCGAGAGTCTGACCGCGCCTTCGCCGAGTCATCGGCCCGATCGCAGCGGTCCAAAGCCGCGGCAATGTCCAGCACACGATGCCGCACTTCCAGAAAGTCGCGGTTCCACAGGTCAAGCGCCGTTCGGGTCGTGGGCATGAATCGTACTCCTTAGTTTCACCTTTATTTCACGATTGTACAGTGTATCGAGAGAACTGCCGGGCCATCAAGGAAGCCAAATGTATAGATGACACAGCGCTCACCAATTGATATAATCAAGTACATTGCACGATCCTCATCGGGGAGCACAGCCATGTGGAATCACAGAATGATGCGCACGGTAGTCCTTGCCGTGGTTTGCGTTGGCATATGGGAAGCGCACGGCGATCCGCCCGCCGCAGGGGAGAAAGCTCCCGCCACAGCCGAGGCCAAGTCGCCCGCCGCGTCGTCGGAAGCAAGGCCGCTTTCGGCGCTGGTCATCGAGGTCGAGGGCTCCGTTGATTGGGCGAAGGTCGGCGTATCGCCGCTTGCCACTGAGGGTTGGACGGTCGTCAAACTGAACGATCGGTTGGAAAGCGGAACTCAGATTCGCACCGGCCTGCGGTCGCACGTTAACTTGAAATTCGGCGAAACGACGGTCGCCGGCCTGCGAAGCGTGACGTTCGCGAGTCTGGATCAACTCCATCGCAGCGCCAACGTCGAACACGTCCACATCGGCCTTGGCTATGGAACGGTGCGAGGCGGATCGAGCGAGGGAGAATTCCGCGCCAATGTCACCGTGGATGCGCCCATCGCCACGCTGGCCAAGCGCGGCACCGAAGGCTGGCAGATGGAAGTCGAGCCGGGAACGGGGCGATTCCGGGTTTCGCTTGCCGACCACGGGCTGGTGGAAGCTATCCAGAAACTCGGGCAGGATCGCTCACGCTCGCGATTGGTTCGGCCCGGCGAGTACGCCACCGATACCAACATCGCCAACATGTGGATCAAACAGGACATCTTCAACCACAACGTGACGTTTTATCAACCGGAGTCCATCACCGAAGCCGATGCGGAATTCACCTTGACGAATACGGAGGGTTACGGCGTACTCGCACCCGGCGGCGGATCGAGCTTAATGGCGAATTCCAGTCGGGTCAGCGCCGACTTCGTGCTCGATCAGATCGCGGCGAACTTCCCTCCGGGGATTCTGCCGCCCACGACGGCGGTCGGGCGGCCCCGTTCGATTTCGCGTCCGGAAGGCAATTTCGGGACGGGTCTGACCTTCAAGGCGATGACGCCGAGGGGCGTTTCCCGGCCCGGCGCAAGGGTTTCTGGGCCGAGCCGCTCGATGAATCGCCGTTCGAGCCGTTGAACGAAGGGGTGTTGGGCTTACACTTTCTTTCAAGTGCGGTGAATAACCGGCCCGCGGCGGCGAATACCAAGTAAAGGACAATGCCCCGGAATCGTGGGCGAGGTGCAAGATGATCCAATTCTGCATCATGGGCGGTTATGAAGGTCGGGTTCGACCGGAGAAGAAGATTTACGTAACTTTGATGGGTGCCTGCGAGCTCAAGCGGTCCACCGTCGCACGGCAAATTCTCGCCCAGCGAATCAACGAGCGCGAGGGCCGCACGCGCCCTCCTCACCAGTTCTTCCTCACCATCATGGGGGGGTCGGAGATCATGTGCCCGACGCTGGCCGAGGAATTTATCGACCTTCGGGAGATGATCAACAGCGGGTCGCTTTCCATGGATGACTGGGACCGGGCCATGGCCGACCTGGGGCGCTCCGATGTCACCATTGCCTCCTTTACCTTCATGGGTGGCTTTGCGGAGAATGAAGTGCCCAGTGAAGAGCAGGAGATCGAAAGCCTGGCCGTGCAGCGCCATCTGGGCACGATTTCCGACAGCGCCGGGCAGGTGCTCCAGTTCGGCGTGGGCAAACGCGACGGTGAGCGCCGCGCCACTCTGCGACGCGCCATTCTCGCGGATGCGTAAGCAAAGGGCCTACGGCCCTGTGTACGCCGCAAAGAATTCTCCGGTGTCGTCCAGGTCCACGTCCCCGTCGTCGTCAAAGTCAAACCTCAAGAGACACTCCGGCGATGGAGAAACAAAGGCCGAGGTGCCGATCGAGCTGCTGAAGCAGAGCTGCAGCGCCGCGGCGTCGAAGAGATCGCTGTCCCCGTCACGGTCGAAGTCGCCCATCAGGCAACCATCTCTGCACAAAGACTCCGGGCAGGGCGTGCCAGGGCACATAATCAGATCGTCGCAGACTGGTGTGCCGTTCAACGCTAAGCAACTTGCCCGTGAATAATTCGGAATATAAAGCCCGCTGGCAAAGCAGCATGTCACGAATTGCGGCGGCACGCAGGCGTTGACCGGCGTGGTTTCCGGACAAAGGTCGTCGCAGTCCTCCACGCCGTCGCCGTCGGTGTCCGTGATCGTCTCACACGTGTCGGGAATGGTGTCACCGTCGCAGTCCGTTTCACATTCGTCGGGCACGGTATTGGGCTGGCAGTCTTCGCTCACCGGATCGGGCAGGCCGTTGCGGTCGCAGTCGTCGCAGGCGCCCGCGGCTACGTCGCAGTTGTCCGGAATGTCGTTGCCGTTGCAGTCTGCCTCGCACTCGTCGGGGACGCGGTTGCCGTTGCAATCGAAACTGCCTTCGCAGGGCGGTGAGCACCCCAACCCCTCACAGTCCAGGTCGCATGCGTCGGGCACGGTGTTGTTGTTGCAGTCGATCAGGCCCTCTTTCGGTCCCACGGTGTGGATAGCGATTTCCGAAGGGAAGCCCGGCTTGAACAGACCCAGCGTTGCCGTGGTGCCGTCCGGGTCCGGCTCGACATTGGCGTCGAAGCGGAAGTTGTACAGCGTGCTCCATCGTAATGCGTTTGCGGCCGGATTCTGATCATAGGGGGTTGTTCGCCAGGTGATGCTGCCCACCTCCACGGTCGCCTCCCAGTCCGTCCCGTCGTAGTTCAGATGTTGTCCGAAGCAGGTTGCACCCGCCCCAGGGCAATTTGAATTCCTGTTGCAAGGCTGACCGTGGTTTGAGCCACCGGAACAGACGCAGCCGGGACATGTCGATCCGTCGCCGCTGTGATAGTCCACGTCGTGAAATCCGATGTTCTCGATGAAAACTCCTTGCGGCAGCGGAACGGTGAACGAGCCGCCGGATCGGTCGGAGTTGAGGTTCTGCAGGGCATATTCGTAATGGAAGAAGCCGGTGCCCAGGTTGGTCACCTTGGCGGACAGGATGAATAACCCTTCATTCGGAACTTGGGCGTCCGTCTCCACTACTGAAGTGTCGTTATCTTTCCAGGCCCGGATGGCGCATTGCAACTTCTGGGTCGTATCCTGCACGTACCCGTCGTACCGATCGGGATCGGCCGTAGGCCGAATGAAGACGACCCTTCGATACGAAGCATTGTTGTTTCCATTTCCGGAGAAGGCGTCGTCGGGATGCACATAGTGTCCTTGCACGAAATAGAGCGCGCCCGCGTTCAAACTGGGGTCCAAGTCATCGTTATGGATTTGAAGGCGGTTGGCGATCCCAGAAGAACCGGAGGCAGCCGGCAAATGTGGACTGTCGAAAGCACCCGTATGAGCGTTGATCTCCCATGTCGGACCGAGAAAAGGGCGTTGCGAGTTTAGGGTAGCTTCGTATGGGTCAGAGCATCCAACGTAAAGCGTATATCCACTGTTGGAGTTCGTGCACGGAACGCCGCAAGCCGATTGATTAAGTGCGTAGAACCCGTGCTTTACCCACGACATCCCAATCTGCTCGAAGCGATTATCCTTAAGTCGATACATGCCCTGACCAATGACGGGATGTTGATTCGTAGCGGGGTTCCAATCGAGGTCCTGGTTGCCGATGTTGCAGGACACCGTTCCGACTGAAAATGCCGAAACAAGGTTGCCGTCTCCGTGGGGATCCTGGTATCCGGAAGAAAGTAACCTGGTGTCGTTATCGCCGAGCAGGTTCGAGACAATGACATCCGGGCCGGCGGCGCGGCTCGTGGCCGCGTCGAGCAAAATTACGCCCAGTACAATGATCCCGGTAGCCAACCCCTTCACGCGCGGCTCTTTCCTTGAGACCCCCCAGGGCAGCCTGCGTCCCATTCGTGTCGAAATGGAAATATCACAGGCCGCGGAAGTGATGATTATATCATTCTTTGGACCAGTTTTGCAAGTCCGCGGCGTAGAATCTTCGTTTAGTTGAATAGACCCTTCGCTTCGCTCAGGGTGACGGCCGATTCACTTATTACTAGACGATGATGGATGACGGGTAGGCGGGGTGTGATTATGATGCCGCCAAGCGCCGATCCGGCGGCGCGAGTGGGCGAAGCATCGTCGCATGAAGCGTAAACTCATTGAAAACTGGAAGCGCGTCGAGCAGCGTATCGCCGACGCGTGCGAAAGAGCGCACCGAAAGCCATCCAGCGTTAAGCTCGTGGCCGTCACCAAGGCGGCGACGCTGGACATCATCCGATCCTTCGTGGAGATGGGCCTGTCCGATCTCGGCGAGAACCGCGTACAGGAGCTCATCAAGCGGGCAGCGATGCTCAAGGAGTGGGTCGGGCGCCGAGCATGGGACTCCTCGGCGGCGCAGTTCTCGACGCCGCGCTGGCACATGATCGGCCACTTGCAGCGCAACAAAGTACGCGCTCTCCTGCCGTGGGTGGAGTTGATCCACTCCGTAGACAGCCTTCGGCTGGCCGAGGAGATCGACGCGGAAGCGGCCAAGATCGAGCGAAAGATGCCCATTCTTCTGGAGGTCAACGCAGGCGGCGAAAACTCGAAAGACGGCGTTGCCGTCGCCGCCACGACGCACCTCGCGGAACAAGTCAGTTCCTTGCGGCACATCGAGTTGCGGGGGCTGATGGCCATGGCCCCGCTGACCAAAGACGAGTCCGTGATCCGCCATACCTTCCAGCGCGTCCGCGAGCTTTTCGACGAAGTCGTGGGCGAGCGGATGTGCGGACCGGCGTTCAAGGAACTTTCGCTGGGGATGAGCAGCGATTTTGAGTATGGTATTGAGGCCGGAGCGACATTCGTGCGCATCGGTTCGGCGCTCTTTGAAGGGATTGAACTTGCCCCTCAACCCATTGAGGCTGAGTAGAGTATCTTTGGGCCCAAACGCGGCCCGGTCCGCCGCCGTGGGCGACATTCCACAGGCCAACGGCACGATTACCACTCTTTATGGCTGCATGTTCAGCGGGAAGACCACCGAGCTGTTGCGGCGACTAGACGAATACCCTCCCGGCGAAGCTGCGGCCTTTAAGCACGCCGTGGACACTCGCTACAGTGCATCACGCATTGTGTCCCACCGCGGCAAGGGACGGCCGGCGATCGTTGTCCGGAGCGCGGAGGAAATCGCGGGTCGAATCGACTCGAGAACAAGAATAGCGGCCATCGACGAGGCCCACTTCTTCGACGATGGATTGGTAGAAGTCGTCGGACGGCTTGCGCGGCGCGGGGTAGATGTGGTGCTCACTTCGCTGCACCCGGACAGTTGGGGGCGTCCCTTCTCTGTCACCAGTGGGCTGCTGGGAATTGCCGCCGAGGCCGAATTGTGCCTGGCCAGTTGTGCGCGCTGCGCCGCCCCCGCCGATCGCACGCAGCGTCTCACGCCGATCCTCAACGGGCGGATGGTCGTCGAACCGTCGAATTACGAATCGCGCTGTCAACGATGCTGGGTTCCTCCGATCATGGGCAGTAGCGACACGAGCCAATCGAGTATGGAATAATCGATCTAGGAAAGGTTTCGGGAAAAACTTTTCCAGCAACCCCTCGACAGAAAATAAAGACTGTCTTACCTTGTCAGGTGCGCGTTTCATTTTGGATGGACTGTGGCCATAATGATCGAGTGGGTAAACGCTGCGACCAATCTGTTTAAGGCACTTCGGCTTCCTAGCGATCCAAAGGCCCGCTTCGCAGCTGTGGTCACGTTCTTGTTGGCGGCTTTGTGGTTCTTGAAAATGAAAGTTCTGGGGCAACCGGACCAGCCGATCTCGAACAGCGAATTCGCCGTGTTCCTTTTATTTGGCGGCGGTGCGAGTGTTGTAGTTTTGCTTCTTACCCACTTTTTGCTTCCGTTGGTAGGTAGACGGAGGAAACAACTTAACACAAGCGAAGCTTCATCGCTGCATACGGAGTCAGAGGCACCAAGTCCCTGTGTGAGTCGGCCCTTACGTGATCTGATAGAGGAAACGTTCGAGTTCTGTGCCATTGCTCTCGGGGACGACTATCGAATTAACCTCATGCGCCTTCGGGGTTCCGTTTCGGCGAGTGAGCCAGAGCCGGAACTCGGGTTTGTTGCCGCATTTCGTCTCACCGATCTTCACCGCTACAAGGGAAAGATCCGATTCGGTAAGCCAGGCGCTGGAGAAGCATTACGGCATCAACGGTTCGTATATCTCGGACCCCGAGAAGTCGACGAAAACATAGACCCTAAGTGCAAGCATGTCTGGAGTGTTCCCGTTAACCCGACCGCCTACGTGCTCAACATAGATCGGACTAGAGAAGATGGAATTGATGAAGAACAAAAAGAACGAGTCCGGAATGTAGCCGAGAGTCTGGCGCAATCCGTTACGGACGGCTATGGATATCGGCTTGATGGACTCCCATTCTTGAAGCGGAGATAGCGACGTGGTGAACGAGGCATTCGCACTTGTTTCCTTCCTAATTTTCATGGTCCTCGTGCTCATTGCGACGAGGATGGGGAAGATGTATTTGTTCATTCTATCGACGTCCTTCATACTGCTTTCAAACATCACGATACAAATCCCTGTGCGCGTTGTGACTCTTCCGATAACGTGGGCAGTGATCATCTATTCTCCTATCTATCTCATAACAGATATACTCAACGAGTTTTACGATCGAACACAAGCGTATAAGCTCGCCGCGTGTAACCTCATTGTTCAGTTGTTCCTGTGGGGATACGTCTACCTCTCGCTGCAAGTGACCCCTCTTCCCGAGGGCACTGCAGCGTATAAGACAATGAACGATTTGTTCGCGAGTACGGCGCGCATCACATTCGCAGCAATGATCGCAGCTCTTGGACCATTCGTGGATATTTTTATTTATCAGCGGATTCAGGAGCGTGCTATGGCGAGGGGTGGATGGCTATCGAAGTTATGGCTGAGAAACAACCTGAGCACTTGGGTAGGGCAGACGTCGAATACGTTCGTGTTCTTTGTTGTTGCCTTCTACGGTCAGTTCCAACAAGAGGGGCTTCTGCTCTCAATAATCGCAACTGCCCTGGTTGTAAAACTTGCGATGGCGGTGGGGAATACCCCGTTTATATACCTCGCTCACTGGTTTCCGCCGGTTGATTCCAAGAACGTACGGCTCCGTCCGTCGATACCGGTTGCTGCCCGCTGACTTCTCAGGCACTGCAGGACTTCCTGTCCAACCGCAGAATTCACGCGCTCCTCCGCAACATTCCAGAACTCCTGGAGTTCATCCCTAACGAGTCGATGATCTTGCTCATATTCCAACGCTTGGAACAACGTTTCCAGGTAATCGAACTCCCTTACAAGCATGGCTTCCTTGGATTCGCCACAATGGAAGTCTTGCCAAAGAGCTCGTAGTTCAGGATCGTCAAGCACTTTGAGCAGACGGTCGAAAGCATCTACTTCCAAGCGTCGTTTCTCCTGTGGGGAGATTCCGTCATGCGGGGTAATGTCGCCAATGAGACACTCGGCAAGGTCGTGAAGAAGTGCGAGCTGAATGCACTTGTATGGATCGACAGAGAGACCCTGGTGTCGGATCGTCAGGTACAGCATGAGGCATAAACGATAAGTATGGTCGGCCACCGATTCACCGTCCGGGATGCCGTGGAGTTGCCATCCACGCCGTGTCGTCCGCTTCAGCTTGACCTGCTCCCCGAAAGTTGATCCAGTCGTTGTGAGAGTCTCTACTGCCCGGGAACCGGGCAAGGAGGCTCAGAATGAAAGGCAAGCGACATACCCCGGACCAGATCATCGCCAAGCTGCG
>Ga0187893_10007815_pt1 | contig 17246 bp, 15 predicted proteins | sample MA1701074metaG_FD_139574 | JGI IMG/M metagenome (GOLD analysis project Ga0187893, IMG submission 139574) | White microbial mat communities from a basaltic lava cave in the Kipuka Kanohina Cave System on the Island of Hawaii, USA - MA170107-4 metaG ... | reverse complement strand
GCAGCCCATGCCTTGGCTCGTCAATCCTTGGCCGGGTGAACCACCAACCGGAGAGCCGTATGCGGGAGATCCGCTCGTACGGTTCGGAGGGAGGGGGAGCAGTCCGCTCTCCCTACCCCTATCACTCGATTTCTTCACAGTCCCAGGGGATTCCGCTGCGATTTTGTAGACTACACCGCGCCAAGCGGTGTGGGTGCTCATATGCCAGTAAAAATCACCGTTCCGCGCCTGGGCTGGTCGATGGAGGAGGGCACTTTCTCGGAGTGGCTGAAGCACGATGGCGACTCGGTTGCATCGGGCGACTTACTCTTCGTGCTCGAGAACGACAAAGCCTCGCAGGAAGTTGAATCTCTCGACTCGGGCCTGCTCCACATTCCCGAAGAGGCACCGAAACCTGGTGATAAGGTGACGGTAGGTCAACTGTTGGGCTACCTCTTGGCTGACGGTGAGAGTATTCCGGTTGCAGCCTTGCCACCAGACGTCACACCGACACCACCTGGCACACTCCCATCCCCGCCGGTCGTTACCGTGATAAGCACGTCGAGCCCTCAGCCAGGTGGGGACGCCTCCATCATCACTCCACGAGCCCGTCGCGTTGCCGCTGAACTCGGTGTGGATTGGGTGCGCGTCCCGGGCACCGGACGGGACGGGCGTATTCGCGAAGCTGACATTCGCAACGCAGCTGCAACTCAGAAGCCCAAGGGCCTCTCGTCCACGCGTCGGACGATTGCCGAGCGCACTCATGTCAGCCAACAGAAAACGGTTGCCGTGACTCTCCACACGACAGCGGACGCGACTGCGGTGGTTCAGCTGCGTCGCCAACTCAAGAGCAAAGAGTTCCTCACACCGCGCAGCGGCCAAGCACCTGATGCAACCAATCATCCCCCCTTGGACAAGGGGGGACAGCGGTCCCCACAGGGACTTCAGGGGGGTTTGGACGAGGAGAACGCAGCGGAAACCATCGTCCCCAGCTACCACGACATCCTTGTAAAGCTCGTTGCAGCCGCCTTGCAGAAGCATCCAGTGTTGAACTCCCGGTGGGAGGGAGAGACGCTTCGCGCCTGTTCCTTTGTCCACATCGGCATCGCTGTGGATACGGAAGCAGGCTTGCTCGTGCCCGTCATCCGCGACGTGACTACGCTAACCTTACGCGAAGTGGCGTTGCGTTCCCGAAACCTGATCGCACGAGCCCACTCGAAGCGGCTAAAGGCGGACGAACTCCAGGGAGGCACCTTTACGATCACCAGCCTCGGTGCTTTCGGAATCGATGCCTTCACGCCAATCATCAACTATCCTGAATGCGCGATTCTCGGCGTAGGGCGTATTCTGCGCCAGCCAGTAGCGGTCGAGGAAACGATTGCGCTACGCGACATCATCACGCTCAGCCTGACCTTCGACCACCGGGCACTCGATGGCGCCCCAGCAGCACGCTTTCTCCAAACCCTCACGAAGCTCGTCGAGTCACCGTTGGTCGCCCTCGGCCTTGGTTAACTAGCCAAGGGCTTCGCCCTTGATTTGGCATCCCTCGTAGAGGGCGTTGTGCTTTTTCAACGCACCCAATCGGAGGCGGTGCGTCAGAAGGCGCGACGCACCCTACAGCCTGCATCCCCAAAGGGGATCGTCCAGCCGCGATAACAAATACATTAGGGTTCATTAGGGTATTTCTTAAGTAGAGTACCCAGTCTTGCGGGTGAGTATGCAATTCCAAAAAATAACTCTGTTGTGAGGAATCGCTACTACGACACCGATGTTCCACACTCCAATTCTGGACTTTATGGTTGATTGATCGGAGGTCTACCGAAAATTCTCCACCAGCATGATGTCGCTATTGGAACCTTCCGTGAGTGTCCACAAGAGAGAAAGACCGTCCGGAGAAAGTGCTAGGCCCGGAGAGTTCGCCAAGCTCGCCGGAGTCCTTTCAAAACGAGCTAGCCGAATGATCTGCTCGTCAGCAAACCTGATGAAGTTGACATTCAGGAAGCGATCTTCGCGAGAGATGAAGTAGATTCCCTTCTCCCCGACTGTCCAGTAACGGTTACCAGACCAGGTGTTAGCGAGGAAACGCGTCTCTTCGCCGCCGGCTGTGGGAACTCTCCAAATTGCACCCCGATCGGCAGTCTTCGAATAGTAGACAGTTTTACCATCGAAGGATTCAAAGGCCTCCCATCCGCCCTTTTTCGTGACTTGGATGAACCGACCGCCTTCGACTGGCATTTTCCATACCTGCTCTTGGTCACCTCCTCGGTTAGAGCTGAAGTAAATCCATCGTCCATCCCGAGACCAGCTCGCTGCGAGATTATGGTAGGCATCGGTAGTAAGTTTGCGTAGCGTCCGGCTTTCGGCATCAATCACAAAAATATCAGACTGACCACGAGGCCGGGAATCAAAGACGATGGTTTTACCATCAGGAGACCAGCGAGGTGTTCCTGTCACATAGGACCCTCCAAAAGAGGTCAACTGCGCAGAGTTTCGACCGTCACTATCGCAGACCCAGATTTCCCAGTGTCCCGAGCGATTCGAAGCAAAAGCAATCCTTTTACCGTCGGGGGAAAAGTGAGGGGTAAACTCTCGTCGAGAAGACGAAATGAGTCGGGTCAACGCAGACGGCTTGCCATTCAGCGCTGGCGACAAATCGAGTCGCCAGATGTCCGTGTCAGAGGTCTGTTCGCTATAAACAAGCCGATGACCCTGGCGAGAAATCGACGGATAGAAGCCGAACTGGCCTCCGGGCGAAAGGGCCTGCGGTTTTCCTCCCTGGGCGTTGACTCTGAACAGGCCTCCTTCATACCAATCGCCGGTGAAAATGATCTCGGTGCCATCCGCAGTCCATACACCGGAGAGCGGGATGCTATCATGATCGTAGGTGACCGACCGCGGTTCCCCACCCGCGACAGGCACACGATAAAGGTCAGCCCGACCCCCGCTCTTTCGGCTGAACAGAAGGCTCTGTCCATCGGGTGAGAATGCCGGGAAAAAGTCACCCGGGCCCGAGGTCAACTCGATTTTCTCACCCGTATCGACTGCTAACAAGAAGATGCCTGGTGGGAGCGCGACGGATGGTCGCTCAGAAGAGGCCAGGAACTTTCCGTTGGGAGACCAGTCCAGGGATTTGGGGATACTATAGGGGCTTCCAAAGCCCACCTCCTCGAAATTCAGGTCAGATATCTTTCGCTCGCTCCCCCCCAGCGAAGGCACCAAATAGATCCCTCCTCGGTCCGCAGATTGACGCCGGAAAGCGATGAGTCGGCCATCGGGAGACCAGGTCGGACTGAGATCATCAGCAGGATCGTGGGTGAGCGGAAAGGGAACTCCCTCGTCGACAAGTTTCACATAGATGTCCCGATTGTCCTGCTTCTCCCCGTTCCACACAAAGGCCACCATCTTCCCATCTGGCGAGAGAGCAGGCTCCGTTTCCAGCCCAGGATAGTAGGTGACTCGACTGACCTTCATCGGAGGAAGACTCTCAGACAACCCGGCGAAATAGAACCAGCGCGCTCCTGCAGCCGCGAGAGCCAGTGCGGCAGCGATGCCAACCCAGCGGGCTGCTTGCTTTGATCTTGGCGCTGTCGGACCATCTCCCGTATGTGTTTTCGAAGCTGCTGAAGTTCTGGGGGGCGTCAGGTCCTGACGGATACATTTCAGCTCGCTGCTCAGGTCCCTGGCAGTCTGCCAACGCTCTTCCGGGTCTTTGTTCAGACACCTTCCTAGCGCCCGTTCCAGAGCGATCGGCGCCGAGGGCTGAATTCTTGTGATGGGTGGAGGCTGGGACGTCAGAATTGCTGCCGCCAGACTGGCCTTGCTTTCCCCTTGAAAGGCTTTCTTTCCAGTGGCCATCTCATAGAGGACCACTCCCAAAGCAAAAATATCGGTTCTCGCATCGGCCGGCTTCCCTTGGACCTGTTCCGGGGCCATGTATTCCAGCGTCCCCAGAATCAGGCCTTCTTCCGTCAGGCTTTCCGCCGTTTGACCCCCTGGAGTCCCCCGTTCCAAGGGGGACAAAGAGGAAGGAGGATTTGCCAAGGGGGACAAGGTTTGCTGCTTTGCCAAGCCAAAGTCCAACAGCTTGGCCCCTGACTTGGTCAACATGACGTTGCCCGGTTTCAAGTCTCGATGAATCACACCATGCTTGTGGGCTTCGTCTAACGCCTGGGCGATCTCCACTGCAACCTGTAAGGCTTGCTCCAGGGAAAGCGCTCCCTTCGTGAGTCTCCCGGCTAGGGTTTCTCCTTCGAGATATTCCATCACCAGAAAGTCGATCCCGTCTTCTTTCCCAACGTCGTGAATGGGACAAATGTGGGGATGAGAGAGGCTGGCCAGCGCTCGCGCCTCGCGCTCAAAGCGCTGGCGCAGGTCGGCTCGTTCGGAGAGATGACGGGGCAGGATCTTGATGGCGACTGTGCGATTAAGACGGGTATCCTTGGCCTTGTAAACCTCTCCCATGCCTCCTGCGCCGAGTACAGAGAGAATCTGATAGGGGCCGAGAAGGTGCCCAACCAACGAAGCAGAACCCTGGCCAGCCATCGCTTCAGCAGCTATCTCGATGACCGGAGATTCCAGGAAGTTCTGTGCCTGTTGGTCTGAAGCCAGCAAGGACTCCACTTCGCGGCGCAAGTCCGAGTCGCCGTTGGAAGCAGACTCCAAGAAAGCTGCTCGCTGGTTCGCATCCAGCCTCAACGCCGCGTGGTAGAGCTCTTCAAGTTTGTGCCAACGGTCAGTCATGCAGAAAGTGGAAAGTGCTGAGTGAAAAGCAGAAAGTCGAGGTCAGCTACTAGCCGAACGTTTCTGTGCTATCGACCCACGCAAGCCAGCGGTGATCCTGCTCACCTCTTCTGCCTGTGAGCGCATTGCATCAAAGAGGTCGTGTTTCAGGTAGCCTGCGTCTAAGGCCACGTAAAGTTGCGAGCGAACCTCGCCACACGAAGCTTTGGCGATCGAGAGAAACTGATGGAACTCAGCTGCCCGGTTTCGTTCAAAACCTTCCGCGATGTTGGACATCACTGACACAGCAGCGCGGCAAATCTGGTCCCTCAGTCCAAAATCACGCGCAAAACGACCCTGATTGGTCACCCGATAAATCTCTGCAGTTAAAGCACGAGCCTTTTGCCAATCCGTTACTCTCCACACCCTTCCGCTATTCCTACGACTTTTTTCTCAGCACTTTCTACTTGTGGCTGCTCAACTCCCGCCACAGCCAGGCCTTGGCGAGTCGCCAATCGCGCATCACGGTGTCCTGTGAAATCTTAAGGACTTCGGCGGTTTCTTCGACACTCATCCCACCAAAAAAACGTAGTTCCACGACCTTGCTCTTCCTTTCATCGACTTCAGCCAAAGCCTTCAGAGCGTCGTCCAGCGCTACCATGGTGCCATTCTTCAGAGGAGACATCACCAGACCTTCATCCAAAGCCACCTTCCGCACCTCGCCTCCACGCTTTTGGTAATTCTTTGAGCGGGCAAGATCCACCAACGATATGCCGCATCACCTGCGCTGAAAATCCGAAGAAATGAGCCCGATTTTGCCAGTTGGCGCGCTTGCGATCGATCAAGCGCACGTAGGCCTCGTTGACCAGTGCGGTGGTCTGGAGTGTGTTGCCAGGATTCTCCCGCAGCATGTACCGGTGTGCCAGACGGCGCAGCTCCCTGTAGACCAGAGAGAACAATTCCTTCTCGGCTGACTTGTCTCCATCACTCCAAGCCGCGAGCAGCTCGGTGACTTCTGCTGAAGACGGAATCATCGTGACACTTCAATTGAGAGCGATTCCCTGAATGTCGTAATCATACCACTCCTCTCGGCGGGCTAAGCGTCAATTGAGTTACAGCCCACGGCGAACGCTCCTCCACTCCTCTCGTTCCGGGCCAAGAGCGTGTCTGAAAAGCCGCTGGGGAGTGATCCGGGATCCAGCCTGGATTCCGGCTCGCACTGCGCTTGGCCGGAATGACGAGGGTTCGCTCCCGCCGACCCACAGCCGCCGCCTCCCCCTGCCACACCGGACAAGAGCACGCCTGCAGCAGGCTCAGCTGACCCAAATAGGAGGCTCCTTCTAAAAAAACGCATGGCGTTTCAAGTTTTCGTCGCCGGTTCTCGCTTCAGGGGCAAGGCGAACGAAAACCGGAGGAAATGCCATGCACCACAAACATTCAATATGTCTCAACTTCAGTCTCTTCTTGGCCGTGATGAGCTGCACAGCTCGAGCAATCTCGGCCTCGAGGACACCCGGCTTCACAATCACCATCCATGTTTAGAACTACGCAGCTGTGCCGGAAAAGACATTGGCAAAAGCAAAGGAGGAAGCCAGTCGGATCTTCAGGAATGCGGGTCTGACAGCTCTATGGGTAGAGCACGCACTGAGTGCCGCTGACCGACGACATCCGCACCACCCCACTGACTCCTGGGATGGCACTCACTTTGTTCTACGATTGCTCACGCAGCCGCGAGAAGGGTCCAGCATGAATGCGATGGGAGAGGCACTGTCCCTCGTCGAGATTGCCAATGTTTTTATGAATCGCGTGACAGAACAGGCTGCGATTGGCGAGCTTTCAGTTGGTCGAATGCTAGGTCACGCCATAGCCCACGAAATCGGCCATCTTTTATTAGGTGACAACTCCCACTTTCCTGGCGGGATCATGGCCGCCCCGTGGACAAAGCAAGATCTCTGGCACATGAGTAAAGGTGACCTTCTGTTCACTCATCAGGAGGTTACGCGGATACAGACAGAGGTGAGGCGTCGTAGCCGCTCGGTTCTTCGGGTGGCTGACTGAGTCAAAGAGCCCATCGCTTTTGGCCGAATTTCCGGTCGGACTACCCATCTCCGTCTACCAACCGACACTTCCTCTCGCTCTAGCACTCGAGCGCTCTGAGAGTCATTGATTTATCCAGCCGCTGCCTCTAAACTCCCTCGTAAGATCTAGAACATCCAACCGGCGGGCAGCCTGTCGGCTTTTCTGTCCCCGGTTCCACATTGGGACCCACTTTGCGATTCAGAACTATGCTGCAGTTCCAGATCGTCTATTTCTGGATGGCGTTTCTGCAACCGATTGCCGCTACGCAGGCGCCGGCCGACCTGTTCGAAATGCGCGTCCGGCCTGTGCTTGCGGCGAACTGTTACGCCTGCCATGGGGAAGCCCGGATGGGAGGGTTGCGTCTTGACTCGCGCGCCGAACTACTGAAGGGAGGCGCATCGGGCCCCGCCATTGTTGTGGGGAAGTCTGAAGAGAGCCTCTTGATGCGTGCCGTGCGCCGCACGCATGAGCGATTCAAAATGCCTCCACCCCCGCAGCAGGCCCTCAAGCCGGAGGAAATCGCCGCTTTGGCCGCCTGGATAGACGGAGGTGCGGTCTGGCCTGAAGGAACCACTGCCAAAGGTGAGCGTTCCCTCTGGTCCCTTCAACCTGTGCGCAGGCCGGAACTGCCAGCGGTTCGTGACTCCGCTTGGGTCTCGACGCCTATTGACCGGTTCGTGCTCTCCAAACTGGAAACCGCTGGCCTCAGCCCGAATGGCCGTGCTGACCGCCGCACGCTGATCCGGCGAGCCACATTCGACTTGATTGGGCTGCCACCAACACCGGAAGACGTGGAGGCCTTCGTCAACGACCCCTCTCCGCGGGCCTTTGAAAAGGTTATTGATCGGTTGCTCTTGTCTCCCCACTACGGAGAACGCTGGGGACGGCATTGGCTGGATTTAGCGCGTTACGCCGATGGAGAGGTTGGAGTCACCGTGGACACGCCCTTCCGCAATGCGTTCCGGTATCGCGACTGGGTGGTTGCTGCGCTTAACAAAGACGTGCCGTACAACCTCTTCGTGAAGGCGCAGATTGCGGCCGATCAACTGCCCGAAAGCGCAGGGTTATTGGCTGGACTTGGGTTCCAGGCAATTGGGGCGGACAATCATGAGCGTGTCGATGTCTCGACACGCGTCTTCCTCGGGCTGACGGTGGGATGTGCGCAGTGCCACGACCATAAATACGATCCCATCCCAACCAAAGACTACTATTCCCTCCTTGGCGTCTTCACAAGCAGCAAGAAGGACGAGTATGCGCTTGCAGCCCCAGCCGAAGTGGAAACTTACAAGAAGCAGAAGCTGGAAATAGACGAGAAACAAGGCGCACTAACCGACTGGCTGAACGAAGAGATTTCCGATCTGGTCGATATTCTGGCGGCTCAGACCGCCCGCTACGTTGTATCGGCCTGGACCGTGATGACCGGCGAGCGCGGCGATGTGTTCGAGGCGGCGAACCAGGACTCACTGGACTCCCTGACGCTCGGGCGTTGGATCAAGTACTTGAGGAATGCTGAGAAAGATTATGTCTTCGCCAAGCCATGGTTCGATCTGGTTGCGTCGCGCGGAGGCGTGGAAAAACTCGGACGCAGCGAAGTCAAGAAGGTCGGCGATGAGATTCAGGCTTTGCTTCTCTCGATCCTCGCTGAGAAGAAAGCGATCGATGACCGGAACTACGTGAAACTCGGCGGCGCAAAAGGAGTCAAGGACGAGCCCACCCGGCAATATGCCAATCTCGAGTTCCTGGAGCCAAAGAAATATTACTTCTGGCGCGATATGGCGTCCGAACCGTATCGGCGTGACGGCTTTGATTCTGAGGGCGGCATCTACTATCACGGCCCAAAGGAAATCGATCGATTTCTCCCCGGTACATGGAAACAACACCTCGATGACCTGAAAAGCGAACTCGATGCGCTGAAGAAAGCATTGCCTGAGCAATATCCGTTCCTTCACGTTCTTCACGATGGGGATAAACTGGCCAATGAGAAGGTAGCGATTCGAGGCGACGCTCAAAATCTAGGTGAGGAAGCACCGCGCCGCTTTCTACAAGCGCTCTGCGAGGGTGATCCGCCGCCGTTTACCAAAGGCAGTGGACGCCTTGAACTTGCCGAGTCCATCGCAAGCTCCTCAAATCCCTTGACGGCACGGGTGATCGTGAACCGTGTCTGGCAGTGGCATTTTGGCGAGGGCATTGTCCACAGCAGCAGCAACTTTGGCCAGTTGGGTGACCGTCCGACGCATCCTGAGTTGCTGGATTACCTCGCAGCTCGATTCATGGAACAGGGATGGTCGTTGAAGAACCTGCATCGCGACATCATGCTCTCCTCGGTCTACCAGTTGAGCAGCACTTCATCGGCGATGAACAGCGAGAAGGATCCGGACAATCGTCTCCTCTGGCGGGCTAACCTGACGCCACGGCTCGATGCGGAATCGCTTCGTGATGCGATGCTGGCAGTCTCAGGCTCGCTCGACTGCGCGATCGGCGGGCCCCCGAAACCGCTAACAGACGACTTTAAGCGCCGTACCCTGTATGGAACCGTCAGCCGGACCCAGCCGGAGGCCACGCTTGCGCTCTTTGACTTTCCGAATCCAAATAACTCGAGCGAACGCCGCGCGGTGACGATCGGACCCATGCAGCGTCTGTACTTCTTGAACAACTCCTTTGTCGCCGCGCAGGCCAAGGCGCTGACAGAGCGTGTGCAGCGCATCGGCGATGACCCTAAACGAATCACTGAGACTTACAAGCGGCTGTTCAGCCGGGAACCGACCAGGGAAGAATTGAAACTCGGGCTGGAGTTCCTGGCCGGAAGCCCCTGGCCCCAGTATGTGCAGGTTCTGTTCAGCTCGTCGGAGTTTAGTTCCGTGAGGTAACGATCATGAATCGACGCCAGGCATTGCAACAACTCGGATGTGGATTTGGGCTTCTCGGTTTGGCGAAGACGCTGGAAGGCGCGACCTCAAATCCGCTCGCGGTCAAGGCACCGCATTTCGTACCAAAGGCGAAACATGTCATTTTTCTCTATCTGAATGGCGGTGTGTCTCAGGTCGACACGTTCGATCCTAAGCCCGAGCTGACGAAACACCACGGCGAGGCCATGCCGGGTCCCAAGATCAAGACAGACCGAGCTTCCGGCAACTTGATGCGGTCACCGTTCAGCTTTCGAAAGTGCGGCCAGAGCGGCATCGAGATTAGCGATATCTTTCCAAAGCTTGGCGCTTCCATCGACGATTTTTGCGTCATTCGCTCGATGTATTCCGACAACGGCAATCACGGTCCATCCATGTTCATGATGAATTGTGGCCACCAACTCGCCGGTCGCCCGTCGATGGGTGCGTGGGTGACCTATGGGCTGGGCACCCCAAATCGGAACCTGCCGGGATTCGTCGTGCTCTGCCCGGGTTTGCCCGTTATGGGCCCGCAGCTTTGGTCGTCTGCATTTCTGCCCAACTCCTACCAGGGCACCTACATCCAAAACGGTGAGCGCGACATTGACAAGCTGCTGCAGAACATCCGCAACACTTCTCTATCGACACCGGAACAGGAACGGCAACTGACGCTGCTGGATCGTATTAATCGCCTATATGTAGAGCAGAGTGGAGGCGATTCGCTGATCGAGGCCGGCATCCAGGCGATGGAAGTCGCCTTCCGCATGCAGACCGAGGCTCCCGAGGCGTTTGACGTTAGTAAGGAACCGGAAGCCGCACGCTCCAGCTACGGTGATTCGGACTTCGGGCGCGGCTGCCTGATGGCGCGGCGCTTAGTGGAGCGCGGCGTACGCATGGTGCAGGTTTATTTCGGGCACTTTCAGCCCTGGGACAGTCATGACGACATTCAGGCACACGCGCGCCTGGCCCGCCAGGCTGACCCGGCGATTGCCTCGCTCATTCGCGATCTGAAGCTGCGCGGTTTGCTGAATGAGACGCTCGTCATTGTGGGCAGCGAGTTCGGCCGTACGCCAATGATTCAAAACAGCGGCCTGGAGAAGCTGGGAAATGGCCGCGACCACAATGTCCACGGCTTTTCCACCTTACTAGCGGGCGGTGGTATCAAGGGTGGCATGACCCACGGTGCCACAGACGACTTTGGGTTCAAAGCTGTCGAGAAACGCACGCACGTTCATGACTTGCATGCCACGGCTCTTCATCTCCTTGGCCTCGACCACAAGCGCCTTACCTACCGCTATAGCGGCCGCGACTTCCGCTTGACCGACGTTCACGGTGACGTGATTGAAGAAATACTGGCCTGATCCTTCCGTAAGTCCTATTCCCGGGGGGTCCGTCCTCCACTTCACAACCCACCCCACGGCCTAGTGGCCCTTGCCCCTCCAGGGGGGAGTGCCTGCTATTTCTTTTCAACTCACACCGTACATCCCAGCGGCGTTGCGGACTCTAGCTCCTCTCGAATGGTGATACTATCCGGCCCGTCAATTGGAGCTCACGCTCGATCCGAGGCACCACGTTTGATGAGAATATTCCCCTTGACAAAGGGGGCGGCGCGAAGCGCCGGGGGTTGTCCGGTCGGCCTTCCCAAACCCGTCAACGACAACCCCCTGAAGGCTTCGCCTTCTTTCCCCTTTTCTCAAAGGGGGAATACTTTCATGAGGGAGGAGGCACCATTGAAACCAGTCGCGTCACCGCCGGTTGATTCAAGCTATCGCTGGAAGGTTGTGGCGATGCTTTGGGGAATATCCTTCTTCAACTATGCGGACCGTCAAGCAGTGTTTTCGGTGTTCCCGTTGCTTGAAAAGGAAATGGGCCTTTCGCCGGTGCAGCTTGGGCTGCTGGGTTCGTCGTTCGCCTGGGTTTACGGGCTCTGCGCACCCTTTGCGGGGAACATTGTAGACAGGGTGAGAAGGGTGGCAGCAATCCTGTGGGGATTGTACGCCTGGAGTGTCATCTGCATGGCGACAGCTCTATCGCGAGGATTCAACCACCTTCTGTTTTTTCGTGCGGCCGAGGGACTGGGAGAGACTTTTTACTACCCGGCCTCCATGTCTCTCATCAGTGACTACCATGGCAAAAGCACGCGGTCGCGTGCCATGGGTCTGCACCAAACCAGCGTCTACTTTGGAACCATAGCCGGAGGTTACTTCGCGGGTCTGATTGGCCAACACTATGGCTGGCGCTGGTCATTCATCGTCTTCGGGGGCCTCGGCATTCTTCTCGGGTCGTTCTTGCACCGGTTCCTGATCGAGCCTCGCCGGGGTGCTTCTGAAGAAGTGACGCTTGAAGAGAAGTCGGCAGCCGCAGTTCGTGCACTCTCCCTTCGCGAAACCCTGCGGGTCATTGCCAGGAAGCCTACGGCCATTTGCCTGATGGGCGCATTTCTGTGTGCGAACTTCGTGGCCGTTGTGCTCTTGTCCTGGATGCCCAAGTTTCTGTACGACCGGTTTTCGATGAACCTGGCCACGGCGGGACTCACAGCCACGGTGTTTGTGCAGCTGGCAAGCATGGCTGGAGCGCCTTTGGGAGGATGGCTGGCCGACACCCTGAGAAAGCGATCGCCCGGTGGACGGTTGTTCGTTCAGGCGCTCGGTGTCTTCTGTGGCGCGCCGTTTGTGGCCTTGTGCGGCCTGACCCACTCAGTCACCTGGTTACTAACAGCCCTCACCGCCTGGGGATTTTTCAAGGGTCTTTACGACGCGAATATTTTTGCTTCCGTGTTTGATGTGATTCCTCCGGAGGCGCGAGGCAGCGTGGCCGGGCTGATGAACGCCACTGGCTGGCTGGGTGGCGGCGGGACTGCGCCGCTCGTAATCGGGCTCATTTCTCAACACTTCGGTCTTGGCGTCGCCATTGCATTGGCCTCCGGCGTCTACGCTGTTGCCGGAATCTGTTTGCTCGCCGGAGTCTTTCTGCTGCCTGCCCCGGATCGAAGCAGTCGGCCAGTCATTCAAAACCCTCAGCCGAACTGATCCCTCCAGGCGTTTGCCTCCATCGCAGATTCCTCTTCATCATCCCTGGCTTGCAAGTGGTTTCTATTTTGATGTTGACACCGAATGGCTTCTGGGATTGCTGGGTGGTACCGCGTTGATTCTCTTCATCTCCGGACTGAACGGCTTGAAGGATGGCTCTTCCTCTACCAGGAAGGGCCCGTTGCAGGTGGTGTATCGTTTCAAGAGGTTGCTCGGCAAGACGTCAAAACTGACTTTCACTGGCGTTATGGGTGGCCTTTACCTCAGTTCGGCCCTTCTGGGTTTCTACATCTTCTTCACAGACAGCGCACGCATGATTCACCCGCAAGCCTTCGCCAGCAGCTCTTTCGTTCTGGCCTGCGTCACCTTGACCGCCTGTTAGTTCACCGCGCGCAAAGCGATGGGCGTCGACCCGGTAGACGCACTGCGGTGTGACTAGGAATTTGTGTAGGACTAGTCTTCTTCTCTTCCGCCCGGCTATAACGCTTCCGTAAAGATGTATTCGTGTTGGCCCTCGCGCACAATGAGAGCTCGCTTGTCGTTGCGTTTGCTTTCCACAAACTCAAATCCTCTTCCGCCAGGGTCAATGGTCATGAACGAGATCGTGCCATCGTCGTTTTTGCGGGAAGCCACTGAGCTGCGCCACTCGCCGAGATCAAACACGGTGGAAGAACCCTGGCGCCGAACCGCAAGTTCTCCCAGCTCGGGACTTGTGTAACGAGCCGCTAATCTGCCGACGGCGTCCTTGTCTGCTGGCACAACCAGGCGCTCGCGGAACTTGGCTTGAATGGCTTTATAGTTCTCGGCGGCCTTCGCGAGATCTTCCGCCGCCTCCGGCTTGCCATCGAATAGCACTTCCAGCAACCGGCGCCTGAAGGACCCCAGCATCAGCCCGCCAATATCCGCGTTCGTCAGAATCACGGCGCCGACTCCGTGCTCGGGCAGGAACAAGATGTCGCTCTTGAATCCGAACAAGCTGCCGCCGTGGGATACCACCGGCGTGTCCCAGCGATTGTCGACCTGCAGGCCCATTCCGTAGCTGCCGTAGGCTCCAACCTTTGCGTACGGCTTGCGGCGCGCCAGCAGGTTAGTCTCGGAAACGAGCATCTTACCGTTCGGGAGCTTGCCTTTCGCCAGCTCCAGTTGAACGTACCGGATCAGATCGTGAGCCGACGTCCAGACACCACCGGCAGGACGATGGGGATGGATCGAGTAGTTCAAGTCCATTGAGGCGACCTTTTGCTTGCCGTCTAGATCGTCAGAGTGTGGGGTGGCGTGATTGCCTTTGAGCACACGGGCAGTGTCAAACGTTGTCGCGTTCATCTCCAGCGGTTCGAAGATCTTCTTCTTCATCCCTTCGTCGTAGGCTGCGCCCAGTTCGAGCTTCGGATTGTACAGGTGCGCAGCCACGTACCCGGCCCCGGAGGCCATGATGTTGCTGTACTGGAACACCTCGCCAAACCCGCTGGTGGGCTGCATCTTGCCCAGCATCTCCATGGAAAGCGCAGCGTCGGCCTTGCGAAACTCAAACAGCCACGGCAGGTCCTGGCGTGGCAGCCCGGTGCAAGCGCAAATAAGGTGCTCGATACGCACCTGCTCGGTCGTTCGCGTGTCGCCCAGCTTGAACTTCGGGTAGGCTGCGGTGACAAAGTCGTCCCATTTCACCTTGCCTTCATCGACGAGCTTCGCCAGCAGCAGAGTCGTCATGCCTTTGGTGTTCGAGGCGGCCATGAACAGCGTGTTGGCATCGACCGCATCGGGCTTGCCGAGTTCCTTCACCCCGTGGCCACCTTCATACACAATCTTGCCGTTATCGATGTAGGCCACTCCGACGCCGGGAACGTCGAGCTTCTTCATCGCCATCTCGACGAACTCCTTCATCTGCGCGAGGCGCTCGACGTTCAGCGCCCCGGCCTTGCGTCCAGCGAACGATTCGCGCTTGTAAGTGCTCGGCCGCAGACTCCCCATAATCAGGCCAACGGCCGCACCGCGCTTTTCGAAGGTGGGCTGCTTGCCGTTGAGGAGGACGACCGTCCAGGACTTCTTCACACGGCGTGCCGACGCTTGCGCCACAGCCCGTTCATTGGGCGAAGTTTCGTAGAGGTAGACCTGAACCTCTTCCCATCCTTCGCGGGCGGTGGGAGAGAGTTTCTGCCTGACGGCACGTTTTTCGCCGCGTTTGTAGGCAGCCCAGGCCGCTTCTATGGCGGCGTCGGCGGTGGCGGCATCAGAATCGAAGATAACAACCTGCGAGTCACCTTCCGGCGGCTCGACGACAATGAGCGGTCCGGAGGTAACCATCGACCACCCGCCTGGCGCGGTAAAGGTGGCTCCGCCGGATGTGGTGACTTCTCTGTCAGCGGTAAGTTTTTCGGGAGACGGCGGGGCCTGTGCCGCTGCAGCAAGAGACGCCCAGACCAGCATGGAAATTAGCAGTTGTCTACATCTCATATGGGTAATCCTCAGGTCGGATAGAGCTGAGTCTGGCAGAGCAGATGGAGGGAGTCAATGGAGGTGGCGTTGCGGCAGGGCCTGAGAAGAGCCCCGGAGGAGCGTACGACATTGGTCCAGGGCCAGCGACGGTGCGAACGGTTCACAGCTGGAGGCCCGGTGCCCACACCGGGCGAACTGTTCACAGCCGCAGGCCACGGCGGGGTGGTTCGAACGCGTCGCGCGGAGTCACGTCAGCAGCAGAATCGCAGCAATCCGCACGACCTCGCGGTGCCGCTCCGCGCCGCGCGGCAAACTCGCCACAGGGCCCCGTTAGGGGCGAGAGATTTGTAGCCCAGGGTGGAGCGCAAGCGGAACCCTGGGTTCAGCGGAACCCTCGGTTCGCGGTCTCGTTCCAAGTCCTCTCCCTCTCCCCGTGCGCGTGGAGAGGGTTGGGGTGAGGGGGCGTAGTTGAGAGAACGAGAACAAAAGCCAGTTTCACCAGGAAAAATTGGGTAGGACTCAGTTTCCTTCGCGGATTCTCGTCAACACTATCGTGAAGCTGATCCAGGACGCGGAAGCAGCACAACTAGGGTCTCAGAGCCCTAAACAGTTCCGGCCTGATCGCAATGAACAACGCTATCATCCCGCCTGCCAATCCCGCCTTTATGCCGGCAGTCAGTTCCGGCCTGGTCGCAATGACCAACCCTATCATAAGCCCGACTGCCAATCCGATGAGAATGCCGGCAGCTACTCCCCGCCAAAGCACCTTTTGTTCGCTGGTCGTCATTTCAACCTCCCAAAGGTATGGGAAACCCTACCACATCCTAGGTCGACTGCAACACTACAGAAATCACTTCTCCCGAAGGCCCGCGCTTCTCAAGTCAAACGACCGAAAATTCAAACTGAGACACTACCAAAAATGGGGTAGTGACTCATTTTGAATCTTGGGTCTAAACTCCATCTGGATCTCTGTGGAGAGATTGCTCGTGAGAGCGGTACAGCGGTCAGCGTCGGTGTAGATCTCATTCTCTTTGATTTTCGGGGCTCGTCTCATTGTCTTGCGAAGTTGTTCCGGTTCAGCTGGAAAATGGAGAAGGCGTTCTCCCAGTGAGGTAAGATCTAGACATGTTCAAACCGCTTGTAATGTGCTTGGTGCTCCTCAACGCACTCATACCCCTCATCGCTCAAGCCCCGGCGAAGCCTCCATCCCAACTGCAAGCGATCATGCGCGACTTCGAGGCCGAAGGATTCTCTGGGGTGGTCCTCGTGGAGCGGAAAGGCGCCGTTGAGTTTCTCCGGGCGTATGGCTACGGAGACCGGCGCCGGAAGATTCGTAATACGCCGGAGACTCGATTCGAGATGGCCTCTCTGACGAAGCCGTTCACAGCGGCAGCCATCCTCAAGCTGCAGGAACAGGGCAAGCTGCGGACGTCGGACCGGCTCGATCGCTACATCGGCCCGCTCAAGCCCCCGAAGGACCTCGCGACCATCCATCACCTGGCGCTCCACCAAGCCGGGCTGTCTGTCCGTGGAACCGAGCTGCCCGGCTCCACCCGCGAGGACCTTCTTCAAGGTGTCCGCACGACTCCGGCAGAATCGAAGCCGGGAGAAAAGTACAGATACACGAACCTGGGATACAGCGTCCTGGCCGCGATCATCGAGATCGCTTCCGGGACTCCCTACAACGACTACCTCCGTCAGGCGATCCTGTTTCCAGCGGGGTTACGGGAGGCTTACTTCCGCGACGAGACCGTGCCCGGCCTTGCGCTCGGCTATCAAAAGCCGCCGGACGACCCAGAGCCATGGTCGAGGAGCGCGCCCCTCGCGTTCGGCAGTCACGGGCCAGGTGGCTTGATGATCTCGGTTCCCGATCTGCTCACGGCATTCAAAGGCCTTCGCTCCGGCAAGGTGCTGTCCCGGGAGAGCGTGGAGATCATGTTCCATCCTTGGCCGGAGGAGGGGTACGGCTGGCACGTGCGCAAAGACGCCGCGGGGCGTCGGCTGATCGAAAAAAGCGGCGGACAAGCGGCCTATGCGTCTCATTTGTTCCACTACCCGGATGACCAAGTGACGATCATTTGGGCGACCAACAGTCTCCACAAGCGTTTCCGGGCCGACTTGAATC
>Ga0187893_10007814_pt1 | contig 17247 bp, 15 predicted proteins | sample MA1701074metaG_FD_139574 | JGI IMG/M metagenome (GOLD analysis project Ga0187893, IMG submission 139574) | White microbial mat communities from a basaltic lava cave in the Kipuka Kanohina Cave System on the Island of Hawaii, USA - MA170107-4 metaG ... | reverse complement strand
TGGGCACGTAGTTGCCGTTGGCTGACTGGTCGACCTGAGGCAGGAGCCGGATGCGGTAACTCCGCCAGTCCGGATCTGTGGAGGGGGTTCGCCGCAAGGCGGATTCCTACTCCGACCCTTCCGCGCGGAAAGCCTGTGGCTTTCCGGTCGCTTTTTATTATGCTCAGTGTGAGGCTTTGCCTCACCGACGGCGAGGCAAAGCCTCGTGCCCTGTTATATAAACACAGACACCCGAAAGCCAGAGGCTTCCCGCACGGAAGGCGGCAGAGCCACAAGCGCCTAGTGCCGCATCTCACCAGCCGAATTTTGTCGCACACCGCGGAGTTGCAGTAACTTGACACTCAAGCCACTGCCGCATAATCTTTGCCTTTTTAAGCACAAAAGCATTTACTTGGCTGATCGCGAAACATCCTGAAAGTGTGCTGCTGGGCCGAGCGCAGACTTTGGATTTCTACCCGCGAAGGAGCGCAATAAAATGGCTGTGAAAGTTGGCATTAATGGTTTTGGCCGTATCGGACGTAACATCTTTCGTTCCTCGATCGGTGACAAAGATATTGATTTTGTCGCCGTAAACGATCTGACCGATACGAAAACGCTTGCTCACCTTCTAAAATACGACTCCGTGCTCGGAAACCTGGAGCATGACATCGCTTCCACCGATAATGGAATCCGCGTCGGGAATGAAGAGTTCAAGGTCTTTTCACAGAGAGATCCAGCCGCTATCGATTGGGAATCTGTGGGCGCCGAGATCGTCGTCGAATCAACCGGGATCTTTACCAAAGCTGAGGATGCTAAGAAACACCTGCGTGGAACCGTAAAGAAAGTCATCATTTCTGCTCCTGCCAAAAACGAGGACATCACAATTGTGCTGGGCGTGAATGAGGATAAGTACAACCGCGCCGAACACCATGTAATCTCGAATGCCTCATGCACCACCAACTGCCTGGCACCGGTGGCCAAAGTGATTCACCAGAAGTTTGGCATCCGCTCGGCCCAGATGACGACCATCCACTCTTACACCAATGATCAGCAGTTGTTGGACCTGCCGCACAAGGATTTGCGCCGGGCGAGGGCCGCAGCCCTGTCGATGATCCCTACTTCAACTGGAGCCGCTAAAGCTGTCTCGCTGGTCATTCCTGAACTCAAAGGCAAGTTTGACGGTATCGCGGTGCGCGTGCCCACCCCAAACGTCTCGCTGGTGGATGTGGTAATGGAAGTGGAGCGAGAGACGAGTTCTGAGGAAGTCAATCGCGCGCTTAAAGATGCGGCCAATGAAGAGCTCGATGGCATTCTGGAATTTTGCGAAGAGCCTCTGGTGTCCAGCGACTTCAAGAAAAACTCGAATTCATCCATTGTGGATGCCGAATACACTAAGGTAATCAATGGTCGCATGGTCAAAGTACTTTCCTGGTACGACAACGAGTGGGGCTATTCCTGCCGGGTCCGTGACTTAATCAAATTCATTGCCAGCAAAGGCCTGTAGCGGTTTTTCGTCTTTTCTCGGTATTTTTTCGTGTGAGGCGCGTGGATCGTTGTTTTTGTTTGCCCAAACACTCTCTCCAAATTTCACACGAAGAAGAGCCAATTCGATCTGCCTGAAGCTTTAGAGAATGGCTAAACTTTCCATCAGGGATCTTAACCTGGAAGGCAAACGCGTCTTCATTCGCGTGGACTTCAATGTGCCGATCACTGACGGCAAAGTTGAAGACGACACCCGCATCCGCGCAGTCCTTCCCACGATCCAACATGCTCTGGACAATGGTGCGAGTTTAATTCTGGCATCGCACCTGGGCCGTCCAAAAGGCGAGCGAGTGCCAAAGTACAGCCTGCAACCGGTGGCGCCACACCTTTCAGAATTACTTGGCAGGCCGGTAGCCTTTGCCGATGACTGCGTCGGGGAGCAAGTTAGAACGCAGGCGCAACAACTTAAACCCGGCGAAGTGCTGCTGCTTGAAAACTTGCGTTTTCACAAAGGGGAAGAGAAAAACGACGATGAGTTCGCCCGGCAATTGGCCGAACTCTGTGACATTTACATTAATGACGCCTTCGGTGCCGCACACCGGGCCCACGCCTCGACTGCGGGCATAACCAAACATGTCGCCCAGGCGGCCGCTGGCCTTTTGATGCTCAAAGAACTCGAGTATCTGGGTCGAGTAATTACCGATCCTCAGCACCCGTTCGTGGCCATCCTGGGTGGGGCAAAGGTTTCCGATAAGATACCTGTGATAAACGCGCTAGTTGATCGAGGTGTAGACAAACTTCTAATTGGCGGCGCAATGTCTTACACCTTTCTGAAGGCCGAGGGGTTCACGGTAGGTAAGTCTCTGGTGGAAGACGACATGCTAAAAACGGCCACCGAAATTCGGAAGCGTGCCGAGGACAAGGGAATTGAGTTTCTTCTACCCACCGATCATCAAGTGGTAGACAGTTACGAACCAATCAAAGGCCAGAAAGTCGTGGCCAAGACCATTCCAATCGAATTTACGAACGTAGGCTTGGTCGGTCTGGACATTGGCATCGAAAGCGTGAAGCACTTTTCAATTGCGCTGGCGGGTGCGCAGACAATCATCTGGAATGGGCCGATGGGAGTGTTTGAGGAACCACCTTTTGACGAGGGAACTATCGGGATCGCTCAGGCCGTGGCTGAAGCCGCCGATCGTGGTGCGACGGTGATTGTCGGCGGCGGCGATTCAGTTTCAGCGATCAATCGCGCCGGAGTGGCCGATCGCATTACGCACATCTCAACCGGTGGCGGGGCCACGCTCGAATTCCTGGCGGGAGATGAGCTTCCTGGGGTGGCAGCATTGCCGGAAAAATAAAGTTTATGCGAAAACCTTTGATAGCTGGAAACTGGAAGATGTACAAGACTCTGAGCGAGTCCGTGGAGACGGTGCGCACTTTGAAGCCACTGGTAGCGAACGCCAATCACTGCGAAATAGTTGTGGCTCCGGTCTTCACTGCACTTAAGACAGTGGCGGATCGGCTGGAGGGTTCAAACATTCAGGTCGCAGCGCAAAATTGTTCCACAGAGGTTCTGGAAGGAGCGCACACAGGTGAAGTGACGGCCACAATGATTCGCGATGTTGGGGCGAAATACGTGATTGTGGGTCATTCTGAGCGAAGACAGCTCTATTCGGAGACGGATTCTCAGATCAATCGCAAGGTGCAAGCGGCGTTGGCGTCGGGTCTGAATGCCATTCTCTGCGTCGGTGAGAGTCTCGAGCAAAGGGAGCAGGGAATTGCAGCAAACGTGGTTCGGGGCCAGCTAAATGGCGGACTAAGTGGGTTGACAGCCTCAGATCTCGACCGTATCATCGTTGCTTACGAACCCGTTTGGGCCATTGGCACGGGTCGTACAGCGACGCCGGAACAAGCGCAGGAAATGCACGCGTTTATCCGGCGCGTTTTCGCGGAAAGGTACTCGCAAGAGGCTGCCGATTCGCTGCGAATACTGTACGGAGGCTCGGTAAAACCCGACAACATCTCCGCCTTGATGGCCGAACCCGACATTGACGGCGCTCTGGTAGGCGGCGCCAGCCTCCAGGCCGAGAGTTTTGCAAAAATAGTGAATTATTAATGAGGAATTAGGAATTAGGATTTAGGATTTGAACTCGAAATCCTAAATCCTAATTCCTAAATCCTAACTGGGTTGATCATGTTAAGTTACATCCTATACACGCTCTTCATTCTGTCATGCATTGTGCTGATAGTGTTTGTGTTGCTGCAACCGGGCAAGTCTGATGCGGGCGCGCTGTTCTCGAGCAGTGTTTCGAGCACAGCTTTTGGCCCGCGGGGAACTGCCAGCGTTCTGGCCAAAGTGACGATTGGCGCTGCCGCCTGTTTCATGTTGATCGCTTTGATGCTGTCACTGCCGGTGGTAACGGGGTCGCATTCGGTGTTGCAGTCAACTACGCCGGAAAACGTCCCGACCCCGCAGGCTTCGCCGGCGGCTTCTCCGGTGCAGCCTCCGGCCAGCGACGGAGCTGGAGCCACCGCCTCTCCCGAAGCCGGCCAGGGCTCGGCGGCGGAAAAGCCGCAAGCCAGCCCGAACAACTAAACGGTGAAATTAGACCGGCAGGATTGACTGGCAAAGTAGACAGCGGCCCTTTTTGAACTTGTTGGAAAGCGTTGCTAGCCTGGCTATTATTTTCTTTCCGGGAGCTACCACTTTCCGACCCAGCAAGGTACTATTTCTCTTTGCAACCGACCTCGCTGATTGACATCTCTCCAAGCCGAAGTGGCGGAACTGGCAGACGCGCACGTTTGAGGGGCGTGTGAGGTAACTCGTGGGGGTTCGAGTCCCCCCTTCGGCACCATCAGCTTCATCAATCCTATATTTAACCAGCTTACAGGGCCGAACCTCGAACTCGGCACAGGTGCATTTTCTCTCGCATATGTGTCGACGGAATTTTCAGCCATTCCGGTAAGCCACTGTCAGGCGACTGGAAAGCTTTGCAAAATGGCTTTATGGCGCCTCGCCGAGCGCTTCGACTGCGAACACTGCTTCAAACTCTGCGAAGGGAAACTCACAAGAAATGAGCAAAGAGATGTTGGTGCGTATCTCGGAGATTGAAATAGATGCCGACCATCTTGAAGAGTATAAGGCGATCCTGAGGGAAGAGGCTGAAGCATCAGTCAGATTGGAGCCAGGCGTGATTTCCATTTTCCCGATGTGCGAGAAGGAAAATCCGACCGAGGTCAGCAGCAACGCGCAGCGAATGAGAACGCGCAATTCGACGCTGTCGCGTCGGGCGTCGTGCAATACGCGACGAACGCCCTGTTCCGCGACCTGTGGCTGCGTCCCGATCTGGCACCGCGCGACCACAGCCTCGTCACCGTCGCCGCCTGCAGGCGCAGGCGTCGGAGATGCTCACGCAACTGGCCTTCTACGCCGGTTGGCCCCGCGTCTTCTCGGCGCTGCCAGTGGTGAAGGAGGTTTTCGAGAAGCGCTAAAACGTCTGTTGCTTTCCGGGTTGTGAAATCAACGGCGAAGCCGTTGTGTCCTCCAGCCCAACGTTACCGCGTTTCGCGGCTACGTTGGGTAGGGTGCCAGCAAACAAGCCAACCGCGAAGCGGTTGCGGCCTTTGTTACGCATCACGCTACGTGAGTTAATAAGCAAGTTTATTATCTCCGGCGGACGCAACTCGACACAGATGGCCGGAACCGCTTTGCGGTTCGGCTGCCCGTTCGCGAGTTTCCCAACATAGCCGCGAAACGCGGCACGCCCCGGCTGGAGGACGCAACGGCTTTGCCGCTGACGAGCATGACTTACATCACGAAGCATGACTTACGTCATGAAGCATGACTTTCGTCACGAATCACCGGTGACAGGACACAGCTGTGGGGATCTGCTTTAGTCAGACCGCGTGTGGCACCGAAAAAGGCCACCGGGCGCAGTACGCCGGCTGCACAGCCGGACAAAGTAATTGATTAAGGAGGTGGCTTATGGACGATGCGCGAGTAGAAGAAGAGTTTAGCCTGAATGGTGACGATTCGCAGGAGCTCAGCGCGGACGAAGAAAAACTGCTCGACGAACTCGGTCTGTTCGGAGAATCTCGCCGCCAATTCCTGGGGCAGGGCATCGCCGGCGGACTCGGCATCTTCGCCCTGCAATTGCTGGCAAAGGAAAAAGCTCTTGCCGCACTCACCGCGCAGCCAGACGCCGTCATCGCGCAAAACGCCGCACTGGAGAACGCTGTCAAGGTCTCTTTGAGAATCAATGGCGTAAAGCAAAGTTTGGAAGTTGATTCGCGCATGGTGCTATTGGACGCCTTGCGCGAAAGACTCGCGTTGACCGGCACCAAAAAGGGCTGCGATCAAGGTCAATGCGGCGCTTGCACAGTCATTGTTGATGGTCGGCGCGTGCTATCGTGTATGACCTTGACGGCCGGTTGCGAGGGCAAAGAGGTCACGACCATTGAAGGTCTAGCCAAAGGCCACGAGCTTCACCCGATGCAGGCGGCGTTCATCAAGCACGACGGTTTTCAATGCGGCTACTGCACGCCCGGACAGATTTGCTCGGCAGTTGCGCTGCTTCAGGAAGCGCAGAACGGAGAGGCGAGCCACGTCACCCAGAATTTGCGGTCAAGCGGGCGAAACTTAAAGCTCTCGGACGATGAAATCCGCGAGCGGATGAGCGGGAACATCTGCCGCTGCGGCGCGTATCCGGGAATCGTCGCGTCGATTCGTGAGGTTCAGGCGGGACGCGAAACTGCGCGGACATGGCATTTCGTCACCGCAGAAGAAATCGCCGCGGTCATGAACAGGGAGGGCAAACCCGATGAGACCGTTTAAATACTCCCGCGCATTGAATACGACAAACGCTGTCCGAGCTGTTTCCGGAAACAAAGAGGCAAGGTTTCTGGCAGGTGGGACGAATCTGGTCGACTTGATGAAGGAGTATGTCGAGCGCCCCAATGAAGTTGTTGACATCACCCGACTGAATCTGAGGCAGATCAGAGCGACCTCCGGCGGGATTTCCATCGGGGCGTTAGCGACAAACACGGAGACGGCCAATCACCCGCTCATTCGGCAAAATTATCCGCTCGTTTCGATGGCGATTTTGGCGGGCGCCTCCGGTCAGCTTCGCAATATGGCGACCAACGGCGGCAACCTGATGCAGCGCACGCGCTGCCAGTATTTTTATGACCTCGCCATGCCGTGTAACAAACGCGAGCCGGGTTCGGGCTGCGGGGCGCTTCAAGGACTCAATCGCATCCACGCCATTTTCGGTTACAGCGACAAATGCGTGGCGACTTACCCGGGAGACATGGCGAACGCGCTTTACGCGCTCGACGCAGTCGTGAGGATTGCCGGACGTAACGGGAAAGAAAGAACGATCCCCATTCAGGATTTTCACCGGCTGCCGGGCGACACACCGGAAAAGGACAATAATCTCGAACACGGAGAATTGATTGTGGCCATCGAACTGCCGAAAAATAATTTCGCAGCGCGAAGCTATTACCTGAAAGTCCGTGACCGCGCTTCATACGCTTTCGCGTTGGTTTCCGTCGCTGCCGCATTAGAGATTAACGGAAACAGTATCAGACAAGCGCGCGTCGTCTTGGGAGGCGTCGCCCATAAGCCGTGGCGTTCATTGGAAGCGGAAAAAGCGTTAGTCGTAAAATCCGCGACAGAAGAAACTTTTCGGGCAGCTGCCGAAGCCGCTTTCAAAGATGCGAAACCGCTCGCACACAACGCTTACAAAGTTGACCTTGGACAACGAGCGGTTGTTCTCGCTTTGCGGCAGGCGTTTGCCGCCGGCGCGGCTCAATAAGGAGAAGAACCATGGCAAGATACATCGGAAAGGAAATGAGTCGCGTCGAAGGCGTTGCGAAAGTTACGGGCAAGGCGAAATACGCAGCGGAATTCAAGATTCCCAATCTCGCCTACGGTTTTATCGTGACGGGCACGGTCGCCAAAGGGACGATCAAATCAGTTGACAGTGCGGCAGCGGAGCGGGCGCCGGGCGTGATAAAAGTTTTCACGCATTTGAATGCGCCGCAACTCGGACCGAAGGCATCGAGCGAGCAGTCGCCTCCGCGAGCGCGCGCGGGGCAGGACAAGTCTTTTCGCGCGCTCCAGTCAGATAGGATTTACTTCAACATGCAGCCTGTGGCGCTCGTCGTCGCCGAAACTTTCGAGCAGGCGCGATACGCGGCGCGTCTCGTCAAAGTCGCCTACAACGCTGAAAAGCACGTGACCGACACTGAAGCTGTGCAAGCCCAGGCCCGCCTCTTATCGCAAGGATCGCCGCCTAAACCGCGCGGCAATCCCGAGCAGGCACTGAAGAACGCACCGGTGAAGATCGAAGCCGAGTACAGGATCCCGATAGAACACCATAACCCGATGGAGCCACACGCGGCGATCGCCTTCTGGCAAGGCGATAAGCTGACGATTTTCGACAAGACGCAGTACGTTTACGGTGTGCGCCAGCACCTCGCTACTAGCTTCAATGTGCCGGAAGATAACGTCCAGGTCACCTCGCCTTTCGTAGGCGGCGCTTTCGGCTCTGGTCTCAGACCAAACTACTATCCTGCGCTGACGGCGATGGCGGCCCGCGAGCTAAAACGACCGGTCAAGGTCGTCTATACGCGCACGCAGATGTTTACCGGCCACGGCTACCGCCCGTACACGATCCAGAAGGTCAAACTTGGCGCCGAGCGGTCGGGGAAACTCACCTCGATAATTCATGAGGTGGTGCATAACACATCGTCGTTTGAAGATTTCAATGACGCCACGACTGGCCTCATCCGCCAGGTTTACGCCTGCCCAAATCTTTACGCGCCATTGAAGATCGCCTCGACGGATTTCAACACGCCGACCTGGATGCGCGCGCCCGGTGCGGTCAGCGGCATGTTCGCGCTCGAATCGGCGATGGACGAGTTGGCTTACGCGCTCAAAATTGACCCGCTGGAGCTGCGGCTGATCAATTACGCCGAGACGGATCCGGAAAGCGGTAAGCCGTGGTCGAGCAAGGCGCTGCGCGAGTGCTATAGGGTTGGCGCGGAAAAATTCGGCTGGAAGAACCGAAAGTTTGAGCCGCGCTCGATGCGCGATGGAAGAATGCTTGTAGGCTGGGGGATGGCAACCGGCGTTTGGGGCGCCGGGCAAATGCCGGCTACTGCTAAAGTCACGCTTCGCAGCGACGGCACAGCCCATGTTGGCAGCGCGACGAGCGATATGGGACCCGGGACATACACAACAATCACGATGATTGCCGCCGAGTATCTCGGACTGACGCCGGATCAAGTGAAGTTTGAACTGGGTGACACTAAGTTCCCAAGAGCGCCGGCTGAGGGTGGCTCCTGGACCACTGCGAGCGTCGGCTCGGCAGTGCACGGCGGCGCCCTGGCAATCACGGCGAGGCTGCTGGCCCTGGCGAATCGTGAAACAAACTCGCCGCTTCAATCAGCCACCGCCTCGGATGTGGAAATGCTCGATGGCCGGCTGAGACTCAAAGGCGATCCGTCCCGTTTCGTCAACGTTTCCGAAGTAATGAGGCGGAATGGACTCACTGAGATTACCGAGACTTTTGAGGCGCGCCCCTCGAAAGAGCGCGAGAAGTATGCGCTGCTGGCGCACGGCGCGCAGTTCATTGAGGTGAAGGTGGACCCGGATGTCGGCACCGTCCGCGTGACGCGCGCGATCGAGGTTACAGCCTGCGGCCGTATCATGAATCCGAAAACTTCGCACAGCCAGGAGATCGGCGGTGTTGTCTGGGGCATCGGAATGGCGCTGGAAGAAGCGACCGAAGTGGATCATCGTTACGGGCGCATCATGAACCCCAATTTGCAGCATTATCACGTGCCGGTCAACGCCGACGTTCTGGAGATTGAAACATTGTTCGTCGAAGAGGACGATAAAATCCTCAATCCTTTGGGCGTCAAAGGCATGGGCGAGCTAGGTATGGTCGGCATTCCTGCGGCGATCACCAATGCAGTCTTCCACGCCACCGGAAAGCGCATCAGGGAGCTTCCGATTACGCCGGACAAGCTACTGTAAGGATGCCGAGAACTGCGAGTAGTTATGCCGAACAATTGGGGTGCTCGATAGACATCCTGGTAGGCAGCCTCTGAGTTTCACTCTCCTATTTCAATCGGCCGCCTTCACTGTCATCAACTCCGCGACCTTTGCGTAGTCAGCAACAAAATCTTCCCACGCAAACCGCACGTCGGCTGCCTCTCGATCCTGTACCTGCGTCCCTCGCGAGTTGACGTGCAGCTGCAGCAGATCGTAAACGCACAGCCGATTCGAATCGAGCACTGCTGAGAGAACATCTGATGTCTGGCTAAAGGTGTTCTCAATAAAAGCCATTGCACGATCCATCTCCACATCTAGCCACAAATAACATTTGTTTGCCAGATCTAAGGCACAAATTAGCACTGAAGCGCTTTGGTTCTTCAGACTCAGAGCGTTCGAGACAGTCCTAGGCTCGAAGACTTCGTTCGACTCAGGATGCTTACGCTCCATCAACCCAAACTTGCATTCCGGCATACTCTCCAACGAGCGACCGTTGAAGTTATATACATGCATCGTCACGTATCTGGCGTCACGTGCTCGCGCTTTTTCGATCTCGATATCGATGTACTCTGCACACGAACCGCGCCGATGACGAATATCTCCAGAATGACATGAACCAAAGTCGGGATTTTTCAGCATGGTATAGCTGATGTGGTTAATTTGAACAAAGTCTTTATCGAAGAAGCCTGCGCTCAGATCAATATCTTCGTTGCCGTGCTGGTCATACCAGTGCACAAACGCGCGCACAGTTCCAGCTTCAGCCTCAAAGGGAATGCGGCTACCGCGAGTAAAGGTCACTAAACCCTTGTTCACGCTGCGCATGCTTGACGGTAACACAACGTCCTTTAGTCGCTCGTCAATCCAGACTTTGCCAAGAGGCGGCAGAGTGCCAAACAGTTTACCTAATGCCTCCAGAACTATTTTTTGGACTCGCTCGACGTTTTCTTTTTTCAAGGGAGGCAGCACCTCCAGGGTCTTCATCTTCGAGCCACGTTTCAGCGAGACAGACCTTTTCTTTGATCGAAGACGTCCATACAGATGCCCATACAGTTCAAGCAGTACCTTCGAACTGATCCGCGGAGCCTGTTTTTCAAAACATTCGAGGATGCGTTCCAAATCTTCCGACTGCTCGTATGTCCGCATAAACCAGTCCATGCGACGAGCAAATTCACCAGGCCTTCTGCTCAACAATTCCAGCGCCAGTTCAAGATCACCCTCAGCTAATGCCAGGTCGATCTGGGCAAAGTAACTTCGGATGCGAGGCGGTTGGTTCCTGAGCGCCTGGAACGCAGCGAATGTCCGCGGGAACATTCGACGATATTCACCTGGGTGTAGCACTTCACCCAGTCGTAACCACTGCTCGAGACGCTGTTGCATCTCTGACGTATCCAGATCTGTTTTTTCCAGCAGGCCCAACAGGTAACGCCGGCTACTGCGACGGACGTGAGAAAACTTGAACTTCTCACGCTGTTCGACGAGCGACTGCCTTCTGTTACGAAATGCAAGACCGAAGTTTTTGCCTAAACTGTCACGGATCAAAGCCAGAGCTGACTTGCTTTCCGTTTGCTTCGGTAGTTTTGGCACTGCCGGCAGGCTGATGTCACCACCACTGATGAAACGAGCAATTCGCAAGACGTCCGTGGTGGTTTTTCACCGGTACGTCGAGACCAAAGCTCGCCAGCAAGCACAGTGTTTCTTTGAAGGGAACGCGGTCAGGCAGCAGCAGATCTTGCCCGTACATTTTCACGAACCACTCGACGAGTTCGCGGTCGCCAGGTGTCAACGCCACATTCACGCTGACCAACCTGGTGAAAACCTGTTTGAATTCTGCCAGAGATACAAGTTTGATTGGGCGAAACTCTGTCTTCTCAAACGAGATGCCGCGTTGTGCGAGTTCCTGCTCAGGTTCCCACTGACCGTTGGACCAGTAGTGCACCAATGCATTAAGCATTAATACGCTGGTCGGCGTGTCCATAACTTCCTGAGGGAAGTTCACATAAAACGGCCGATAGGATCGGTTGGCGCCGACCAGTTCCTTCGCCGTTGGTAGGATGTCGTTGAAGTAGCGCGCGGCGTCTTCGGCTCTCCATTTAGTTAAGTGCTTATAAGCCGCCTGGTTAAGGATGAAACCAAGCTTCATTAACTCAGCCTGAAGAGTTGCGGCTTCGAGTTCGCTTCTCAGTCTGTCGTGGTGGACTTGCGCATCGGCTTTCTGGACCAACAATCCTCTTGTGAAGGCGACTACATTTAAATTCTGGTTCATCTTTCTCACAAGACGCACGGTTGGTTACAGGTGCAACAAGAGCTTTTCAATTGAGGCATTCGTGGCAGGAAAAGAGGCGGTAAATTGACGGAGTGGGTCAATAGCCGCCTCACAAGGAAACTTTAAAGGACGGAAACCTGGCCAAGTAGTGAATTCAAAGTTCAGAAGTAACCCGACCAATAGCCGTCCGGGAACTACTTTAAGCGGGATGTGCAAGTTTTACAAGGTTTATGCCACGGATCCCGTCGGTTTCTACTGAGGCTGTCTACCTTTCGCTTGGAAGCAGCAGATCAATACTCTTGTTTTCGCCGGGCTGGAGCGTTATCCGTTGCGCTTTGGCGGCACGGGAGATTAATTCACCACCACCCAACTGATTGTATCCCTCACCTGGGCGCATGACTAATGCCAGGTAATCTCCCGGCGCTCCGCTAACGGAAAACTCACCGCCGGCGTTTGTAAATCCGTATATCCTTCTAGTGATAATCTTCTTTTCAACCGAATCGGCGGAAACAAATAAGACCCCCACACCACCCAGCGCGCGTTTACCATCGGCAGCAAGCGCCCGTCCGGAAACCAGCGCGACATCGAAGGAGATTACGATTACAAAATTTGTTAGGTCCTGATCCTCTTCTACAGTAATAAGATCACGAGCCAGTTCTGAATGCCGGTGCATAACTGATTTGGTATAGTATTTTTGATTCGGCGGAACAGCCGTTCTCACTAAATATTTCCCCGCTGGGACGCCTGCGATTGTAAAGGTACCATTCGCAAGAGTCGGGCTGGAAAGCTGGTTGTCTCTTTCTCCATTCACAGGGTCCAAGATGACGAAAACGTTGTCAGGAAGTGGCTTCTCTCCATCAACGGTCACAGGGCCCGAAACACGTCTTCCAATTGAAACTGGGATCATGACATTCGTGAGATCAGCTCCGGCAATGTTGAGATCGAGTTGTCTGGCCACAAACTTCTGAGTTAGATCCAGGTTAACTTGTGAAGCTTTCTGATTCTCCCTATACCATTGCCGGGTTGGATGAGGCGGCGTGACGGTGAGCGTATGAATGCCTTCGTACACTTCATCAAAGGTAAATCGTCCTTCTTCGTCAGAGTTAACGACGGGCTCTTCTAAATCGGAACCAGCCAATTCTTCGCCCTTTCTTTTCAGAGTTATGCGGGCCCGGGCAACGGGCTGATTGTTATCCCTGAGTATCACCACGCCCGAAATGCTATATACGGGACGTTCAATCAATGTGATATCGATATCTGTCAGTTCGTCACCCGCCTCAACTCGCAATTCCTTAGCGCCACTTAAATTTATCGCGCCGTCATAATACGTAGGTGGAAGCAGACTCCGATTTAACAAATTGCTGCCATCTGGATCATCTTGAGCCGTCAACTCGATGCCAATTTTCTGCTCTGCCGCCCGAACGAGATAATCACCAGGAGAGAGCCCGGAAATACGGTAAACACCACGCTCATCTGTGAGTACTCGATCCGTCGACGGGCCGCCCACATAAACACGTACCCACTTGCCATCCTTCTTCTTGATCAATGCGATTGAGGCATTAAGAACCGGATCACCGTCTGCGTATGTAACTTTGCCTGAGATAGCGCCACCCCGCCTCGCGCGGATTACCAGATCGACCTGAGTGGTACCGTCTACAATTACTGTTGTCAGATCTTTCTGTGCTTCTTCAGATCCGTACGCGTTGGAGCGGATGATTCCGGGAGCATCTACTGTGACAAAATACTTTCCTGCAGGAAGATTCTTGAACTGAAACTCGCCGCGCCCATTCGTCCACGAAATCCAGTGGCGACGGCGCGTTTTGCTGGTCGGTTCAAACAACTGGACCCCCACCCGGCGAAGCGGGCGTCGGGTGTCCTCATAAACGACCCGCCCGCGCACAACCCCATTTCTCCGCTGCGTGGTTTGAACCGTAGCTTCGCCATTCCGTTGTTCGGTCGGTGATTGTACCTTCGCAATCGATATCAAACCTGACGAAAACACGTAACAGGTTAGGGCGAAGCCGTAGAGAACCGCGCGGGCACAAATTTTAATTTTAGAAATATTTGGAAAGCTGGGTAACGTATTCATTGGGACCTCTAGCTTATGATCTCAAAATACTTTTTATGATCCTCCCGCAAAGTGGATGGCCCGGCTTAGGTTCACTGCTTCGAAATCGCCGGTCTGCCGCGAAGCAAGTATTTCTGGACTTTACCGGTCGCGGTCTTCGGTAGCTCACGCACGAATGTAACGCCGTGTGGGGTCTTGAAATGTGCTAGATGGTCTCGTGCGAATTGGCGCAGCTCTTTTTCGGTGGCGGTAGCGCCAGCTTTCAAAACAACAAACGCTTGCGGTGCCTCGCCCCAGCGCTCGTGAGGTAAACCAACTATTGCGATCTCTTGAATCGCGGGGTGTCTGAGTAACACTCCTTCTACCTCGACCGAAGAGATATTCTCGCCGCCGCTGATGATCACATCTTTCAGGCGATCGCGAATTTCGGTATATCCGCTCGGATGTACTACTGCCCCATCACCGGTGTGGAACCATCCGCCTCGCATTACCTCAGCCGTGGCCTCCGGGTCCTGATAGTACCCCTTCATCACCACATTTCCGCGCACCACAATCTCACCTAAAGTCTCGCCGTCATGTGGGACCCCGCGTCCATCTTCGTCAACAACCCGCAGTTCACCGGAAGTGAGCAACTCGACGCCCTGGCAGGCCTTGATAACAGATCTTTCACCGCACGAAAGCGTTCCGTGTTCGGGTCTCGGTTCACAGACTGTAATAAAAGGCGAGGTTTCAGTCAGACCATAAACATGAGTGATGACCCAGCCCAGTTCTCCCTCAATTCGCTCTATAGTGGCCGGCGCTGGTGGCGCCCCCGCGGTCATCACCCGGAGTCCGCGAGCAGTTTGGCGTCTTAACTGTTCCGGGCTATTGGCAATTCCGATCAAAACCGTAGGAGCGGCGCACAGCATACTTACGGACTCAAGGTTGATCTTCTCGAAAACTGCCACCGGCTCAACCTTTCTCAGGCAAATGTGGGTCGCGCCGGCCGCGGTGACGGTCCAGACGAAAGTCCAACCATTGGCATGAAACATTGGCAGCGTCCAGAGATAGCGATCGGCTAGCGTCATTGGGTGATGAATCAGCGTGCCCACAACGTTCATGTACGCGTTGCGGTGAGTAATCATCACGCCTTTGGGCCTTGAGGTCGTGCCGCTGGTGTAATTGATGGTCAAAAGGTCTGTTTCCGAGATAACCGGCCGGGGAAATTCTGCCGGCGCGTTTGTCAAGAGTGTCTCATAGTCCAGCCAGCCAGGTTTGGGAGTTTCCAGAGCGACAAAGGACTGGACCTTCATTAACTGCGAGCGAACGCTATCGACCGCGTCAACGTAGTCTGAGTGGGCGCAAACAAGGCGCGCACCACTGTGGTTGATGAGATACGCGAAGTCGTCGGGACTCAGCCGGAAGTTAATAGGCACCAGTACAGCGCCTATTTGAGGAATTGCATAAAAAGATTCAAGTTGGGCATGCGTATTAGGCGCGATATAGGCGACGCGATCACCTTGTCGAATCCCTAGCGCCAGCAAAGCAGACGACCAGCGATCGCAGCGGGAGAAGAACTCTTCATATGTCAGCCTTAAATCACCGTCAACAACTGCTTCACGCTGCGAGTACAGTTTGCGTGTACGACGCGCAAATTCCAGGGGAGTCAAAGGCAGCTCCATAGAATCCCTCCTCTGCTGGACTTTTTTTGTGCTTCCGGCTTTCTGGCGAAAATATACGCGCGTGTGCTCTGGTATTCTACTTCGGTTGAAACATGGATCTCTCTCAATTGCTTCTTCAAGCTCAAACCCAGCTCTCTGAATATAACGTTTCAGCTCGTCCATCTGGAAGAAGAAAGAATCTAGGGATAACTGCCAACAATGCATCTGGCGGCCCGCCTTCGCCGACACACGCGCTACGCTCTTGTTCTCAGGTTATCTGGCTGATTATTTCGCCAATCTTAACTTTACCCAAGAAACGGGGAAACATATCTTCGACCGCACCGGTTCTTACCAGGTGAAAGGTTCGCTGGGAAGCATGGAGAACCTCAATCTACGACTGGCTCGATTGGTTGGCCCTGATGTGGTTCAAAGGCGTCGAAAACAGACGAGACGTTCCCCAGGCGGTGGCGGTACTGACGCTTGTCGCCGAAGAAGCAAAAGAACCGCTGGCCTCAAGGGCTAGTTACTATCTGGGAATCGCTGCCATTCCTGAGCAGAACGAGACGAAGGCGCAGGAATATTTATTTCCAGAAGAGCCTGCGTGGTACGCCTGATCCATTTTTCAAGCATCTAAGCGAACAGGCGTAGGGTATTTCAAAAACAAAGTGAGCAGTAATGCAGGTAACTCGACACGACTTTAATTTCTATGGGCAAGTACTGGCCGGGTGGCTAATGTGCACCGTGACATCAGTGGCTTCAGGTACAACCGCTGTTCCGTACGTGCACTCGGATCTTTCGCCGGAAGCCGGCGGCCAGGACGCGACCACGCGCCGCCAGCACAAGCGCCTAGAAACCTTCGGAATCTGGTTACCGAACTCGGCCAGAATTATTTTAATCAGGAAGACTCCCAAAAGTAAGGTGACTTACTTGTTCATCAAGATGGCGGACGGCGACGGACGGCTGTTTAAGCAAAAGTTGGTTGAAGGACCTTTTCCGAAGAAAACGAAAGTCTCGGTCTCGATTGAAGACTTCGATTGCCTGAAGGGCCCAAATTCAGGCGACTGTCTGCGCATCGGCGCCGTTAACTCGCCGAGCGACGAACCGAGCGACGAAATCGACAAGTGGTTTAAAGAAAGTAAATTTGAACCCGACACCATCGCGTCATTTCGCATCGACGGGTTCAAGAAATTTGCGTCCTTGTTCCTTGACTCGAGAAAAGGATTTTTACTGCTTTGGTACAAAGCGTGATCAATGCGTTCTAACTCGAAGAGACATTGAATTCTACCGGACGGGGACCATGAAGCCGAAGATGAAACAGCTAGCGATAAAAGTCAGGAACCATCATTATGCCGTTGCTTGCGCCTGCTTGTTACTCGTGGGAGGTACTTCGGCGCAGGAGGACGCCTCATTCAATAAGAAGTTTCCGGACGGCAGCGAGGTTTACTTGCATAGAGAATCGTTTGTCGAGCAGAGATCACGGCCGCAAGACTCAGGGGCCGGAAAGCCGGGTGAGGCGAGCACCGCGAAAGAGTTTAACGTCGATCGCTACTCTTTGTTTTTGAGGACGCCGAAATCAGCATCGGACATTTTGATCTGGAGCAAAGAATTGGTCCACCTCAAGCAGAATCCTGAACTTTCGGCACATAAGGGAAGGTTCCGTGTGGCCGACGTCTTGCTCGAAAGAGACAGAGCCTACGTCCTGACGCACATTGGTGACTTCTACATCGTCTCAAATGTCAGACGCGACCTCGAT
>Ga0187893_10007813_pt1 | contig 17248 bp, 17 predicted proteins | sample MA1701074metaG_FD_139574 | JGI IMG/M metagenome (GOLD analysis project Ga0187893, IMG submission 139574) | White microbial mat communities from a basaltic lava cave in the Kipuka Kanohina Cave System on the Island of Hawaii, USA - MA170107-4 metaG ... | reverse complement strand
GAACCTGATCAAGGTTCGCGAATCTTCGCAGTGATTTCCCAACGGATAAGGGAACAACCATGATTCGAATTCGCACATTCCTGACCATCGTTCCAGCTCTCCTTGGACTGGCATTCGCTCCTGCGGGCGTCGCGAGGCCGACACCGGATGTCGAGTACAAGCTGATCAATCCCCCGCAACCGGCCGCAGGCAACGCGATTCAGGTACTCGAGTTCTTCAACTATGCGTGCGCGCACTGTTACGACTTCGAGCCGCTTCTGAAATCGTGGCTTAAGACGAAGCCCAAGGATGTCGAGTTTCGTTACGTTCCCGCAGTATTCAACGAGCGTATGCTGCCGCTGGCGAAAACTTATTACGCCCTCGAGGAGCTGGGTTTGCTCGACAAGATGCACGAAAACGTCTACCAGGCGATCCACGAGAAACGGATCAATCTTGCCGATCGGAGTGCGATGATAAAGTGGGTCGCCGAGCAAGGCGTCGACGCCAAGAAATTCGAGTCCACGTACGATTCGTTCAGCGTTGACAGCAAGGCGCAGCGCGCCGGTCAGCTCACACGCAGTCACCGCATTACGGCGACGCCCTATGTCGCGGTCGCGGGCAAGTATCTGACGGCTCCGTCGCTTACGCTGCGGGCAGACGGCAACGTCGACCCCAACCGTTTCTTGCGGGTGCTCAACGACCTCGTCAACATGGAACGGGTCAGTCCGAAATAGCACCACGGCGAGCATTCCAGTGGGGCGCCTTTTCGCTGCGGCGGGTTTCGCATTCATCTGCGCGTTGAATGCCGCGGCGGAACCGATGGAGGACGTGGATTACGTTCAGATCGCGCCACAGCCGCGCACTGGTGGCGGCCGCATCGAAGTCATCGAGTTCTTCTACTACGGCTGCGATTCATGCTATCGCTTCGAAGCAATACTTGCTGGTTGGCTCGGGCGTCTTCCGCCCGACGTCTCTTTCAGACGCGTGCCAGCGTTGCGACGCATGGATTGGGTGCCCCTGACAAGACTGTACTTTGCTCTGGAAGAAATGGGAGCACTCGATCGCCTGCACGGTGAGGTCTACAGGGCGACCCACGACGGTGGCATCAACCTCGGCGACTCGAGCGCGTTGCTCAAGTGGGCTGAATCGAACGGACTGGAGCGCGCGATCTTCGGAAATATTCTGAATGCCGAAAGCATCACCGCGAAAGTGCAGAAGGCGCGCGACACAACGGTCGCATACGCGATCCGATCCACTCCGTCGATGGTAGTGGACGGCAAATACCTGACCAGTGGAGGCATTCTGGGCAGCCTGGATGCGTTACTGCCAGTGGTTGACGGTCTGATCGACAAAGCCCGAAAGGAGCGCGCCGCGAAGTGAGCGACTCGCCGGCGAGGGTCGTCATCACCGGTGCTTCGAGCGGGATCGGCAAGGCGCTTGCGCATCAGTACGCCAAACGCGGTGCCACTCTGGCGTTGATTGCCCGCCGCGGAGATTTGCTCGCGCAGTTGGCGAAGTCTCTTCCGGTACGCGCGTACACGTTTGTCGCAGACGTTCGCGATGCGTACGCAATGGCGGCCGCGGCGGAGGACTTCATGGGGCGGGTTGGCTGCCCGGACTTGGTCATCGCCAGCGCAGGAGTGAGTGCGGGTACGCTTACCGGCGATCCACGGGACAACCAGGTATTCGAAGAGATCCTGGCGGTCAATGTCACCGGTTTGATGTTCACTTTTCAACCATTCATCGAACCGATGACGGCGCGCAAACACGGCACGCTCGCAGGAATCGCAAGTGTCGCGGGATACCGCGGGTTGCCCGGCGCGGCGGCCTACTCGGCCTCCAAGGCCGCGGTAATTTCCTATCTTGAGAGCTTGCGTGTAGAACTTGCGGAAAGCGGTGTTTCGGTTGTGACCATCTGTCCGGGTTACGTCGCGACGCCGATGACGGATAGAAATCCATACAGAATGCCCTTCCTGATGGATGCCGATTCAGCGGCAAAGCGGATAGCCGGTGCAATCGCGCGGCGAAAAAGCTTCTACGTCCTGCCCTGGCAGATAGCGGTACTCGGATGGTTCCTTCGCCGATTGCCGCGACCAATCTACGATTCTTTGTTCCGCCGCGCGCCGCGCAAGCCACGCCGCAGCATCAATTAGGCCGCGGGTACTTTCTTCTCCGCGCGGTCGGGTGGGGGGGCGGCCACGCGAAGCGCAGCGGTGGAATCAGTGGAACTCAATCGCCAGAGCCGCTTCCAGTTCGTCAAGGGCAGTGGCCGGATCCCCAACCTTGATGGTGTGCATGCCCATCGCTCTCGCGGGCTTGAGATTGGCGCCCAGATCGTCGAGATAAACGGTGCTTTCGGGAGCGATACGCAGCTGCGCGCAGACGCGCTCGAAAAAACGCGGTTCGGGTTTGCGTGCACCGACTTTCGAGGATTCGATCACGGCATCGAACAGGTCGAGCACCGCCTGACATTGCGCGCGCCGCTGCGGGTCGCGGTCGATGCCGCGGCCCGGTCCCGCGTTGACATTGTTTGTGACACAGGCATTGGTGTAATACTTCTTGCAGGTCCGCAGCGCACGCACCATCTCTGGCCGGATATCGCCATACAGGAGATCGATGACATCGAGGCCGCGTATTTCGAAACCCGCGTCGCGGGTTTCAGCGGCGTACGCAGAGTCAAATTCTTCCGGGTCGAGTTCCGAACGCTCGAAGCGGGCCCATGCGTTGTCATCCGGATTACGGGCATTGACTTCAGTCAGGAAATTTGCCGGCAATCCCCGCAATTTCTCGAAACGGCGGAAAGCGGGAAAGGGGCTTTCGGTCAACACGCCGCCGAAATCCCAAAGCACAGTGCGTACGGCGGGGTTCGGCATGCGCGCAAGCCTTACTTCTTGTTCTTCTTGTAGCTTTCCACCGCGCGTTTAAGCTCTTTGTACTCTTCACATGGAATCGGCGTGCACAATTTCTGCAATTCCGCAAGATGCTGTTCGGCCTTCCCCAGGTTGTCGGTCAGCAGGTAAGCCTCGCCGATGTATTCGTGCGCGTGCTTGTGCTTGGGATTGAGCTTGAGCGCTTCATTGTAGTGGCTGAACGAGGCATCGAACTTGCCGACCTTGCGATACGCGTAGCCGAGAAAGTTGTGCGCATCCGCGTTCTTGGGGTCGGATTGAACGGCTTTCGCAAGCAAATCGACTGCCTTGGCCCAATCCTGAGACTCCACTGCTTTCCTGCCTTCCTGGAAATTCGGGTCGTCGCTCGCAGTCGCGTCGTCGTCGCCAAGGTTGGCTCCCGTCAGCGGAACGAACGAAACCAGCAGCGCCGCAAGCAGAAATTTCAACCAGTTCATAATTCTCTCCTCCTTCAGGGCCACGAAACCGGGCCGCTACGGTTCTGTTTATGACGCATCGCAGGCCATGCGGGGAGACCCGGGATTCGTCTCCTTTCGACTGTCGCCTGTCTCGCCAGGTTCCTCGATACGTGGTTTCTGCCAGCTACTCCACGGTCACCGATTTCGCCAGATTCCTTGGTTTGTCGACGTCGGTGCCCTTGGCGAGCGCAGCATGATAGGCAAGAAGCTGCAGGGGCACCGTGTGCAGGATAGGGCTCAGATATCCGGCATGCTCGGTCATGCGGATGACGTGAATACCGTCCCCGGCCTGGATGTGGCTGTCAGAGTCGGCAAACACGTACAGCTCGCCACCCCGCGCGCGTACTTCCTGGAGATTGGACTTGAGTTTTTCCAACAGCACATCGTTGGGCGCGATTGCGATTACCGGCATGTCCTTGTCTACCAGCGCCAGCGGGCCGTGCTTGAGTTCTCCGGCCGGATACGCCTCGGCATGGATATAGGAAATCTCCTTTAGCTTGAGCGCGCCTTCCATGGCGATCGGGTAGTGCATGCCGCGACCGAGAAATAGTGCGTGCTGCTTGCCGGAAAAGCGCTTGGCCCATTTCCTCACGTCAGGCTCGAGTGTCAGAACCTGCTGTAACGCCCCGGGCAGGTGGCGCAGCGCATGCAGATGCTGTTTCTCCTGCTCCGGCGACAGCCGCCCCCGCAACCTGGCAAGCACCAGCGTCAACAGAAACAACGACGCAAGCTGCGTAGTGAACGCCTTGGTCGAAGCCACCCCGATCTCGGGGCCGGCGCGGGTAAGAAACTTGAGCCTTGCGAGGCGAATCAAGGTGCTTTCTGCGACGTTGCAGATCGCCAGGCTTTGGTTCTCGCCGAGAGAGTTGGCGTGATGCAGCGCAGCGATGGTGTCTGCCGTTTCCCCGGACTGCGAGATAGTGATGATCAATGCGTCGGGGTTGGACACGCTTTCCCGGTATCGGTATTCGCTGGCGACTTCAACCGAACAGGGTATGCCCGCGATCGCCTCGATCCAGTAACGCGCCACCAGTCCCGCGTGGTAGCTGGTGCCGCACGCGAGCACCCTGACCGCATTGACCCGCTTCAGCACGGTCTCGGCACCCACTCCGAACAGCTGGGGAGCGATCAATTGCGCACCCGTCACCATTTCGAGCGTGCTGGCGACGGCGCCCGGCTGCTCGAAAATTTCCTTCTGCATGTAGTGGTTGTAAGGGCCCAGCTCGACTGCATCAGCGGAGAGTTTGCTTTCGTGAATGGCGCGCTCGGCTATGCGGCCATTCGCGTCGAAAACGCGATGGCCGCCGACGCCAATTTCCGCCACGTCGCCCTCCTCCAGGTAGACGATGCTCTTGGTGACCTGCAACAACGCCGAGGCGTCCGAAGCCGCAAAATTCTCGCCCTTGCCCAATCCCAGCAGCAGCGGCGCGCCCTTTCGCGCCGCCACCAACGTGCCCGGATGCTGCGCGGACAGCACCGCAATTGCATACGCACCCTCGAGTTTCGCGGCCGACTTGCGTACCGCCCCGAACAGGTCGTTTCCACCTTTGAGATTGAGGTGTATCAGATGCGCGACGACTTCGGTGTCGGTGTCCGAGACGAATTTATATCCGGATGCGCGGAGTTGTTCACGGATCTGTTCGTGGTTCTCAATGATGCCGTTATGAACCACCGCCAGTCCGTCGTCGCTGACATGAGGGTGCGCATTGCGTTCGGACGGCGCGCCATGAGTGGCCCAGCGCGTGTGCGCAATGCCCAGGCTGCCCTGCACACTGGCCTGTTTCGCCATTTCGGCGAGTGCCGCAACCCGCCCGACGCTGCGCAACCGGTGCATGCCGCCGTTGACGACCGCGAGGCCCGCGGAGTCGTAACCGCGGTACTCGAGCATGCGCAGTCCCTCGAGAAGTATCGGGACGACGTTCCGTTTGGCTACGGCGGCTACGATTCCGCACATATCAGTCTGGCGAGGCTTGTGATGCGAAGCGTGAGTCGGTCGCGATCATGGGAATTCCTGGTTTTACCGGTTTTCGGAGGATTTCAGAGTGTAGTCGACGGTCGGTTCGGTGCAAAACCAAGCACTCTCTTACGCCTCATCCCTCATTCTTCACGGGGCTTCTTAGCCGGCCGCTTCCAGCCCGGCACAGAAACCTGCTTAGGGCGGGAAAGCGTCAATTCGCCCGGAGGAGTGTTCCTGGTGATCGTGCTGCCGGCACCGATGGTGGTGCCGCGGCCCACGGTGACTGGTGCAACCAATTGCGTGTCGGAGCCGACGAAAACGTCGTCCTCGATCACCGTTTGATGCTTGTTGGCGCCATCGTAGTTGCAGGTAATTGTGCCGGCGCCGATATTGACGTTACGTCCGATCGTGGAGTCGCCCAAATAAGAGAGGTGATTGGCCTTGGACTTGTGGCCGAGTTCCGTGGCCTTGATCTCGACGAAATTGCCGACGCGCGCCTCGTCGGCCATCCGGGTGCCCGGGCGCAGCCGCGCGTACGGGCCGACTTTGCAGTTCTTGCCGACCACGACGCCATCGAGGTGCGAGTACGGCGCGATCACGGTGCCAGTGCCGATCTCGACGTCTTTCAGCACGCAGCCGGCACCGACTACCGCATTATCGGCCAGTGAAACGTTGCCCTCGAAAATGCAGTTCACGTCGATGAATACGTCTTGGCCGCACACCAACTTGCCGCGAAGGTCGAAACGCCACGGATCGGCCAGCGTTACGCCGTTGCGCATCTGTTCACGCGCACACGCAAGCTGATGTACGCGCTCCAGATAGGCTAGCTGTTCCTTGCTATTGACGCCCAGAATTTCCCACGTCTCGGCCGGATGCAAAGCCGTTACCGTGGTCTTCGAGGCAATCGCCAGAGAAACGATGTCGGTGAGGTAATACTCCTTTTGCGCATTTCGGGCATCGAGCTTGGCCACCCAGTCAACCAGCCTGCCGGTCGGCGCACAAAGCATGCCGGTATTGATTTCGCGAATCTTCTTTTCTTTCGCATTCGCGTCTTTTTCCTCGACGATGCGCGCGATCGCCCCATCTGCGCCGCGCACGATGCGGCCGTAACCGGTCGGTTCGTCCAGCAGGGCAGTCAGCAGTGACAACCCGGTGCGATTTGTGACCAGTCGCGCGAGCGTTTCGGGTCGCGTAAGCGGCACGTCGCCGTACAGGATCAAGGTAGTGCCTCCAGGCAATAAATGCGGCAGCGCCTGTTGCACCGCATGACCGGTACCGAGCTGCGGTTCCTGCAGGACGAATTTAAGTGACGGGTCAGCGAAGCGGTCGGGAACCGCATTGCCGCCGTGGCCGTACACGACGATGGTGCGTTCCGCGTGCAGTTCCCGCGCGCGGTCCAGTACGTGAGCAAGCAGCGGCCTGCCGCCAAGCGCGTGCAGGACCTTCGGCAAACGTGAATACATGCGTGTGCCCTTGCCGGCAGCGAGGACCACAACGTTGAGGGGAGCTTTTTTCACAGGGGCACGGAAAGCGCAGGGGATTATCGCACAACGCCCCGGATAAACGACGTTGGCCGCGTACGTTGCGGCCCGGTTTCGTGACGCGCAACGCGCCAGGTTCGCGGCCGTGCCGGGCACGCGAAGACCGGGCCCACGTTCAGGATGCGTCCGCGCGGGCTCGCACAGGAACGCACCGATAGCGCACGACGCATGCAGGGCCGGATCCATTCACACCAGGACTGGAATCTGGCCCTACTGTAGCGGGCGCTCAGTGTCGGCTTCTCCCCGGATGTGAACGCCCAGCTCTACGGGCGCTTTCTACTGGTGTCATCTCGACGGCCTGGGAATTGCCGGTAAATCCGATTACCGCCGGCTGCAGCATTTTGCCGGGAATCCCTCCTGCACCCATTCGAGAAGTGCGTCTTGGGCAACATTTGCATCGCGCGCGGCCGTATGATTGATCAGGAACACGACAGCCAGCACATTTCCCTGGGTGTTCATGACATAGCCGGCAATGGCGCGCACGCCCTCCAGATAACCGGTCTTCACGTGTGCCTGACCGGCAACCGGCGCATAGTTCAACCGTTTGCGCATCGTACCGTCGACCGCTACCAGCGGTAGCGAGGCGACGAACTCGGGCATCAACGGGCTTTTCCAGGCGGCAACAAGGATCTCGCCGAGCTGGCGGGCGGAAACCCGGGGTCGCCCGAGACAGCCCGGCACCGTTCTCGATGCGCATCTCCGGGAACGACATTCCGCGATTGGCCAGCCAATCTTTGATTGCATGATCGGCCTTTTGCAGCGTGGCCGGTGTGCTGTCCCGGGCGCCAAGCGAAAGGAACACATTGCGGGCCATGACGTTGTTGCTGAACTTGTTGATGTCGCGAATGGTTTCCGCCAACGTTGCCGATTCCCAGCGGGCGAGCAATCGTGCGTTGATCGGCACCTCGGCCTCGCGTACGCGACCCGACCAGCTGCCGCCGGACTGCTGCCACAATTGACCGAAGACCGCCTCCATGTACTCGTTCGGAGTGAGCAGGCTGAAGCTGCGGGTCTTTTCGCCACAACTGGACGGGAACGTGCCGAAAAAGGTCAGGGTGTTTCCGTCGTGCGTCGGTTTTTCCGGCCAAGCATTGCAGAATCCTGGAGCAAGGTTGAGATTATTAACAACCGTGACCTGAGGAAGCGCCGGTTCGGAGTAAACTGTTACCGCACGTCTTTCCTCGTCCGGAACGAAACGGAGCCGGAATGACTTGAAGTTACGCAGCAGAGCGTCGGCGCCGACGTTGTATGGCCGGGTCGGTTCGTTGTCAAACTGCGCCGGGTCGTGATCGTCGATCGCGAAGAAACTGCGATCCAGTACCAGGTCCCCTTTGATCTTGCGCACGCCGCGATTGCGCAGGTCGCGCACAAAGAGCCAGAAGTTCTTGAGCGTCAATCCGGGATCACCCTGCCCTTTCAGCACCAGGTTACCATCCAGCCGGTCGCCCGTGAGCGACCCGTCCAGATATGCCTCGGTTTTCCAGGTAAACGACGGGCCGAGAATCTCCAACGCGGTGAAGGTGGTTACCAACTTGATCACCGATGCAGGATTGAGTGACCGGTCGATTCCGACCATCACAACCGGCAGATCGTTGGTCAGATCGTGACCGTAAATGCCCACACTGCTGGCACACCCGCCTGCGCCAGCGCGGCGGCGACCGACTCGGGCGGCTCGTACATGGGCGTGGCTGCCATGGCCTGCAGCGGCGGCGCAAGCAGCAACAGCAGCAGCGACCAGAGCCCAAGCATTGACATCGCATCGCGTTCGACAATGCAGAAACAGTGATCTGGGGACAAGATTCGATTGTTCAGAGGAGACAGTCCAGAGCGCCGGTGGTACCTTCGACCAGGAAATCCATGTCCCCTTCGTCGATCAGGTACGGTGGCATGAAGTACACGGTATTGCCGAGCGGCCGCAACAACAGTCCACGCGCCAGCGCCGCTTGATAGAATTTGCGCGCGAAAGCGGGGTCATCGCTTGCCACATCGAATGCCCAGATCATCCCGACGTTGCGGAAGTGTCTGACGCCCGGATGCTGCGCGAGATTGCGGCAGCGGCGCGAAAGCTGCGCCGATTTCTCGCGGTTGCCAGCCAGCACCCGATCCTTCTCGAAAATGTCGAGGACCGCCAGGGCAGCACGGCAGGCCAGCGCGTTTCCGGTGTAGGAATGCGAGTGCAGGAAGCCGCGCGCGAGATCGTCGTGGTAGAAAGCCGAATAGACCTCCTCGGTCGTCAGCACAACCGACAACGGCAGATATCCGCCGGTAATGCCCTTGGACAGACAGATGAAATCCGGCCGGATGCCGGCCTGCTCGCATGCCAGGAAAGTACCGGTGCGGCCGAAACCCACTGCAATTTCGTCGGCTACGAGGTGCACCCGATAGCGGTCGCACAGCGCGCGCGCTTCGCTGAGGTAACGCGGGTGGTACATCACCATGCCGCTTGCACCCTGCACCAGCGGTTCCACGATCAGCGCCGCGGTCCGTGCGTGGTGCTGGGCGAAAAAGGCCTCCAGCGCGCGAACCGCCCGCAGTGCCACTTCCTCATGGGTTTCGCCGGACTGGGCCAGGCGCCAGTCCGGCGTCGGCACTTGCGCGCTGTGTCGCAGCAGCGGCGCATAGGTGTCGCGGAACAGCGGCACGTCGGTTACCGATAACGCGCCCAGCGTCTCGCCGTGATAGCTCCCTTGCAGACTCACGAAGTGCGTTTTTTGACGCTGTCCGTCGTTGCGCCATACGTGAAAGCTCATTTTCAGCGCGATTTCGATCGCCGACGCGCCGTCGCTGCCGTAGAAACAGTGCGACAAGCCGGTCAGCTCCGACAAGCGTTCGGAGAGCCGCACCACCGGCTCATGGGTGCATCCGGCAAGCATCACGTGCTCCAGTTTGCCGAGCTGATCGGTGAGCGCGGCGTTGATTCTGGGATTGGCGTGGCCGAAGAGGTTGACCCACCATGAACTGATGGCATCGAGGTAGCGCCTGCCTTCGAAGTCGATGAGCCACATACCGTCGCCGCGGGCGATCGGCAACAACGGCAGGTGTTCGTGGTGCTTCATCTGCGTGCACGGGTGCCAGACCGCGCGCAGGCTGCGGGACAGTAGTCGGTCGTTGCTAGTCAATTTGGATTGTAGGGGCGTGGGCAATGCAACGGCTAGCGCGGGAACGCATCTGTCGCAGTAAGACATCTTTTCCGCGTTCGATCAAGTTGGCACCGTGACGCGCGGGTCGTGGCCCGTGCGGATCGAACACTGCCGCCTCGTCGCGCGACCTTGGCCAGTACTGGCACTCGGGATCGTTGGCTGCTTGATTTCCTGGCGTGTTTGATGCTTGACCCATGCAGGAATGCTTCGCACTATTCGCCTGTGAAAGGAGAGCGTGAATGAATCTTCTGGAATCCATCTCCGACCGGATGGCCGTCGCCAACCGGCCTCTGTTTGCGATTACCGTGGCCGCGGTACCCTGTCCCGACACGCCGGTGATTCTGACGCTGCACTGGCACGGCTTCATCGAGGAGAAGATTATCGAAGCGGAAGAAGCTGCAACCGTGTCCTACACCCCGATTCCAAGTTCGGCGCTGCAGGTCAACGAGCGCTGGGATGACCTGGCGACGCTTGATCGCGCGGCGATGGAAGCCGGTTGGAAGCTTGGCGCGTGGGACGTGGCGCGTGCCGAGCGCGTCAGTTGCACACGGCCCGGGGCGCAATCGTGCGAGACGCTCGAATGCCTGCAGGCTTTTGGCGCCTTTCCGTATGGCATAAACGGAAATCAAGTCGTGGTGTCCGACGCACCCGACGCGGAAGATCTTCTAAATCTCGCCGCGCGGCGCGGATACCTGATGTGGATGTTCCGGCCGGTGCATGGGGGCATCTGGGCCGAGGTCGCCGACGATGCGACCCTGCGGCCTGACGGTACCCGTGTACCGCCGTGCCCGATTGCTCCGGTCCCCCCTGCTGGCGGCGCGTCGCGAAGGACCGTCTACCGCTTCGGTATTTCCGGAAACCCCGTCTCGGTAAACTGAGCTGCCCACGTGCTGCCCGGGGCCGCTCGTGCCGAGTGGCCCCGCCTCAATTCCCAAACAACGCGACTGTGAGTACTTGCTCACGCTGCGCGCGCCGCAATTCGGACTAATAAGTTGATCATGGGCTTGAAACTTCGCCGATTCACCCCTATTATTAGCACTCGCAAGCATTGAGTGCTAACCAGGCTGATGCATGGTTATTGGTTTTTAAGCCTCGTATTTCGTTCATAAACAAGAGGAGAGTTGAGATGAAAATCCGTCCATTGCACGACCGAGTAATCGTCAAGCGCCTGGAAGAGGAGCGCAAGACGGCTTCCGGCATCGTGATCCCCGACACCGCTGCGGAAAAGCCGGATCAGGGCGAAGTCATCGCAGTAGGTAACGGCAAGGTTCTGGAAGACGGCAAGGTCCGGCCGCTGGATGTCAAGAAGGGCGACAAGATTCTGTTCGGCAAGTACTCCGGCCAGACGGTCAAGGTTCACGGCGACGAACTGCTGGTGATGCGCGAAGAAGACATCATGGGCGTGGTCGAGGCCGCCTGAGTCGAATCGCAGAGTTCCACTAAATCTAATTCAGGAGCAAATTCTCATGGCAGCAAAAGACGTCAAATTCCATGACTCAGCCCGCGCACGCATCGTGGCCGGAGTCAACATTCTGGCCGATGCGGTCAAGGTAACTTTGGGCCCGAAGGGCCGCAATGTGGTACTGGAACGCTCCTTCGGCGCCCCGACCATCACGAAGGACGGCGTATCGGTCGCGAAAGAAATCGAGCTGAAGGACAAGTTCGAGAACATGGGTGCGCAAATGGTAAAGGAAGTCGCATCCAAGACTTCCGATGTGGCCGGTGACGGCACCACCACCGCCACCGTGCTGGCGCAAGCGATCGTGCAGGAAGGCATGAAATTCGTTGCCGCCGGCATGAACCCGATGGATCTGAAACGCGGCATCGACAAGGCCGTGATTGCGGTCGTAGAGGAACTCAAGAAAATTTCCAAGCCGTGCACGACCAGCAAGGAAATCGCCCAGGTCGGTTCGATTTCCGCCAACGCCGATGCTTCGATCGGTAAGCGCATATCCGAGGCGATGGAAAAAGTCGGCAAGGAGGGCGTGATCACTGTCGAGGACGGCTCGGGGCTTGATGACGAGCTGGATATCGTCGAAGGCATGCAGTTCGACCGCGGCTATCTGTCGCCGTACTTCATCAACAATCCTGACAGGCAGATCTCCATTCTGGAGAATCCCTACGTTCTTCTTCACGACAAGAAAATCTCCAATATCCGCGAACTGCTGCCGGTGCTGGAGCAAGTCGCCAAGGCCGGCCGCCCGCTGCTGATCGTTGCCGAAGACGTCGACGGCGAAGCGCTCGCAACGCTGGTGGTGAACAACCTCCGCGGCATCCTCAAGACCTGCGCGGTAAAAGCACCGGGCTTCGGCGATCGCCGCAAAGCCATGCTCGAGGACATCGCCATCCTTACCGGCGGTACGGTGATTGCCGAGGAAGTTGGCCTCACCCTGGAAAAGGCCGTCCTGAAGGACCTCGGCCAGGCCAAGCGCATCGAGATCGGCAAGGAAGAAACCACGATCATTGACGGCGCCGGTGACACCAAGACGATCGAAGGCCGCGTCAAGTCGATCCGCAAGCAGATCGACGAGGCGACCAGCGATTACGACAAGGAAAAGCTGCAGGAGCGTGTTGCCAAGCTGGCCGGCGGCGTCGCGCTGATCAAGGTTGGTGCCGCCACCGAAGTCGAGATGAAGGAGAAGAAGGCCCGCGTGGAGGACGCGCTGCATGCAACCCGCGCGGCAGTCGAGGAAGGTATTGTTGCGGGCGGCGGCGTCGCGTTGATCCGCGCCCGCTCCGCAATCAACAAGCTCAAGGGCGACAACCACGATCAGGATGCCGGCATCAAGATCGTGATTCGCGCACTGGAAGAGCCGCTGCGCTGGATCGTCGCCAACGCCGGCGACGAGCCTTCCGTCGTTCTGAACAAGGTTGTCGAAGGCAAAGGCAACTTCGGCTTCAATGCGGCAACCGGAGAGTACGGGGATATGGTGGAGATGGGCGTGCTCGACCCCACCAAGGTCACACGCTACGCGCTGCAGAACGCGGCCTCCGTGGCCGGCCTGATCCTGACCACGGCCGCGATGGTCGCCGAGGCGCCGAAAGAAGAGCATGGCCACGGCGGTGGCGGTGGCGGTGGCATGGGCGGCATGGGCGGCATGGGCGGAATGGACATGTAATTTTCTGGCCTCCGGCCCGTCGAAGAAAGCCCCGCTCGCGCGGGGCTTTTTTTTGACCGGTCTTGCGATGCATTGCAGCTAGAGGGCAAAACCCGTAGCGTAGATCCGATGGAGCGCCCATCCGTGAAACAACCGTCCCTCGTGAGAGCAACAGCGAGCGATCTTCGCCGACATGCTCCGTTCGACCGCATGGAAAATGATCAGCTCGACTCTCTTGCGAGCCGGTTAAGCCTCGCGTATTACCCGGCGCAGTCGCTCATTCTTGAGCTATTGCACGGCGTTGCCCGCGTGTTTTTCATCATCAAGCAAGGTGGCGTGGTTGGCGGAGATAAATCGGAGCCGCAAATCGGCGGCTCACACTGGCGGCTTTCTGAGGGGGAGTGCTTCCCGATTGGCGCGCTGATCGGGGATCGTAGCGTTACGAGCTACTACCGTGCTGCGGAAGACACGTTCTGTTACCAGCTTCCGGCAGTGGACTTTCAACGACTGCTGCAATCGAGCTCGGTTTTCCGAGATTTTTGCACGCGCCGGATAGCGGCATTGCTCATGCGTTCACGCCAGAGCATGCAGAGCGCGTATTTGCGAGAGGCAAGCCGGCAACCGCTGGAATCGCCGCTTGCGGACATGATTGGCCGGCGTCCAGTCGTCTGCACCGGGGCAACATCAGTGCGCGACGCCGCGCGCGCAATGCGGGAGGCACGGGTAGACTCGATTCTCATTGTCTCCACGGCCGGAGAACTCGATGGCATCTTCACCCTTCGCGATCTGCGGGACCGGGTCGTTGCAGAGGGAACCGAAACGACGCAACCAGTGGCGGAGCGGATGAGCCCTCGGCCGATTTGCCTGCCGTCGTCGGCACCGGCATTCGAAGCAGCTCTTGCAATGGCCCGCCACGGCTTTCATCACGTCGTGGTCAAGGACGGCGACGCGATCCTCGGGGTCGTTTCGGAGAGCGACCTGTTCTCCCTCCAGAGGGTGGGCATGACGCGAATCCATGCAGAAATTCAGTCCGCGGCAACGGTCCCGCGGTTACAGGAACTTGCATCGGACATACGTTTGCTGACACACAACCTGCTGGCGCAGGGTGTGGAGGCCGAACACATGATGCGTCTGATCTCGGCGCTCAACGATCAGCTTACGACGCGAATCGTGGAACTGGAATGTGACGCGGCTGGCACGCCTTCCGACAGCTTTGCCTGGATTGCTCTCGGTTCGCAAGGCCGTCACGAACAAACGCTGGCAACAGATCAGGATAACGGTATCCTGTTTGCGGATGAGTTGGGCGAGCCGGCACGCAACCGGGAGAGACTGTTGCCGCTGGCCGCACGCATAAACGCGCGGCTTGCCGAGTGCGGTTTTCCGCTCTGCAGGGGGGAAGTCATGGCGCGCAATGCGCGCTGGTGCCTCAGTCTGGGCGAGTGGAAGGAAACGTTCTCCACCTGGATTGATCGCGGTGACCCGCCGTCCTTGCTCAACGCGGCGATCTTCTTCGATTTTCGCGCAGTGTGCGGTGATGCGAATCCTGTTAACCGTCTCCGTGGCTGGCTTTCCAAGACCGCGAACAGCAACCAGCGCTTTCTGCATCAGATGACAAGCAATGCGCTGGGCAATGCGCCACCGCTTGGCGTACTGCGTGACTTCGATGTCGCACCACATGGATCAGTTGCTGCCAGCCGACCTGAAGCTTAACTGCTCGATGCCGTTTATCGATGGAGCCCGCATACTCAGCCTTGCGGCGGGTGACACCCATACCGCTACGGTAGACCGGCTGCGCGGCGCCGGGCGGAAGTTCGGCATTGGAAGCACGGAAACGGAAGCCTGGATCCAGGCCTTCCTTTTCATCCAGGCCTTGCGACTTCGCCGTCATCAGGCACAGGTCGAACAAAATGTCGCGACTGACAATTTCCTCGATCCCGATACGCTCAATGATCTCGATCGGCGCATTCTCAAGGAAGCCCTGCGACAGGCGCGCAAACTCCAGACCCGTCTGCGGCTCGACTACCAGCTATGAAGGCATGGCCATGGCGCCGAAACCGCCGACCGTTGTCGGATGTGAACAGGAGCGCGCTGGATCGTTGGCGCGCCTATCCCTGCGCCGAGCTGCGACGTCCGTTGAGCGATGTGCGCTGGATCGTCATCGACACCGAGAGCAGCGGTCTGGACGCCAACCACGACCGGCTCCTGTCCATCGGTGCTTGCGCGGTTAGCGGCGGACACTTGGATATCGACAGCGGCTTCGAGGTCGTTTTGCGCCAGGAGCAAGTCAGCACCGCTGAAAACATACTCGTTCACCGAATCGGGGGAACGGCTCAACTTGCTGGCGAAAACCAGGAAGCTGCATTGATCGCATTTCTTGATTATGCGCGCCAAAACCCGCTGGTGGCGTTCCACGCACGGTTTGACGCGATCCTGCTCGCGCGCGCGCTGCACGATCTCTTTGGCCTGCGCTTTAAGCCGCTGTGGGTAGACGCGGCGCATGTTGCCGCGGCACTTTTTCCGCAATTGCGTGGCGATGACTGGGGACTCGATCAATGGTTGACGCATTTCGGGATCGAGAACTTTGCACGTCATGATGCGCTGGCCGACGCATTCAGCACTGCTCAGCTGTTTCTGGTATTGCTGGAGCGGGCCTCGTCGCGGGGAATCGGCGACGCACGGGCACTCATCAATCTGGCGCGTGCCGGGCACGAACTGAGGCGCTGGCTGTCGCGTTGATTCCGGGTGGCTTGCAACGCCCAATCCGCCGTTATATTCTGGCCACAGCCGACCCGGTGCATTCAGGCGATTTGTCGTGCTTGGGACCGACTACCCGCAGATAAGCGCATCGCAACAAACAAGCGTCGTAGGGAGGAAACAAAAATGGAAATGTCGGAGAAGCACCACGAGTACTGGCGTCGCAACCTCGCCATGACAGCAGTCCTGCTGGTCATCTGGTTCGTTTTCACCTTTGTGGAAGGCTGGTATGCGAGGGAACTCAATACCGTTTCCTTCCTGGGTTTTCCGCTCGGATTCTACATGTCGGCACAAGGTTCGCTGATCGTCTACGTGGTGATCATCGCTATCTATGCGCGTTACATGAATGCGCTCGATAGAAAATTCGACGTGCATGAAGGAGAAGACGAATGAGCCAGGCCGCGTTCAGCCAGAAGACCTTCACTCAGCAACTGAAGAAGTACTACACGGTCTATACCGGCGGCTTCATCGCGTTCGTGCTGGCGCTCGCAGCAGCGGAGCAACTTGGCATGTCGCGGCAGTGGATCGGCTACTGGTTCCTGTTTGCAACGATCGCGCTTTACGCAGCCATCGGAATCATGAGCCGCACGGTCGACGCCGCGGAGTATTACGTAGCGGGCCGGCGCGTGCCGGCGTTCTTCAACGGCATGGCAACGGGTGCCGACTGGATGAGCGCCGCGTCCTTCATCGGCATGGCCGGAACGCTCTACATCTCCGGCTACGACGGCCTGTCGTTTGTCATGGGATGGACCGGGGGGTACGTCCTGGTTGCGCTTCTGCTGGCGCCGTACCTGCGCAAGTTTGGCCAATTCACGATTCCGGACTTCCTGGGCGCCCGCTATGGCGGCAACATCGTGCGCAGCATCGGTATCTTTGCCGCCATCCTGTGCTCCTTCACATACGTAGTCGCGCAAATTTACGGCGTGGGCATCATCACGAGCAAGTTCACCGGACTGGAATTCGGCATCGGCGTATTTGTCGGTCTTGCGGGCATCCTGGTGTGCTCGTTCCTCGGCGGCATGCGGGCGGTTACCTGGACGCAGGTTGCGCAATACGTGATCTTGATCATCGCTTACCTCACGCCGGTGGTCTGGCTGGGCGTAAAGCACACAGGAATACCCATCCCGCAAGTTGCCTACGGCGTCACGCTGCAGAAAGTCGGCGAGCTTGAAAAGCAGATAACTGCTGACCCCAGGGAGCAGGAAGCGCGCCTCCTCGCGAAGGAGGCGGCAGAGCTGGCCGTTGCCGCGAAGGCTGATATCCCGAAGGCCACCGCCGAGCGCCGTGCGCTTCTCGAAATGCAACTTGAAAAGGACAGGGCCACCAACGCGCCGGACTATGTTGTAAAGGCGGCAGAACGCGAACTTGCCAACTGGCCCACGGATACGGAGCGAGCGAAAGTGATATTTGCG
>Ga0187893_10007810_pt1 | contig 17250 bp, 18 predicted proteins | sample MA1701074metaG_FD_139574 | JGI IMG/M metagenome (GOLD analysis project Ga0187893, IMG submission 139574) | White microbial mat communities from a basaltic lava cave in the Kipuka Kanohina Cave System on the Island of Hawaii, USA - MA170107-4 metaG ... | reverse complement strand
GGTGGCGGTGATGGGGGTGAACAACGAGGTGGGAACCCTCCAGCCCGTCCCGGCCGTGGCTGCCCTGGCCGCCCAGCGGGCGCCCGGGGCCCAGGTCGTCTGCGACGCCGTGCAGGCCTTCCCATGGGTGGACGTCGTCCCCCTCACCGCCGACGCCGGCCTGGTGACCGTGAGCGCCCACAAGTTCGGGGGCCCCAAGGGGGTGGGCGCCCTCGTGGCCCGCCGAGGGAGCCGCCTGCGACCCATCCTCCACGGTGGTGGCCAGGAGCACGACCGCCGCAGCGGCACCCACAACGTCGCCGGCATCGTGGCCATGGCCGCAGCCATGGCCGCCACCGCCGCCGAGCGGGAGGCCACGGTGGCCCGGGTCGGGGCGCTGCGCGACCGCCTCGTCGACGGGCTGATGGCGGCCGTGCCGGGTTGTGCCGAGACGGGCGACCGCCGGGTGAAGGTGGCGGGCAACGCCCACGTCACCTTCGAGGGGATCGAGGCCGAGTCGCTCCTCGTGCTCCTCGACGCCGAGGGCGTGTGCGCCTCGGCCGCCTCGGCGTGCGCTAGCGGCGCGGCCGAGCCGTCGCACGTCCTCGCGGCCATGGGGCTGTCGCCGGCCCGAGCGGCGGGGGCGCTGCGACTCTCCCTGGGGGCCACGTCCACCGAGGCCGACGTGGCCCACGCCCTCGCCGTCGTCCCCGAGGCGGTGGCCCGCCTCCGGGCCGACCCCCCCGAGCCGGGGGTGCCCCCGGGCGATCGATGAGGGTCCTCGTCGCCATGTCCGGCGGCGTCGACTCGTCGGTGGCCGCCGCCCTGCTCGCGGCCGAGGGCCACGAGGTGGTGGGCGTCACCCTCCGGTTGTGGGACAACCCCGGCACCGACGGCTGCTGCTCGGCCGCCGAGATCGACGACGCCCGCCGGGTGGCCGACCAGCTCGGCCTCGCTCACTTCACCTGGTCGCTCACCGAGGACTTCGAGCGGGCCGTCGTCGGGCCCTACGTCGCCGCCCACGCCGGCGGGCGCACCCCCAACCCCTGCATCGCCTGCAACCGCCACCTGAAGTTCGGCCGCTTCCTGGCCCGGGCCCGCCAGCTCGGCTTCGACGCCGTGGCCACCGGCCACCACGCCCGGGTGGGCGACGACCCCGGCACGGGTCGCCGGGTGCTGCGCCGGGCCCGGGACTTGGCCAAGGACCAGTCCTACGTCCTCCACGTGCTGGGCCAGCGTGAGCTAGCCCGGTGCCGGTTCCCGGTAGGAGAGCTCACCAAGGACGAGGTCCGGGCCCGGGCGCGCGCGCTGGGCCTGCGCACGGCCGAGAAGCCCGACAGCCAGGATGCCTGCTTCGTCACCACGGCCGGCGGTCGCTCGGGGCTCCTCGGGCGGCGCATCCCCCTGCACCCGGCCACCGTGGTCGACGAGGGCGGCCGGGCCGTCGGCCGGGTGGAGGCGGTGGAGCTCGTCACCGTGGGCCAGCGCAAGGGGCTGGGCCTGGCCGGGGGCGGCTCCCGCCGCTACGCCCTCTCCGCCGACCCGGTGGCCCGCCGGGTGGTGGTCGGCCCCCTGGGCTCCCTGCTCGTGGACGGGCTCGAGCTCGAGGACCTCGCTTGGGTGGACGGTGCCCCGCCTCCCGACGGCCCCGTGCTGGCCCAGGGCAGTGCCCACGGACCGGCGGTGGCCGCCCACCTCGAGGGCGCCACCGTGACCTTCGCCCGGCCCCAGCGCCGCGTGGCCCCGGGCCAGAGCGTGGTCCTCTACGCCTCCGAGGCCGGCGCCGGTGACGAGCGCGGCGGCGAGCGGGTGGTGGGGGGCGGGGTGGTGGCCGGGCCGTGAGGGGCCGCGGCCGAGGTCTCACCCCACGGCGATGCGCCGGCGCCGGGCCTCCTCGAGCAGGGCGCCGGGGCGCGTGGGGGCGAGCAGCAGGCCGGTGGCCGACACGGTCTCCACCGACCGGGAGCCCGGGCGCACGAGGACGAGGTCGACGGGGGCGTCGAGGCGGACCTCGAGCACGAGGCCCGGGGCCCGCTGGGTGAGGTCGAGGGCCTCGGTGCCGGCCGGTGCCGGTCCGAGGCGGGCGATGGCCCCGCGGGCCAGCAGCACCGGGGCGTCGAGGGTCATGGGGTCGTGGACCACCATCCCGGCGGGCACGAACACCACCCAGCGGCGAGCCAGGAGGTGCAGAGCCCTGGCCAGGACCACCGCCACCGGCCATCCCACCGCCGCAGCCGGCAGGGCCGGGAGCCACCGGCCGGTGCCGGCCAGGAGGGGACCGGCGGCCGCCCCGGCGACCACGAGGGCCCAGGCGAGCGCGAGGGGGCCGGCGAGGAGGCCGGCGGGGGGGCGCAGCAGCAGGCGACGCTCGTTGGGGTAGGCCGGACCGTTCACGCACCACGTGCCCCAGCCCGGGGCGAAGGTGGCGCCGGCCGCAACCCCGGCCCACGCCAGGGCCAGGGGCCAGGTCCCGGCGCCGGCCAGGGCGGTCGCCCCGGCGGCGGCCAGCGCGGCAGGGGCCAGGACCCGCAGCGTGGTGAGGCTCACGGGATGGGCCACGAAGGTGGCGGCCAGGCCCGAGGCCCACGCCGCCCACGACCCCACGGCGGCCACCGCCTGCACCCCGGTGCCGGCGTCGGCCAGGGCCTGAGCCAGGGCCTCGCCCACGGTGAAGGGGGCGGCGAGCCACAGAAGGCGCACGAGCCAGGGCCAGGCCCGCCCGGCCCAGCCCGCGCTCCGGGGCCGGGCGGGGGCCTGGGTGCTCACGTGGCCCGACTCTAGGATGGCCCGGCCGCCGCCGGGCGGGGCGGGCGCGGGACCGGCCGGGCCGGCGGGCGCCGGGCGGGTCGAGCGGTAGGTTGAGCCCTCGATGAGCGGGCCCCACGACCCCTCCGTCCGGGCCGGGGAGCTGCGGGCGGAGATCGCCCACCACAACGAGCGCTACTACGCCCTCGACGACCCCGAGATCTCCGACGCCGCCTACGACGACCTCGTGCGGGAGCTGCGGGCTCTCGAGGAGGCCCATCCCGAGCTGGTCACCGCCGACTCGCCCACCCAGCGGGTGGGCGGGGCCCCCACGCCCGCCTTCGCCACCGTCACCCACCTCAGCCCCATGATGTCGCTCGACAACGTCGTCGACGTCGAGGAGCTCACCGCCTGGGTGCGGCGCATGGACCGCTACGTCGCCGGCGAGGTCGACCTCGTGTGCGAGCTGAAGATCGACGGCATCGCCATCTCCCTGCTCTACGAGCACGGCCGCTACGTGCGGGCCGCCACCCGGGGCAACGGCCGGGCCGGCGACGACGTCACCGAGAACGTGCGCACCATCGCCGATGTCCCCGGCGTGGTCCCCGCCGGCCTGCCCGAGCGCTTCGAGGTGCGGGGCGAGGTCTACCTCCCCCTGTCGGCCTTCGCCGAGCTCAACGAGCGCCAGGCCGCCGCCGCCGACCGCCTCTTCGCCAACCCCCGCAACGCCGCCGCCGGCTCCCTGCGCCAGAAGGATCCGTCGGTCACCGCCGGTCGGGCCCTGGGCTTCTGGTGCTACCAGCTCGGCCACGCCGAGCCCAAGCCGGGGTTCCGGCGCCACTCCGAGACCCTCGAGCGCCTGGCCGAGGCCGGCTTCCCGGTGAACCCCGAGGTCCGCACGCTGTCGAGCGTTCCCGAGGTCGACGCCTACTGCCGGGGCTGGGTGGAGCGCCGCCACGACCTCGACTACGAGATCGACGGGGCGGTGGTGAAGGTCGACGACCTGGCCCAGAGGGCCGAGCTCGGCACCACCTCGAAGTCGCCCCGGTGGGCCATCGCCTACAAGTTCCCGCCCGAGGAGGCCACGACCCGCCTCGAGGGGATCATGGTGTCGATCGGCCGCACCGGGAAGGCGACCCCCTTCGCCATGCTCGAGCCGGTGCGGGTGAGCGGGTCCACCGTGCGCCTCGCCACCCTCCACAACGAGGACCAGGTGGCCCTGAAGGACGTCCGGCCGGGCGACACCGTCTTCGTCCGCAAGGCCGGGGACGTGATCCCCGAGGTGATCCGGCCCGTGGTGTCGAAGCGGCCGCCCGGCCTGGAGCCCTGGCGGTTCCCCGCCACCTGCCCCCAGTGCGGCGAGGCTCTCGTGCGCCGGGAGGGGGAGAGCGACACCTTCTGCGTGAACACCTGGGGCTGTCCCGGCCAGCGCCTCCAGCGCATCGCCCACTTCGCCTCCCGGGGGGCCATGGACATCGAGGGCCTGGGCGAGAAGCGGGTGGCCCAGCTCGTGGGGGCGGGCCTGGTGGTCGACGCCGGCGACCTCTACGCCCTGGACCACGACGACCTGGTGGGCCTCGAGGGGATGGCCGAGGTCTCGGTGGCCAACCTCCTCGAGGCCCTCGACCGGTCCCGCCACCGCCCGCTCGAGCGCCTCCTCGTGGCCCTCGGCATCCGTCACCTCGGGGCCACCGGGGCCCAGCAGGTGGCCGCCGCCTTCGGCTCCCTCGACGCCATCGCTGCCGCCTCCCCCGAAGCGCTGGCGGCGGCCGAGGGGGTGGGGGAGGTCATCGCAGCCAGCGTGGGCGAGTACTTCGCCGACGAGGCCAACCAGGCCCTCGTGGAGAAGCTGCGGGCCGGCGGCGTGGACCTGGCCCGGCGCTCGGGGGGTCCCGAGCGGCCCCAGACCCTGTCCGGCAAGGCCGTGGTCGTCACCGGCACCCTGGCCACCCTGTCCCGCGAGGCGGCGGTGGCCGCCATCAAGGCCGCCGGCGGGACCTCCCCCGGCAGCGTGTCGCGGCGCACCGCCTACCTCGTGGCCGGGGCCGACCCGGGCCGGGCCAAGCGCGACCGGGCCCTCGAGCTCGGCGTGCCCGTCGTCGACGAGGACGGCCTGCTCGCCCTCCTCGAGCGGGGGGAGCCGTGAGCGGGACCAGCGCCGAGGTCGCCCTCGTCTCGGTGAACGTGGCCTTCCCGTCGGTCATCGGCCACCACGGGGGTGAGGAGGTGCGCAGCGGGATCGACAAGCGGCCTGTCTCGGTGGCCTCGCTCATGCTCGACAACCTCAACCTCGAGGGCGACGGCCAGGCCGACCTCGAGGTCCACGGCGGCGTCGACAAGGCCGTCTACGCCTACCCCTCCGAGCACCTGGGGTGGTGGTCGGCCGAGCTCGGTCAGGACCTGGGCCCAGCGGCCTTCGGCGAGAACCTCACCGTGGCCGGCTGGCTCGAGGGCGACGTCTGCATCGGCGACCGCTGGTCCTGGGGTGAGGCCGTGCTCGAGGTGTGCCAGCCCCGGTGGCCCTGCTTCAAGCTCGGCATCCACCGGGGCGACGACGGCGTCGTGGCGGCGTTCCGCCGCTCGGGCCGCACCGGGTGGTACCTCCGGGTCCTCCAGCCGGGCATGGTGCCGGTGGCGGGGCCGGTGGAGGTCCTGTCCCGCCACCCCGAGGGGGTCACCGTGGCCGAGTGCCACGTCGCCGCCGTGCCCGGCGCCATGGCCATCGAGCGCCTCGTCGAGGTGGCCGGGCTCGAGCCCCTGGCCGAGGAGTGGCGCCACACGCTCGCCCGGCGGATCGTGGCCGCGGCCCGGGATCAGGCCGGCGGCTGAGCGGCGAGCCCGTCGGGGGGAGCGAGCCGGGCCCGGATGGCGGTGGCTACCGCCGCCGCCTCGTCCCCGGCGTAGCGCTGGCGGGGCCAGAAGAAGCCCCGTAGGCCGTCCCGGCGCCGCCGGGGGACGACGTGGACGTGGAGGTGGGCCACGCTCTGGCTCACCCGGTTGTTCATGGCCACGAACGTGCCGTGGGCCTCGAGGGCCCCCTCCACCGCCCGGGCCAGGCGCTGGGCGGCGGTGAAGAGGGGGCCCACGGCGCCGGGGTCGAGGTCGGTGAGGGTCTCCACGTGGTCGCGGGGCACGAGCAGGCAGTGGCCGGGGAAGAGCGGCCGGCGGTCGAGGAAGGCCACGGCGCCCGGCTCGTCGAGGACCACGTGGGCGGGCGACTCGCCCGCGGCCACGGCGCAGAACGGGCAGGACTCCTCGCCGTCGGGCACGGGGGCACGCTAGCGGGCTCGATCGCCGCCGCCCCGGGACGGACCGGGGCCCGGTGAGGTAGAACCGGGTCGAGCGGAGGGGATCGCGCCACAGCCGCGCCGGTGGGGCGCGAAGCGGTCCGCCCCAGGAGCGTGGACCATGCGCGTGCTGTTTACCTGCGTCCCCGGCTACGGGCACTTCCACCCCATGGTGCCCCTGGCCCGGGCCCTCGAGGGGGCCGGCCACGAGGTGGCCTTCGCCACCGCCGAGCGGTTCTGCCGCCGGGTCGTCGAGTCCGCCGGCTTCCGGGCCTTCCCGGCCGGGCTCAGCCCCCTGGTCGTCCACGAGCGCACGGCGGAGGTGCTGGGCCTCGGCGTCGGCGACGAGGGCCTTGCCGCCGAGGACGCCGTGTGGCGCTTCGGGGCCCAGATGTTCGCCGGGGTGGCGGCGCCGGCCAAGGTCCCCGACCTCCTCGGGATCCTCGACGACTGGGGCGGCGACGTCGTCGTCCACGACATGACGGACTTCGCCGGACCGGTGGCGGCCGCCCGCCGGGGCCTCGGGTGGGCGGCGCTGAGCTTCGGGGCGCTCCAGCCGGACGAGTTCTGGGACCGGGCCGCCGAGCTGGCGGCACCCCTGTGGGCCGAGGGGGGCGTCGAGCCCGACGCCCGGGCGGGGATGTTCCGCCACCTCTACCTCGATACCTGCCCGTCCAGCCTCCAGTCCCCGGCCATCGGCGACGTGGCCACGGCCCGGCCGCTGCGCCCCGTCACCTTCGACAACCCCGAGGGCGCCGCCCTGCCGGCCCGGGTGACCGAGCTCGGTCCCGGCCCCCTCGTCTACGTGACCCTGGGGACCGTGGTGAACCACGCTCCCGGCGTGCTCGAGGCCGTGGTCGAGGGCCTGGGGTCCGGGCCGTGGCCGGTGGTGCTCACCGTGGGCCCCGATCGCGACCCGGCCGAGCTCGCCGGGCCGGCCAACGTCCACGTCGAGCGCTACCTGCCCCAGTCGCTGCTGCTCGAGCGCTGCGCCCTCGTCGCCTGCCACGCCGGCTCGGGCACGGTCCTCGCCGCCCTGTCCCGGGGGCTGCCCCTCGTCCTGCTGCCCCAGGACGCCAACCAGTTCGCCAACGCCGACCGGGTGGCCGAGGTGGGGGCCGGCCTCGTGCTCCGCCCAACCGAGGTCGATGCCCCCGCCGTCCGGCGGGCGGTGGAGGGTGCGCTGGCCGACCCCGGCCTGGCCCGGGCCGCGGCCCGGGTGGCGGCCGAGATCGCCGCCATGCCCGGCCCCGAGGAGGTGGTGGGCCTCGTCGAGGCCCTCGGTCGGGGCCCGGCCGCCGTCAGTGGAGCGAGAACCTCCAGCTGAAGGTGGCCGAGGTCGAAGGGTCCTCGCCGATGCGCCAGTAGACGACCGAGGCCTGGTGGGGACCGGGCTCGAGCTCGGCCCACCGGCTGTCGACCTGGGGGGAGAGGAACACCTGGTTGAGGGCCTCGACCCGGCGCAGGTCGTCCTCGGCCACCTCGATGCCGTCGATGACGAGGTACCCGGTGTAGCCGGGGGCGAGGTCGGCGGAGATGGAGACCTGGCGGAGGTCGAGGTCGCCCCCGGCGGGGGTCACCCCCTCCACCGCTCCCACCCCGGGCTGATCCACGGCGGTGTCGGTGGGGCCGGTGCACACGAAGAGGTACCCGGCGGCGGCCACGACGACCACGGCGGCGGTGAGCAGGCGCTGGGCCACGGCCCATGTTCCCTCGTCGCCCCCGGCCGGGGCGAGCGGTACCGCACCATGCGTCCCTCGGCCCGGGTCGGCACGGTACCCTCGACGCCGTGTCCACGACCCGCATCGCGGACCACCTCGGCCGGGTGCTCGACGGCAGGTACCGCTTGCTGGCCCCCATCGGCACCGGCGCCTCGGCCCACGTGTTCCTGGCCGACGACGTGCGCCTCGGCCGGCGGGTGGCCGTGAAGGTGCTCCACCCGGCCCTGGCCGACGACGCCGCCTTCCTCAAGCGCTTTCGGGCCGAGGCCCGGGCGGCGGCGGCCCTCACCCACCCCCACATCCTCGCCGTGTTCGACTGGGGCGAGGGGGTGGACGGGCCCTACATCGTCACCGAGTACCTGGGGGGCGGGAGCCTGCGGGCCCTGCTCGACCGAGGCCACCGCCTCAGCCCCTCGCAGGCCCTCGTCGTGGGCCTGGAGGCGTCCCGGGCCCTGGACTTCGCCCACCGGCGGGGCTTCGTCCATCGCGACGTCAAGCCCGCCAACCTCCTCTTCGACGAGGAGGGGCGGTTGCGCATCGCCGACTTCGGGCTGGCCCGAGCCCTGGCCGAGGCCTCCTGGACCGAGCCCACGGGGGGGATGCTCGGCACCGCCCGCTACGCCGCCCCCGAGCAGGCCCAGGGCCGGCCCGTGGACGGCAAGGCCGACGTCTACGCCCTGGCCGTGCTCCTCGTCGAGGCGGTCACCGGGCGCGTCCCCTTCGACGCCGACACCGCCGTGGGCACGCTCATGGGTCGGGTCGGTCAGTCCCTCGAGGTGCCGTCCGAGCTCGGCCCGCTGGCGGCGGTGGTGTCCGCCGCCGGGCGGGTCGATCCCGCCGAGCGCAGCGACGCCATGGCCCTGGGGGCCGGGCTCCAGCGGGTGGCCGGCGACCTCCCCGGCCCCGAGCCCCTCCCGGTGGCCGGGCCGGCCACCCTCGACGATGCCGTCATCGCCGGGCTCAGCGGCACCCCCACCGACCTCGTGGGCACCCGGTCGGCGGGTGCCTCGCCGGGGTCGGAGCCATCGGCAGCCACCGCCGTGGCCACCCCGGTGGTGCCCGACGAGGTGCTGGCGGAGGATGGCCGCCGCCGCCTCCGCCTCCTGCGCCGGCCCCCGCCCGCGGTCCCGCCGCCGGCGCGCGCCGGCCGCCGCCGCCGCTGGCCCCGGGCCCTGCTCGTCGTCCTCCTCGTCGGGGCCGTGGCCGGCGTGGGGGCCTACGCCCTCGTCCAGGCCCAGATCCCCACCCACGAGGTCCCCCCCCTCGTCGACCTCCAGCAGGCCGAGGCCACCGGCCAGCTCGAGGCCCTCAAGCTCGGGTGGGAGGTCGTGAACGAGTACGTCGACGGCACCGAGGTGGGCCAGGTCACCGGCCAGCGGCCCGTGGCCGGCACCGACCTCAAGGAGGGCCGGACGGTGACCCTCACCGTGTCCCTGGGCCCGCCCCTCGTGGACATCCCCGACCTCACGGGGCTCGACCAGGCGGCGGCGGCCGCCCTCCTGGCCCAGCGGGGGTTCGCCGTGGCCCCCGAGCCCGAGCAGCGCTTCGACGAGCGGGCCCCCGCCGGCCAGGTCCTCGACTGGGCCCCCCGCGACCAGCAGCTCCCCAAGGGCGAGGCCGTGGCCCTCGTCGTCTCGGCCGGCCCCGCCCCCCGGCCGGTGCCCCAGGTGGCGGGCCTGCCCCTCGACCAGGCCCGCAAGGCCATCGAGGACCTGGGGCTCGTGGTGCGCGAGACCGAGGCCTACCACGACGAGGTGCCCAAGGGCCGGGTGGTGAGCACCGATCCCGGCGCCGGCCAGCGGGTGCCCCGGGGCGGCACCGTCACCGTGGCCGTCTCCCTCGGCAAGCCCAAGGTGCCGAACATCATCGGCCGCAGCGTCGACGAGGCCCGCAGCGAGCTCGAGGCCGTGGGGCTGCGCCTGGGGGCGGCTACCGGCGCCGGGGGCCCGATCATCGCCGCCTTCCCCCAGCCGGGGGCGAGCGTCCCCGTGGGCTCGGCAGTGGCGGTCGTCACGGGGTTCTCCTTCTGAGCGAACCGGGCTCGCCCGCCCCCGCCCTGGCCGGCCGGGTGGTGGCGGTGACGGGGGCGGGCCGGGGCCTGGGTAAGGCCCATGCCCTCGAGCTGGCCGCCCACGGGGCCTGGGTGGTGGTGAACGACCGGGGCACAGCGCTGGACGGCTCGGGCCACGACCCGGGCCCGGCCCGGGCGGTGGCGGCCGAGATCACCGGAGCCGGGGGCCGGGCCGTGGCCACGAGCGACGACGCCGCCGACTGGGACGGGGGGCGGCGGCTGGTGGAGGCGGCGGTGGAGGCCTTCGGGCGACTCGACGGGCTCGTGCTCTCGGCCGGCAACCTCAGGGACCGGTACCTCGTGACCATGGGTCCCGAGGACTGGGACGAGGTCCTGCGGGTCCACCTCCGAGGCCACTTCGTGCCCCTGCGGTGGGCGGCCGGGCACTGGCGGGCCCGGGCCCGGGCCGGCGAGGACGTGGCCGCCGCCGCCGTGCTCACCACCTCGCTCTCGGGCCTGGCCCCCAACCCGGGCCAGGCGAACTACGGGGCGGCCAAGGCCGCCATCGCCGCCCTGTGCCAGACGGCGGCGGCCGAGCTCGACCGCTACGGGGTGCGGGTGAACGCCGTCGCCCCGCTGGCCCGCACCCGGCTCACCACCTCGACGCCGGGCCTGGCCGCCCACGTGGCCCCGCCCGGCGACCCGGCCGCCTTCGACGCCTGGGACCCGGCCCGGGCTGCCCCCCTCGTGGCCTGGCTGCTCACCCCCGCCTGCCCGCTCACCGGTCAGGTCCTCGGGGTGCACGGGGCGACGGTGACGGCGTGGTCGCCGTGGGCCGCCGGTCCCGAGGCCACCGCCGAGGGGGGCTGGGACCTCGACGGCCTGGCCCGGGCCGTCCCCGACCTCGTGGCCCGGGCTGGCGCTACTCGGTGATCTCGGCGATCCGCCGCTGGACGCCGGCAGGGTCGGCGGCGCCGGGGGAGACCTGGCGCATGGCCTCCACGAGCTTGGCCATGTCCCCCTCCACTCGGATCCGGCCGTTCATGAACGCCTGCATCCCGGCCTGGGGGGTGCCCTGGGCGAACACCGCCCGGGCCGTCTCGTAGTCGAGGGTCACGGTGACGTCGGCCTCGGGCAGGTGGCCGAGCTCCATCACCACGAAGCCGCTCGAGGTGTCGAGGTGGGCGTCGATGGTGCCGGGGCCGAACGGCACGTCGGTGATGACCTGGTTCATCCTCACCGACGCCGCCACCGCCGGACCCTCGCCGGCGTCGTCGCGCACGGCCCGGGCGGCGGCGATCCACTCGTCGCTGAGGAAGGGGTAGCTCGCCACCCGCCTACGGTACCGCCACCACCTAGACTGGAGGCATGGCCGACGACACGGGAACGAGCGGGACGACGACCACCGGGGCGATGGCCGGGGGCGCCGGCCTGGGGCTGCGGCCGGGGTGCGACGTGTGCGGCCGAGAGATCGCCCCCGAGGACCTCCACACCGAGGAGCTCACGGTGAACGGGCCCATGTGCCCGAGCCCCATGAACCTCCACCGGGCCTGCTACGAGGCGGCCTCGAGCATGTGGTACGCCGACCCCGACTCCTACTGCAACGTCGATCCCCTCTTCCCCGAGACCGCCCAGTGGAACGAGATGCAGCGCCAGGCCGACCAGGCCCCCCGGGACACCTGAGCCCGCCGAACCTGCTCGTCACCCCGGCCTGGCGGTACTGGCTGGCCTCCGACGCCGGCCGCCTGCGGTCGGTCTCGCATCCCGGGGTCGAGTGGCCCCTCGACGGCCCCCTCCAGGCCCGCTGCCTCCACGGCGGCCACCCGGCGCCCGCCCCCGGGTGCGCCTGCGGCGTCTACGGCGCTCCCGACCTCGCCGCCCTCCGCGGTCACGGCCTGTGCGTGGGCACCCGTCCCGTGGTGGTGGGTCGCGTCGATCTCCTCGGCCCGGTGGTCGCCGACGAGGACGGCCTGCGGGCGCCGGCGGGGCGGCCCGTGGCCCTGTGGCTCGTGCCCGAGACGGTGGGTCGGCGTCCGCTCCAGGCCCTCGTGGCCCGCCTCGGCGACTACGGCGTCCCGGTGGCGACCATGGCGGCGGCCGAGGCCACCGAGGGGGCCACGGCGGCCATGCTGCGGTTCCAGGCCATGTCGGCTGGGTCGGGCCCGGGTAGGGGAGCGGCGGCGGGAGCCGACAGCTGAGCCCCGGCGGCGCCTCCGCCGTCGTCCTCCACGGCCTCACCGGCACCACCCGATCGGTGGAGGGGGTAGCGGCGGTGCTCGCCGGTCGGGGCCACGAGGTGATCGTGCCCACGCTCGCCGGCCACGGCGGCAGCCTGGAGGAGCTGGCGGCCACGGGGTGGGGCGACTGGGTGGCCACCGCCGAGGCCGCCGGCGACCGGGCGTCGTGGACCGGGGGCCCGGTGGTGGCGGTGGGGGTGTCCATGGGCGGGACCCTGGCCTGCCACCTGGCGGCCACCCGTCCCGGGATCGCCGGCCTCGCCGTGGTCAACCCCTTCGTCGACCCGCCGGCCCCGAGCTTCCGCCAGATCCTCGAGGACATGCTCGACCAGGGCGTCACCGCCCTGCCGGCCATCGGCGGCGACGTGGCCGACCCGGCCGCGGTGTGCGAGGGAGCGCTCGAGGGCCTCCCCGTGGCCTGCGTGCTCTCGCTGTGCCACGGGCTCGACGACCTCGCCGCCCGCCTGGGCGCCATCACCTGCCCCACCCTCGTGCTCACGAGCCGCACCGATCACGTCGTGCCGCCGGTGTCGAGCGACGTGCTCGCCGCCGCCGTGGCCGGGCCGGTGGAGCGGGTGTGGCTCGAACGGAGCTTCCACGTCGCCACCCTCGACCACGACGCCGGCGTCGTGGAGGAGCGCATCGCGGCGTTCGTCGACGGCGTGGCCGGCCGCCTACCATCGGCCTGAGTGTCCGACCGGCCCGGCCGCCTGAGCCCCGACGACGTCCGCCATGTGGCCCACCTGGCCCGCCTCGACCTCACCGAGGCGGAGGTGGAGGCCTTCACCCGCCAGCTCGGGGCCGTGCTCGACCACGCCGCCGGGGTGGCCGCCCTCGACACCTCCGGGGTGGTCCCGACCGCCCACCCCCTGCCCCTGCGCAACGTGCTGCGCGACGACGAGGTGACGCCCAGCCTCGACCGGGCCGAGGTGCTGGCCCAGGCGCCCGATGCCGAGGGCTCCCGGTTCCGGGTCCCGCCCGTCCTCGGCGACGGGCCGTGACGACCTCGGCCCTGGCCCTGGCCGAGGACGTGCGCGCCGGCCGGCGCTCGGCCGCCTCGGTGGTCGAGGAGCACCTCGAAGCCATCGAGGCCGGTGACGGCGCCATCGGTGCCTTCCGCCTCGTCACCGCCGAGCGCGCCCGCCGGGAGGCGGCCGCCGTCGACGCCGCCGTGGCCGCCGGCCGGGACCCGGGGCCCCTGGCCGGGGTACCGGTGGCCCTCAAGGACAACCTCTGCACCCGGGGGGTGGCCACCACCTGCGCCTCGCGCATCCTCGAGGGCTGGCTCCCGCCCTACGACGCCACCGTGGTGCGCCGCCTGCGGGCGGCCGGGGCCGTGGCCGTGGGCAAGACGAACCTCGACGAGTTCGCCATGGGCTCCTCCACCGAGCACTCGGCCTTCGGGCCCACCCGCAACCCCCGCGACCCCAGCCGGGTGCCGGGCGGCTCGAGCGGGGGCAGCGCGGCGGCGGTGGCCGCCGGCTTCGCCCCCCTCGCGCTCGGCTCGGACACCGGTGGCTCCATCCGCCAGCCGGCTGCCCTCTGCGGGGTGGTGGGGCTCAAGCCCACCTACGGGCGCGTCTCCCGCTACGGCCTCGTGGCCTTCGCCTCCTCTCTCGACCAGGTGGGCCCGCTGGCCGCCACGGTGGCCGACGCCGCCGCCGCCTTCGAGGTCATCGCCGGCCACGACCCCGCCGACTCCACCTCGGTGCCCGATCCCGTCCCCTCCTGTCGTGGCGTGCTCGACGAGGGGGTGGCCGGCCTCCGGGTCGGGGTGGTGGCCGAGCTCGCCGACGGCGCCGCCCCGGACGTGGCCGCCAGGGTGGCCGCCGCCGCCGAGGCCCTGGCCGCGGCGGGCGCCGAGGTGAGCCCGGCCTCGGTGCCGGCCGCCGTGCACGGCCTCTCCGCCTACTACCTCATCGCCCCGGCGGAGGCGTCCTCGAACCTGGCCCGCTACGACGGCGTGCGCTACGGCCTGCGGGTGGACGGCCCCGAGGTCACGGCCATGTACGGCGCCACCCGGGCCGCCGGCTTCGGGCCCGAGGTGAAGCGCCGCATCATGCTCGGCACCTACGCCCTGTCGGCCGGGTACTACGACGCCTACTACGGCCAGGCCCAGCGGGTGCGCAGCCTCATCATCGCGGACTTCGCCGCCGCCTACGAGCGCTTCGACCTCCTCCTCGGGCCCACCTCCCCGACCACCGCCTTCCCGCTCGGCGAGCGGGCCGACGACCCGCTCAGGATGTACCTCTCCGACGTCTGCACCATCCCGTCGAACCTCGCCGGCCACCCGGCGCTCTCGCTGCCCTACGGCTCGGGCGACGACGGCCTGCCCGTGGGCGTCCAGCTCCTCGGCCCGGCCCTGGCCGAGCCCGTGCTGTTCCGGGCCGCCGCCGTGCTCGAGGGGAGCGGTCGGTGACCCCGGGGACCGAGGCCGGTGGGCCGGCGGGCTGGGAGGTGGTGGTGGGCCTCGAGGTCCACTGCGAGCTGGCCACGGCCACGAAGCTCTTCTGCGGCTGCCGCAACGCCTTCGGCGACGAGCCCAACACCAACGTCTGTCCCGTGTGCCTGGGCCTGCCGGGGTCGTTGCCGGTGCTGAACCGCAGGGCGGTGGAGCTGGCCGTGCGCCTCGGCCTGGCCCTGGGCTGCGAGGTGCGACGGTCGATCTTCCACCGCAAGAACTACTTCTATCCCGACATGCCCAAGGACTACCAGGTCAGCCAGTACGACGAGCCCCTCAACGTCGGCGGCGCCCTGGAGCTGCCCGGCGGGGGGAGGGTGCGCATCGCCCGGGCCCACCTCGAGGAGGACACCGGCAAGACCAGCCACGCCGGGGCCTCGGGCCGCATCCACGGGGCCCAGGCCGCCCTCGTCGACTACAACCGCGCCGGGGTGCCCCTCCTCGAGATCGTGAGCGAGCCCGACATCGCCTCCGCCGCCCAGGCCCGGGCCTACGTGAACGAGCTCCGGGAGGTGATCGTGTCCGTGGGCGCCTCCGACGCCCGCATGGAGGAGGGGTCGCTGCGCATCGATGCCAACGTCTCGGTGCGCCCGGCCGGCGCCCCCGCCCTCGGCACCCGGACCGAGGTGAAGAACCTCAACTCGGTGCGCTCGCTGGGTCGGGCCGTGGAGCACGAGGCGGCCCGCCAGGCTGCCCTGCTCACCGCCGGGGACCGGGTGGTCCAGGAGACCCGCCACTGGGACGAGGACGCCGGGCGCACCGTCGCCCTGCGGTCCAAGGAGGAGGCCTACGACTACCGCTACTTCCCCGAGCCCGACCTCGTCCCCCTCGAGCCCGAGGCGGGGTGGGTGGCGGCCGTCGAGGCTGGCCTGCCCCCGCTTCCGTCGGCCCGGCGCCGGGCGCTGGAGCGCACGCCCGAGCCCGGGCTGGCCGCCGACGAGGCGGCGGCGGTGGTGGCCGCCGGCGCCGACGGCCTCGTGGTCGCCGCCGTAGCCGGGGGCGTGGAGGCCCGGGTGGCGGTGGCCCGCGCCCTCAACGAGGTGGCGGGCCGTCCCGGGGCCGCCGGCCTCGATCCCGGGGCCTTCGCCGAGGTCCTGGCCATGGAGGGGGCGGGGGAGCTCACTCCCACCCAGGCCAAGTCGGTGCTGGCCCGGCTCCTCGAGGGGGGCGGGAGCCCCCGGGAGGCGGCCGCCGCCCTGGGGTACGAGTCCCTGGGCGACGACGCCGTGGCCGCCGCCGTCGAGGCCGCCGCCGCCGCCCACCCCCAGGAGTGGGCCCGCTACGCCGCCGGCGAGGACCGCCTCGCCGGGTTCTTCGTGGGCAAGGTCATGGCGGCCACCGGGGGCAGGGCCAACGGGCGGGTGGTCACCGACCTGCTGGACCGTCGCCGGGGGTGACGCCCGGGGGGCCGACTGTTGCCGGCGCCGCCCGGGCGGCACACTGTCGGTCATGTCCATCGTGAGGATCAACGCCATCGAGGTGCCCGCCGAGCGGGCCGAGGCCATGGCCGAGCGGTTCGCGGCCCGAGCCGGCGAGGTGGAGCGGGCCGAGGGCTTCGAGGAGTTCCAGCTGCTGCGCCCGGCCGACGGCCGGACCACCTGGCTCGTCTACACCCGCTGGCGGGACGAGTCCGCCTTCGAGGCCTGGACCTCCTCGGCCGCTTTCCAGCACGGTCACGCCCGCAGCTCGGGCGGCGCCCCGCCGGTGGCCACCGGGAGCGAGCTGTGGTCCTACGACCTCGTCCAGCACGAGGGCAGCCGCCCCGCCGGGTGAGGCTTGGGGCCGGTCTGCGGCCGTCCCCGCAAGGAGATACTGGCGCCGGGGGTTCGAAGGTGGTTACGGTGGGTACCGCGCTGGGGGCTGCCGTACCCGTGGGTGTTGCATCCGGGGGTGTCGTGGCGGCCCGCGGTGTGTGACCGGGTAGGACAGAGTGACCCCTCTCGAAAGGGCGGGCCTTCATGACCAAGTTTCGACCTCGCCGGAACCAGCCCCGAGCCTGGCTCGGCGTCTTCGGGATCTCCGCCCTCGTGGCCGTGATGCTGGCAGGTGCGGGCACCGCCTCGGCCGACGTCGACAGCCTCTCGGGCCGGGCCTACGCCCTGAGGGTGTCGACCTCGCTGCTCGGCGAGCTCATCCCTCCCACCCCCGACGCCACCGGCATGGCCACCGAGCCCACGGACTCCTTCGACTCCGGGCCGAAGTCGTCGGTCCCCGTCAACATCCCCGGCATCCTCTTCAGCGGCACGCTGAACTCCCGGACCTTCGGCAGCGGGCTGGCTGGTGAGAACCACTTCGCCACCGTCGCCAGCCGGGCCTCGGTCGAGGACCTCGTGATCGGTGCCGGCGCCATCACCGTCGACGCCCTGGAGGCGACGTGCACCTCCTCGGGCGAGGGCTCCACCGGCGCCGTCGAACTCGTCGGCGCCGTGGCCGGGGGCAGGCCGCTCCTCCAGTCGCCGGCAGCCAACACCCCGATCACCATCCCCGGCATCGCCGAGATCGTCATCAACGAGCAGCAGAAGGTCGACGTGCCCGGCAGCTTCACCCGCATCTCGGTGAACGCCCTGCGGATCAGCCTCCTTCCCTCGCCCCTCGGCGGTCCCGCGGTCGCCGACATCGTGGTCGGCCACGTGGAGTGCCGGGCCGACGGCCCCGACGTCCTCGTGACGACCACGCCGCCCACGGCTCCGCCGACGACAGCGCCTCCGACCACCGCCCCGCCGACCACCGCCCCGCCGACCACCGCCCCGCCGCCCACCGCCCCCCCCACCACCCCCCCCCCCACCACCCCCCCCCCCACCCCCGCCCC
>Ga0187893_10007809_pt1 | contig 17252 bp, 12 predicted proteins | sample MA1701074metaG_FD_139574 | JGI IMG/M metagenome (GOLD analysis project Ga0187893, IMG submission 139574) | White microbial mat communities from a basaltic lava cave in the Kipuka Kanohina Cave System on the Island of Hawaii, USA - MA170107-4 metaG ... | reverse complement strand
TGGCTGGAGGAGAAAGAGCCGGTCACTCGCGTTGGCCGCTCGATTGACCTCTACTACTTCGAGGAAGTGTCCGCCCCCTGAGCGGATCCAGAACCTGCGCCCGATCCCAAGACGCGAGGCTTCTTGCGACGGAGGCCGGCAGCTTCGGGAAAGCAGCCCGATCCTCATGCCCGGGGCACCGATCGCCCGTTGAGACGTGCCGGAAAGGGGATGCCGGTGGCGCGCTCCAGCGGTTCTCACAACCCGTTGGTTCCGGCAGGCATACTGTTAGCAGCAGGGCGGCGGGAACAACGCCACAAATAGCAGCAATGCAGGCCATAACCGGCGTAAAGGACGAGCACCGGGATGCAAGGCACACGGTGCCTGGAGTGACCGATCCCGAGAGCCAGCGCCAGCATGTAAAGCATGGATCCGAGGAGCAGCAGGTGACACAACTGCCTTCGGCCGTTCTCGCCCCTGCTGGCCACAACCCCTACCCCAGCGAAAAACGTTAGCAACATCACCTGAACGACGGACACCAGCAGCAGGGCAAACGTCCACGGATACTGCTCTAGCCAGATCAATTTGAAATGGGTGAACGAACCCGTCTTCAGAGCGTACGCCAGATCGCTAACTGGATTGCCGGCAGATTGGGGCGTACCCGTGAAATCGAGTATCGTGTCTTGACCGGGACCGAACAATAGTGGGACTACATGCTTCGCCATAACAGCCGCGAAGCCAGCCGCATTTTCTTTGAGTATCGCGGCTCCAACGGCACCGTAGTGTTCGTAAATCTCGGCCTGCGAGACACCTGAAACCCTGGGCTCCATTGGGCTGAGACTCAGTTGTTCAAGTTGTTCGGGCGAAAGCGAAGCCTTTTCAGCAACTTGACGCAACACGATTTGGGTGCCTTGATCCAATGGGATCCCCCGTGCTTCCTCCATGGCGTCTACTGCATGATACAGAGCCAAGAGTGCACCACTGACAGGGCTGAACTGGAAGGTCCCGGCGACAAGATGATTGCGAAGCTGCCAGCCAGCCACAAGCACAACCCACGGAAGCGAAAAAGCAACCGCGATCCGGGCGGCATCAACCCACGTCAGCCTCAAAACGCGCCGCGCCAGGAGTAGGCCGAAAAGAAGCGCAGGGGAAGCATAATAGGTAATGGGGCGGACGTGAGCGGTTACAGCAACCGCGAAGCCAAACAGTAACGCCAATCCAATCTGCGGCTTCTCCTCCAGAAGAAATGCCGTCCCTAGGGCCAGCGCAAGCACAAACCAGAAGGTAAACAGCGTCTCGGAGAGGAGGAGCTGTGTATAGAACAGGGAGAGATAGTCTACTGCCAACCAAGCCGCCGCCGCCAAACTCGCTGCCTCGGGCCACAATTGCCGCGAGATCCACCAGACCAGGCTGATGGTTCCCAGACTCAGGATGATCTGCATCACCACCAACGCGACTTCGTTCGGACCAAAGACCGCGTAAACGCCGGCGATGAAAGCAGGATAGCCGGGAGTCCGTAATAGCATGGGAACATCCGGGAGATCCGGCCGATCAGAGAATTTGCCGTGAGCGAGGAAGGCGAGCGCCGGCTCCTCGTAGGTGTGAGTATCCGGGTACCGGATGCCGGCGGGGTTTGCTTGATAGAAGAACGCGAAGGCGCCCAGCCGTAGCGCCAGGGCCACGAAAAGAATGAACGCCAAGCGGGCGAGGCCCTTAGAACGCACGAGCTTCCCAGTTTGGACCTCGGTCATCAGGATGCAGCAACTTTGAGCGGGAAACTAGTAGCGTAGGTGACTAGATATCGTAGTGTCAATAGGAGCGGCGGTCCAGGACTTTTGACGCACTTCGGCTGGGCTGCATCGCCATGCGGCAGCGCCCCCAATAAGAGCCTGACAGTCAGACAGCGAGAGGTTCGCGGCGTTTGATGTCCTGGTTCTGACCAGCCGGTCTCAGGCGGATCCGACATTGGCATTGGTTCTGGCGCGAACCTGGTGAGCCCTAAGGGAGACCCATCGGCTGAAGACTGAACTCCAGCGGCGCGAAAAAGTCGCGCAGCCAGGGTACATCGACGAAGAGAAAGATGACCATGACGACTGCACACAATCCCGCGACCGCGATTAGCTTCGGTTGCTTGTAGAGGCTTTCTGGATTCTGGGCGGCGCTATTCTCCTGGAAAGCCAACTGCAGATAAAGTGCCATCACGAGTGACACCAATGGAGCGGAAAGGATCCATTCAAGGCGGTAGCGGACGATGAAGGCGCCGAACATCAGCATCGCTGCCGCAGCATAAAACATGATGGAAACCAGCAGGCGTGGCTCGTTGTAGTAGGAAAAAGAGCTGCGATAGGCGGAGCTGACCGCACGATTGCCGATCTCCCGATATTCGGCGTAACGCTTGATGGCCATGAAATAACAGCCAACCATCCAGTAGCTGGCGAGCAACGAGATCGGCGGCGGGGCAAGATGGGGCAGAACGTACCAGCCAATCAGCAGGCGCAATGGGTTGTTGACCGCTTCCGACATGACGTCAATGTAGGGCAGCTCTTTGGAGCGGATCGGTCGAACATTGTAAACGATGCCCATCACCCACAGCGCAACCAACATGCCGGCGAGGGTAAGGGAAAGTCTTGCGCCGAGGCCCACGCCCGCCAGCATCAGAAGGATCCATTGCACGTAAGCCAGAGGAATGAGAACCTTGCCAGAGGGCACAGGGCGGAAGCGTTTTGTAGGGTGGCCTTTGTCGTAAGGGGCGTCAAGCACCTCGTTGAGTACGTAGTTGCTAGAGGCCACCAGACCGGCTGCCAGCAAACCGACCAGCGAGCGCGCAAGAGTTTCCGGCCATCCAGGAAATGACTCCACAGTCAGGCCCAGTACGATCCCTGGAAGTACAAAGACGTTCTTTACCCAGTGATCGAATCGGGCGATTGCGACGTGCGCGGCTACCAGAGAGCCGAAGGTGCGTCCCTCGGTTACGGTGGAAGCGGTAGGACTTAGGGAGTGATCAAGAGGATCTTGCATGCTTTTCTTGACTGCACATTCCGAGGTCGTTTTGCATGGGAGTTCTCTAGCGGACTCCATCTCGGTCGAATGCAACCGGGCTGTGCCTTGCGGTCTCGCGGCGCTGGCTTCGCTGGCGTGAAAACGGTTAGCATCGTTAAGGGCCTGTCAAAGAATCGTGGGGGATTGTGGGATCTAGGCGACCGGAGTCCTGGCAACGACATTGGAGCCGAACTCTTGTGGCACTTTCGGTCGGTACACGTGGGCGGGAAAGACGGACGCGCCATCATCGGTAGTGCCAGCTGCAGACTCTCGGCCTAGCTCTTGTGATAGATTCCTGACAGCTCACCCTCCGGGTTTTCGATGGATCTGCTAGGCAGCGGCCGTGGGCACACAGCTTCAGGCCCAAGACAGGCCTCCAGATAGGCCTCCACTGCAGTTTCCTGCTGAAACGGTCGCAAGATCCCTTCCAGAGTCGAGGGACTCACGGAGGAGGTGCGCCGGTTATCCAGCATACGCTCCATCGCAGCTGCTAAAGCCAAGTGATCTCCCACGGGAACGAGGTCTCCGTGGGTTCCGTCCTTAAGGATCTCGCGAGGTCCGCTCGGACAGTCAGTCGAGACGACCGGCAGGCCAAGCGCTAAAGCCTCAATGAGGACCGTCGGAAGGCCTTCCCAAGCCGATGACAATACGAAACCAGCTGCGCGAGACATATAGGAATAAGGGTTTTCGACAAAACCGGGGAATTGCACGTCTTCGCGAAGGCCCAACGATGTCACAAGGTTCTCCAATTGGGGTCGTGCGTCACCCTCGCCGAGGACCAAGAGCCGAGCGTTGCGCCGCTGCCGCAAGGAAGCGAAGGCCTTGAGCAGGGTCGCATGATCCTTTTGTGCAGTGAGGCGTCCGGCCGTAATGATCACGGGGCACTCACCTGGCGCCAGCCAGGGGTGAGTCACAGGAGCCTTGGCCCTCTCGTACAGCTCAAGTGAAACAACGGCGTTATAGATGACCTTGATCCGCTCGCGGGACGTAACCACGCGAGAACGAATAAGGTCGTCAGCGACACCTTCGGAGACCGCCACAATTTCATCGGCCCACCGATACAGGATCCCGGCGAGATTTGATGACATTCGTAGAGCCAGCAAGCGCCGGTGCTCCTCAGAGGTCGAAGTATTGAGATGCTCCGTGACAACTATACGCGTGGAGGTCCTCGCCAGAAACCGGGCGCAGAGCGCAAAAATGTTCGCATGCCCATCGGCTGCGACGAGCGATTCGGGGTGTTCGCGGCGCAAGTATCGCACCAAGCCACGCAAGGCATAACGAACGCGCCTGGCTTGCAAATCAAACACTCTGACGCGACCTGACACTTGATTTCGATAGGGGCCGTTGGCGTTTGCAACAACCAGGTCAACAAGAATACCCCTCTCCACGAAACCGTGAGCCAGGTTAATCATCACGCGCTCTGCCCCCCCCCCTTCGAGCGAAGCTATGAAGAGGGCAATGCGGCTCGGTCTCCCGTCGCGGCCACTCGTCATCGGTTGGGCTTGCGTATTCAATCTGAGCTCTGCTCCTTCGTTTCTATAGGTTTCGTCCAGGCGCGCCGGTTCGGTCAGCCGGCCGTTCTCGGAGATCCGTGAGGAAGCATCGAGAGCCGACCCAAAGCGGCTTCTGGTCTCCGTGTTCGCGCACGCTCCGGCAGCCCGGTTTGCGACGCGATGAGACCGACCACGAGCCAGGTCTCTGTTGTCCCCAGCGTGCTGAGAGACATGCTCCCAACAGCCCAACAGGCAAGAACGGCCAAGAAGCTGCGGCGCTCGAGAGCAGGGAGGTGCAGAATAATGGCGAGCAAATACCCATATATACAAAGATGGATAGCGAAACCGATAATCCCGTTCTCGACGAGTACAGTCAGGTAGACATTGTGCGCCACGTGGCCGTACCCGAGAATCGGTGTGATCGCCAGCCGAAACCCTCCTGGTCCAACGCCAATGATGGGGTGCTTAGTGAAGGCAACCACGCCCGCCTTCCATATCTTGCCGCGGCCGCTGACCTCACCTGACTTGATCTCCTCACCCGTGCTTGTGATTCTTTTCCAAGTGCTCTGCGGTACAGCGAAAGTGATAAGCAGCGCGGCTGCCACGACCGTGGCGGCGAGCGCGACCTTCTGACTCGCGGATTTCGCCCAACTCGACCATGGCAGCAGACTAACCCCCGCCAAAGTAGCCAAAGTAGCACCGCGCGAACCAGTTAGAAGGACGGCCAGGGCGGCGATGACGCAGTGGCCGCGGAAGAACCAAAACTTAAACCCCCGCGAGTGGGAGGCCGCTAAGAAGAACGCCATGGCAATGCTCATTCCCAGCAGGACGCCCACACTGTTGGGGTCGAACCCCTCGGGGCTATAACGGCCTGAATCGACGGACGAGTAGAGGGAGGAGCCTTGAAGATATCTTGCGAGAGTTTGGAGGGCGGTGATGAGAGCTCCGACAACGTATGCGGTCATCACTTTTCCTTGTTCCCGGGCCGAAGGAGCAAACTCCCAGATCAGCCAGAGCATGCCAAGGAGCTGTCCGTAAGTCTGTAGCGTGCTCTCGGCAGCACCCAGGTTGATGGACCAGCTGTAGCTCACGAATGCCCAGAGAAAGAACAGCAGGCACAAGACAAAGACTGTGTTGGGAATACGGAGCCGGCCGCTCGCGGCTATCGAGAATACTCCGGCCCCCGCGGCGAGAAGACCCACTAGACGCGTGAAGGTCCCGAATGCTTCGAATACCACGAGGTTCGTCAACGGGATAAAGAAGACGAACGCCATTAACAAACTGAGTGTAACTTTCCGCACCGGTTTTGTCCGTCCTCAGAGCGCGTAAACGGCCACGTGGCGCTGATAACTGCGCGATTCGCCCATGTGCACGCGAGACACTCCTTCCTTGACCTCATGGAGGCGCCGCTCCGAGAGCGATCGGGTCTACGCACGCTTGTCCAACATGCGACGGCTTTCCGCCCACCCTGGACCAAAATGACGGCGCTCCGGGCTCGACAAGAAACAGAATCCGACCGTCTTCGAATAGTCGCAGGCGGACAGAAAGGGACGCTGTATCCATTGCTCTCGCTGGCTTAGGTCTCTGTGCTCGGGTTACACGCTGACACAAAACCAGCATCTCGCTGGTCACGACTCGAAACAAGGGGGAGAGTGCCGTCGGAACCATTCTCCAGCACACCCTGGCAGGAAAGTTCCCGGTCTTGAACGCTTACAGCCCTAAATCTACTAGATGAGTCCCGGACTGTCAACTTGCAAGCGCCGTTCAGGGACCAAATTGAAACCAAAGTACCAACTCGTCTCAGCACCATTGAACCAGGCAGGCGGCAACCAAAATACTACTTTAGATTGAGGAAGTTAAGACGTGAGGCCGCTGAGCTGGTTACGGCGCGACAATTCCCTCCCCGATGCTGCTCCCTTTCTCTGACCGTCCTGAGGTTCCAAGTATTCGCATTTTCGTGACGAAACGGCTATTTGCCGACTGGCTGCCCTTGTGTCGTCTCCTTCCCTCTCCAACGGATCCTCGCCAGCTCTTCTCCTATTCCGCCTCGACAGTCAGCCGCCCGCTGCCTAGCCACCTTCACCCTTGCCGCTACCGTAGCCTGAATCACCTATCCCTTCCTGAGGGCCATCGAAAAGGTCTCCGCCGCCGATGCCGGTGCAATCGAGCGGAAACCGATGACCCAGCATCGCCAAAGGAGATGCAAAGGGAAGAGGAAGGTGAAGTATTTGCTACTGTAATAGAGGCGCTCCCCCACCACCTCGAGACCGCGCTCGGAGGCGAGTTGCCTAAACTGGCGTGGGGTACACTTGTCATAGAAGCTTCGAAAGCCCTGACCTCGCCGCGACTCCGGATAGATCGAGTAAAGCAACTTCTTCAGGCCCTCGGGCAGTAAGAGATTGAGGCGGGCAAAGACGGCGTTCCGAGAAGGTACAAAATCACCGCCACTCCGCCGGGCTTCAGTATCGTGGCGATCGCCGAGATCGCAGCGCCACAGTCGTTGACATATCCAAGCAGCGCCTGGCAGATCCACGTCTCCTCTACCCCGATGCTTGGTGATGTCAGCGCAAACGGTCTCGTCGTAGTACCTAGCAGGAGTCGGCGTCAGTTCGTTCTCGTCGATGTCCAGGCCGATGACTCTGAGCCTCATCTCATCCTTCGACGTCCCATCGATCAACGGTTGCTTCCCCCCCCCCGTCCACGTCATGCTCAGTGAACTCCGGTCGAAGGTAGGATGCGCAAACGAATAGGCGAAATCCTTATTCCCGTCCACCTGATAAACTTTGGGCAACCGCGCGTCGAACGCCCAACTCCACCTTGTCCGCTGCGCAAGGGCCCAGCGCATGAACCGCTCCATCGTTCTCCATTCAGTTCGGTATTATTCTGACGCCGACGCCCGGCGGGATCAGCCCTTCCGAGGGTCTCCGGGTCACAGCCGCAAGATTGTCGGACTGCAAAAGCCCTTCAGACTGTTCCTTGTGTCCAAAATAAGGGCGGAGATCTCCACCAGCCGTTGATAGTTGATTTTAGAATGATCCGTGACAATCGCGACACATTCGGCGGATGCGGCAGCCTCCAGGGGCTGAGAGGTCAGGACGAAAGACTCCGTCTCGAGTCGTGGCACGAAGGGGTCGGTGTAGGTGACAATCGCGCCCATCTTTATCAAAAGAGCGATGATGTCGAGAGCTGGGGACTCTCGCACATCCGCGACATTTCGCTTGTAGGCAACACCCACAATGTGAATGGGCGACCCTTTCACGGGCTTTTCTTTGTCGTTCAACGCATCCCGAATACGGCCCACCACGTACTGGGGCATCGAGCCGTTGATCTGGGCGGCCAGCTCAATAAAGCGCGGTTCGTGGCCGGCTTGTTTGGTCTTCCAGGAAAGATAGTGAGGATCGACGGGGATACAGTGTCCGCCCAAACCCGGTCCCGGGAAGAAGGGCATGAACCCGAAAGGCTTTGTCGCAGCAGCCTCGATCACCTCCCAAACGTCGATGCCCATGCGGTGGCACATCAACGCCATCTCATTGGCCAGGCCGATATTGATCATTCGAAAAGTGTTTTCCATGAGCTTGGCCATTTCGGCAACCCGAGTGGAGCTGACAGGCACCACTTGTTCCATCACTTGCGAGTAAAATAAGCATCCCAACTGGGTGCATCGGGGCGTCACCCCTCCGATCACCTTCGGAATATTGCGCGTCTGATATCGCGCATTGCCGGGATCCACCCTCTCCGGCGAGAAGCAGACAAAGAAATCTTTGCCAGCCTTCAAGCCAGACCGTTCCAGCATTGGGAGAACCAATTCCTCCGTCGTGCCGGGATAGGTGGTTGATTCCAGGATGATGAGCATGCCTGTGTGCAGGTGCGCGACGACCTGCCCGGCCGCGGCAACGATAAAGCTCATGTCGGGGTCTTTGGTCTTGCTCAGCGGCGTAGGCACACAGATGCTGACTGTGTCGCAGTGCGCCAGGGCGGCGTTGTCTGTTGTGGCCTTGATCCTTCCGCCGAGGGCCCGAAGTCCGAAGGCCTCCTGCCCGATGTCTCCGAGGAAGAACTTACCCTCTTGAATGGACCGCACTCTGTCCGCGGATTTGTCGATCGCGGTCACATCATAGCCGGCCCGGCAGATCTCGACCGCGAGCGGATAACCGACGTATCCCAGCCCGATCACAGCCGTTCGAGCCGTTTTCGTTCTGACTTTGTGTTCGAGCAGCTGCGCCAAACTCAGAGGCGACTCTGCGGTATGGCTGGCCTTCACGCTTCCGGACTGGATGGGCGCTCGGATTGTTGGTCGAAACTCAAGCGAGGGTTATGCCGTTCTTATCTGCTCCCCTTCGCCGTAAGAACCACACTTACGGTTCGAAACAGGATCTTAAGATCAAGCAAAAGTGAAATGTGCTGCACGTAGTACAAGTCGTACTCGAGCTTTCTGAGCGACTCCTGCTCGGAAGCGCAGTAGCCGTTGTTGATCTGCGCCCAGCCCGTAATGCCGGGGCGCACAGCATGGCGGAAGGCATAAAAAGGGGTGATGCCCCGCAAGCGCTCGACAATGGGAATCTGTTCCGGCCGCGGTCCCACAAAGCTCATGTCCCCCTTTAGCACATTCCACAACTGGGGGAGCTCGTCGAGCCGCATCTTGCGGAGCGCACGTCCCACGAGGGTCACTCGATGGTCTTGGGCGCCCGCCCACCGCGCGTCCTCGTAATCTGTCCGCGGAGAATGAACCATCGAGCGGAACTTCAGCAGCTCAAACGGTTTCTCACGAAGCCCGGCCCGCCGCTGACGGAAAAGCACCGGTCCCGCCGAGGTGAGCTTGATTGCCACCGAAATCAGCAGCATCAGCGGGCTGCCGACGGCCAACCCTACCGTTGCCAGCAGGCAGTCCGTCAGCCGCTTCAGCCGCTGCCGGCTGGAATCGGCCAACAGGTTGAATCCCTGCGCGCCCAGCAGCCAGTGCTCGTCGAGGCAGCTCAACGGCGTGGTGCCGCACAAAGACTGATAGAACGTCGCTAAGTCGGTGACGGCGATGCCCGCGAACCGGTACTGCAGCAACTGCCATTTCGTCGACCCCTTAAGGTACTCATCGCGGCAACCGAAGACAATGCAGGTCGGCTCAAACATCCCTACTTCCCGAGCAAGTTCTTCCGGCGTGCCTAAGCACGGAACCGGCGTCGCGTTATCAAAGTCCTCCCACGACAGAAAACCCACCAGGGAAATATCGCGCAGCCGCTGCATCGCCTGATGAAGCTCCGTCACCTCTTGCGGATGGCCCACAAACAGAATCCGGTCGCGGGAACCCGTGCGCACCATGCGGCTATGCGCAAACGCTCGCATCATCGTGCTGAGGGGAAAAAGCCAAATCATTGTGACGCCGAGCACGCCGCGCGTCAGACCGATCCCGCCCAGGGCATAGTGTGCCAGTCCGCCCGCCATACCGGCCAACAAGCAGGCCAGCGCAGTCTCGACAACGATGGACCCTAGGTCCTTCCCGTTGATGTCGTAAAGCCCCAGCAGGTAGTTGGCAGCCGCGAATACTCCGAAAAGGATCGCCTGATCGATTAATAGTCCTGAAAGCGCCGGGAGGGTGTCGATGCGAATCTGGGTCGCCAGCAACTGGCTCACCAGAACGAGAATCACGTCGCCCAACAGCAAGGCGGTCCTGGGCTTTCCGATTCGTGCGACCCGGCTCCCGCTCCTCGGCGCTGTGGGCAGCGCCAGGGGACCAGGGAAACGGGTCACGAGAGGTGTTCGTGCAGTCATTATGTCCCTCGCTGACCGGTCGTCTCGTTCCTCGAGGGAAGCGCTACTTCGTGAAGGCATATAGTGGTTTCTTCAACTGTCACTTTGGATCTCGCCGGTCCGCCGGACGATTCGGCAGAGCGGACCGGCGGGCTTCCAAATCGTTCTATGTCATCGCTCCGTCGCTCACTCGAACAGTGGGGGGACAAACCAAATCTCTCGGACGACCCGTGCCGCCTATCACGATAAGTACGATCGAAAACATATCACTCCGAAACGAACGACCCATCCGCTTCGGAAGCTCCGCTCAACCGGTTCGGCACGCTCGCGCCCGCCCAGTCTTGCGTTACACGCGGACGCCGTTTGTGCCTAAGAATCGTTTGGTACTCGCTAAGGACGCGGTCAAACACACGTCGCTCGTCAAATTCGCGCAGGGCCAGGTCCCGCGCCGCGCGCCCCATCTCCTGGGCGCGGCTCTCGTCGTTCAGTATCTTCTCGACCTGTTGTACGATCGCACCCGAGTCGCCAAAGGGCACCAAAAATCCCGTGACGCCGTCTACAATGGCTTCGCGATTGCCTTTTACGTTGGACGCGACCGCCGGTACACCCATCGCCGCTGCCTCCATCAGCACCCGCGGTAGACCCTCAAACAGGGAAGGAAGAACCATCGCCGACATGAGGGCGTACAGAGGGGGAAGCGCCGCGGAGGGCAAATGGCCGACGAAGATCGCATGTTCCTCCAGTCCGTATTGCTTCGCCACCTCCGGTGAGGTCGAATCCGCCTTCCCCTCGTCGTGGCCGCCCACGATGAGCAAGCGAGTCTTCGAATTCCGCTTCACCAGAACCTGGCCAGCCTCGAGAAAGTACTTCAGGCCCTTGCGCTCCATCGCCAGCCGGCCCACAAAACCGACCACAGGCGAATCGGCAGGGATGTCCAGTTGCTTCCTCCGGGCCTCCACAGTCGCCCGGTCTACGCGCGCTGCATCAAACTGCTGCAGGTCGATTCCGTTGCCGAGAAACCGGATCTGATCGGATCTGCAGATCTTGTGGCGGAGCGCGATCTCAATGTCCTCGCGGCATTGGAACAGAATCGCGTCCGAGCACCGCCCCGCCAGACGCTCCATGCCAACAATCAAACGCCTCAAGTACCATGGCATGTTCTCGTAGAGGTAGAAGCCATGAACTGTATTCACCACGGCAGGGACACCGGCGAGCTTCGCCGCCACCTGCCCCAGTAAGCCGGGTTTGGGATTATGAGTGTGCACAACGGCAGGTTTTTCATTTTGGAAGACGCGGTAAAGCCGAACCAACGAAACAAGATCATGCCAGGGAGCGATCGTTCGCCGTATCGGTAAGGGGATATGGCGGACCTCGTCTTCCCTCAGCGAGTCGAGATACGGACCGGCGGACGAAATACCGATCACCTGATGGCCGGCGCGTCTAATCGTCCTTAGCTGGTTCTTCAGCAGAGTGCAAAACACCTGATCAATCGTCGCGACATGTGCAACCAGAGGCGGCATGTTGACGCTTTGCGGCTTTCTGCCGTGTGGCAGCTCTGCCGTCGCCACCGCTGCGCGAGCGCCCATTGCCGTCCTTCCGCCCTTCCCCGCTTCCGGCATACGCATCTTACGCCCGTCCCTTCTCCTCGTTCACGCTGTGGTAGTAACGGCCGTAGGCTTCATAGTTGTCGTAGGCGCCGTATCCGTACTGTTTTGGATTCCATCCATTCAGGACCGTGCCCAAAATGGGAATGCCGTCGGCCTGCAGGCGTTCCTTCGCGGCTCTCGCAGAATCCCGGCTCGTTTGTCCCGAGCGCAAAACCAAAATTACTCCGTCGGCCAACCTTCCAATCACACGCGCATCCGAAATCTGCAGCATCGGCGGCGTATCAACGATGACAGTGTCGAACTCCCCGCGCAGACGCTCGAGCAAACGCCGCCCGCAGGTCGAGTAGAGAAGACGGGCAATGCTGCTTGATCCCGGACCGCTCGGCAGCACATACAGGCCGGAGATCCCCGTGCTGCGAGCGATCGCCTCCAGCGGGCAGCTCTCCACGGGAACTTCGCTCTTTAACAAGTCGCTTAGTCCCCACGTATTGGGCAGATTGAAAATCTCGTGGAGACGTGGCTTTCGCATATCCGCGTCAACCAGCAGCACGCGCTTGCCGATCTCAGCGAGAGTGATGGCTAGGTTGCTGACGACACTGCTCTTGCCCTCTCCCGGCCCCGGGCTGGTCACCACCAGAAGCTTCGGCACACTCCCCCGGGAATCGGCGAAGAGAATCGAGGTGAGGGTCACCCGAAAATACTCAGCCAAGGGCGACCAGCGCTTGCGATAATTGCCCGGCTTCTCGTCCCGCCCTGCCCCAAGTAACGGACGCCGCCAGGAACTCAGCAGGGACTCTCCCGCGTAGCGCGGCACGGTATCCCGACTGGGGATCACGCCGAGTTCGGCCAGCCGGAGAAAGCGGCTGGAGTCTCCCGGCATGCGGACACTGCAATCCATACTGTCTCGTACGAAGGCAATCAAGACTCCCAAGCACAGACCTACAAACATTCCCCCCGCCATCGTAAGTGTCACGTTGGGCGAAAAGGGCGCTCGGGGCGGCTCAGCCAGATCCACGATGCGAACTGCGCTAGCCTTCATCGCTGATGCGATACCCGCTTCCCGTAACTTTTGCAGCATCGAATCATAGAGCTGGCGGTTACTATCCACTTCCTGCTGTAACATCTTGTACTGAATAGCCTTCCCCGACTGCTGCGTCACGACACCAGCCTGAGTTCTGTACTCCGCAGACAGCAGCCGCTCTCGACGTAATGCAGAGTCATATTCGTTGCGGATCCGTTCAAGCACCTTGCCACTGTCCCTGCGCACGGCCCCTTCCATCTCCCCAATCTGTGCTTGCAACTCCTGGATTCTTGGATAAGTGGGTTTAAATCTGGTCTCCAGCTGAGCCAGTTCCCGCCGCAACTCGGTCAGACGTCCCTGATACTGGCGAAGAGTCGCATCATCAAGCACTTCGGGCAGGGTATCGGTGGTCGCGTTGGTGGCGATCTCGTATTGGGACTGCCGAGCTACACGGTTAGCCTGCGCCTGGGACCACTCGGCCTGCAACTGCCGCAGCCTCTCCTCTTCGACGCTTTGCTTTTCGTTGGTATACATGAGACCTGTTTGATTGGCGTACTGTTGCAGCGCCGCTTCAGAATTCTGCAGTTCTTTTTTCAGGTCTTCAAGTTTCTTCTCCAGGTATTCAGTGGTCTGCTGTGTCGACTGCCAGCGCGACTCCATAACCTCTTGCTTGTAGGCTGCGGCCACTGCGTTCACGAACTCCGCCGCGAACTCGGGCTCGACCCAGTCGAAACTGAGGGCCAAGATTCTGCTCAGCCCCTCCGGCAGCGCCACTAAGTTCCCACGTACCATCGAGGCGATCTTCTCTTTGGGTGTCCGTTCCGGTTTCTGTGGCGACGAGTCAGGAGCCTCCTTTCCTTCGGCGGGCTGTAGCATCTCGATAAATTCGGGCCTCTTGTCGAGCTGCAGCCTGTCCACGACCTTGTCGATGAATGCCTTGCTCTCCAGAATCTGGATCTGCGTGGCGACATGGGCGTCCCAAGAGTACGAATCCCCAATCGCCGTCACGTCACGAATATTAAGAAAGCTCTCATTGAAATCCTGTATCTCGACCGTCGCGGTGGCGCGGTACAGCGGGTCCTTTTGCGAGACGTAAACGTATGCCAGAATCAAAAAAAAGGCGACCGTTAAGGCGATGGTGCCCTTGCGGCACATCAACACCTGCCAGTACTCACGCAGGGACAAGCCATCGCTTGCTACCGCATCGCCGTCACTATGGGCATCGGCGAACAGCCTATAAGACGGGACCGGCGCATTCGGCTCGGCCGCCGGCAGCAGGACCCTGCTGTCCCTGTCCGGCTGCAAACGTGGATCTTCCATTCAACTCCTCCGGTGCAACATCAACTCGTCAGCGGCGCCATATGAGAATGCCCGTGCCAATCTGTAACAGCTTGTCGATGGCTACCTTGGTAACCGTTTTCACCTTGCTGTCGGGGACGAACAGAATGTCGTTGGGCTTCAAGAAAATATCCGGATCCTTACCGGAAAAGATTCTCTTCAAGTCCACCGGCACCTCCGTCTTGACTTCCGAATCCAGCGCCGCCCGCAGAATCTTCACGTTCCCCGGGGCAGCATCGGGGGCCAGGCCATTGGCCATCGAAACCGCCTGTAGCACAGAAATACCATCGCGCTCGGCGAACGCAAACGCCCCAGCCCTTTGAACGCCTCCGATCACATAAACCATCTTGGCGACAGGAACGGAGATGACATCGTTGGCGCGAATGGCGATGTTGTTCTCGGGAGTTCGCGCTTCCATCACAGCTGGCAGGTCCACCTCCGCTACGCTGAAGCGCCCCGTCGGATCGGCTTGCGCACCGGGCAGGGGGATGGGTCCTTCCTCCACACGCCGCGTGATCTTGACCATATACCCGGCGTCCTGCCGTAACCCTCCGGCAAGCGACAAGACCTCCACCAAAGTCTTGCGGCCTTCCAACTGAAGAAGTCCGGGATTCCTCACGGCGCCAATCACGGAAACGGGTTGGCTCTGAAACTCTCCAATGCTCACCGTCACCTGAGGATCTTTCATGTAGTGCCCAAGGCGCTCGGTGATCCGATCCCGCAATTCCTCCACCGTCAGGTCTGCAGCGTGCACGCGCCCCACTAGGAGCAGATCAATCGTGCCCGTAGTGCCGATCCGCGCTTGGTGCTCGTGGATCTCCTCCAATCCCAGCACCGAAATCGTTACCACGTCATTCACGCCGAGCCGGTAAATAGAATCCGGCACCGCGCCATCCAGAGGTAACACGACCGGTGTATCGCTCCTGGAGACGTTCGTTTCACGTGCCGGAAATACCTGCTGCCCGCTGAGCACAAGCGCCCCAATCAGGCACGTCACAACCAAGCTCATTAAGCGAATCACGCTTTCCCAGCGTCTGCCCATGACCTTCTCCTCCAGCCGAACGGCGCGGAACTTTCGTGTCTCAGGCATGTCGGTTGTTCTCAGCCTTTCTGGCACTCGCCTGCGGAAAGAGCACGGCTTCGGCCGGATCTAATTAAGACCTGACGCTTGCACGCTCTCGCGTACCTCATAGATCGAACTGAAGCCAACAGTGCTACTTTGCTCGGGACCCAACAAGATCGGCGGTCACTTTCACCAAGTTTTCTATCAATCGAAAGTGGCCGGAAACGGGGGGGAATCCAAATCCGGTTTACTGCTACTCGTAGTAAGTTCCTAACTTCGCTCTGGCTGCAATCAGCACCTGGGCCAAGCCCTCGGCTGCGTCGAGAATTGCCAGCTCGCTCCTGGCTGCTTGGCAGCCAGCCAGCTAAAGATCGCTCTGGAAACCTAGGCCTCTGTACTTACCTCACGCTAAATTAAAAGGCCTAGTTTCTCGCTCTTACAGCCCTAAATCTACTATATGCACCTATCGCTGTCAACTTAAGAGTGGAAGTTTAAGACCAAAATGATACCAAGGTACCAGGGTCAGGCGACTTTTGGTCTAGCGGTTACTGGAGTGGCGTACTGGTCGGTGGCTCAGCAACTTACAGTTCTTCCGCGGATGTCGATCACAATCGCCCGGCTAGACCTGACAACCAGGGTAGTGTAACATACCTCACTAGTCAAGGCGCATGTATGAAACACTTACGAAGGCCGAGGGCACGCCTACCACCCCGGTGGGGTGCTACCGAGACGGGCAAGCAGTTAGCGCAGAGGGGCGATGTGGCGCTGGTGAAGGCCGAGCACGGCTTGAGCGAGCGCCAAGCCTGCAAGCTGCTGGGAGTGGATCGCACCGTCGTATCGCTACGAGCCGCGGCGGGATGGAGAAGCAGCCTTGCGGCAGGAACTGTTGACACTGGCTCGGCAAAAGCCCCGGTACGGCTGCCGGCGGCTGGGTGTGCTGCTGGCCCGGCGGGGCCGGCGAGTGAATCACAAGCGGGTCTATCGGTCGTATCGGGAAGAGCACCTGGCGGTGCGGCGGCTGAAGCGCAAGCGGCTGCTGCGGCCGGCGCAGCCGGTGTCGCAGCTCGAGGCTGCCAACCAGGAGTGGGCCATGGACTTCGTGATGGACAGCTTGGCGACCGGCCGGGGGTTCCGGGCGCTGACGCTGCAGGATGGCTTCACGCGCCAGTGCCTGGCCATCGAGGTGGATAGCTGCTTGTCCAGCCGCCGGGTGAACGCGGGTGGTGGCATGGGTCGTCAGCCAGCGCGGTAAGCCGCGAACGATCCGCTGTGACAACGGGCCGGAGTTCACCTCGCGGCACTTTCTGGGCTGGTGTGAAGAGCAGCAGATCCGGCTGCTGCACATTCAGCCGGGCCGGCCGATGCAGAACGGACGGGTGGAGAGCTTCAACGGGCGCCTGCCCGACGAATGCCTCAACGCCAGCTGGTTCCTTACACTGGCCGAAGCGAAGCAAAGGATCGAAACCTGGCGCGAGGACTACAACCGTGAGCGCCCGCACAGTAGTTTGGGTTACCAAACGCCCGAGGAGCTCGCGCGGGGACTGCGCCCCCTCACCGTCGAATCTTTCGCTAGCGCCGGATGCTCGGCGCTCGGCCTTGACCCGCCTCCGCTCCGGCACCCGGAGTCCTTATACGACGGCGAAGGGGCTGGTCTGAAGTGCTGTGTTGATCGGAGTTTCTTTAGTTACGATTGGTAGAAACAACGGGGCAGGTCAGGGGAAAACCGGAGCGCCTACGTTTGATCGCGAGGCTGACGGCTGCAAAAACGGTGGGGCAAATATCGTAGAAGGCTAGGTCCTGGGACGAGTGGGAACCGAGAGATCTCAGGAAAAGAGGTAGTACAATGAACTAGAGAAGATGGAGTGACCTGTCCGTCCGCGTCTGTCGCGGATTACGCTTGCAAACGAAGGATGCGCAGAGCCGCATCGAGGAGGACAGGTCATGGCGGAGTTTAGCAAGTACGTTGGGCT
>Ga0187893_10007808_pt1 | contig 17256 bp, 13 predicted proteins | sample MA1701074metaG_FD_139574 | JGI IMG/M metagenome (GOLD analysis project Ga0187893, IMG submission 139574) | White microbial mat communities from a basaltic lava cave in the Kipuka Kanohina Cave System on the Island of Hawaii, USA - MA170107-4 metaG ... | reverse complement strand
TTTTCCTTTCAAGTGTTCGATGGTCTTATCGATGGTGCGGATGAGCGTTTGCGTGCGGGCCAGGTTCTTCCTGAGGACCTTCCGGTGCGATTGGAGGGCGGCGATTTTTTCGAAATCGGCCCGGCCGAGGATTCGCTTGATTTGCTTCAACTCGAAGCCCAGCTCCCGATAGAACAGGATTTGCTGGAGGGTCAGAAGCTGCGGCTCCTCGTAGAACCTGTAGCCGTTCGCGCCGACATAGGCAGGTTTCAGCAAGCCCACTTCATCGTAGAAATGAAGGGTGCGCACGCTGACGCCGGACATCCGCGCCACTTGTTTGACTGTATAAGCCATCGTCGTTTCTCCGCCAGACATCACGATGATGCCCGCGGTTGGAGGGAACTGTCGGACATCACGTAACGTGAGGGTCAAAGGATTTTTTTGTTTTTTCTCGCGGGTTAAAAGTTTCAGGTCATGGGGGAGGGAGTCGGTTAAAATCGCCTGAAATTGGGTGAAATGAATGGACCAGAGCACGGTGTCGCCACGGATACCCACATTGCATCGATTCTTCCCACCGGTTACTTGCGCAAGCGAAAGAACGTCGCCGTCCCGCTTCTGGTCAAAGTGACGGTGTTCGTGCCGTTGCTGAGCGCCGGCGTGTTGCCGACCACACTCCAACTGCCGGCAGTGAGCGTTGCTTTCCTTTCAAGCCGATACCCCGGCTGGTTCGGCCAGCTTAGGAGCACATTGGCCCCGCTGAGGCGGAGGGCGAGAGCAGGAATGGTTTCACCAAAGAGACGCATCTCGCCCACCTGGAGACGATCGCCGCCCACGGGCGGCCCGAACGTCACGCGGTAACTTCGCGAGGCCGTGATGTTCGTCGTGACCGGGAATTCCTGGATCTGCAGATTGAAGGACGGCGCTGCTGGCGTCACTGTGGCGATGGCCGTGTAGTTGATTCCGTCATTTGAGCCGGCCACGGTGACACTGCTTGGCCGGCGTTCCGGATAAATGAAGTCATCCGCCGCACCGATCAGTTCAAACCCTTTGAGCAGCGTTGCGCCCGCGGCTGGTGTGATGTTCACGATCGTGTTGCCGCCGGCGAGCGGAGCAACTTCCAGCTTGCGAATATCCCCGAGTTGACGGTCGAACAGCGAGCCCACGCCGCGCACGTCCACGGCGCCCGCCGGCAGCGTGATGCTCACCACCTCGTTGGAAGACGTAATTTCGCCGTAGTAGAGCAACTCGATTTCCGCGATCTGCATCGAGTTCGCGACAACGGCATTCGAGACGGTGGGAAACAATATGCGATACACGTTGAAGTCATTCGTGCCCGGCAACGCAAAGGATTGGATGAAATGCCGCGTGGGAAAGGCCGGAACCGCGTTCGACGCGATGCGCGTGAAGGTGACGCCGTCATTCGATCCTTCGAGCATAAAACTCGACGGATCGCGCTCGGGAGCGTCCTCCGCGCTGATGAGCGTGAAGCCACGAACGGGGCCGGCGCCCGACGGTGTGATGGTCATCCCTGTGTTGAGCTTGTCGAAGTTGAGATATTTGCTTGTCACGTTGTTGTCGATGGCGTTCGTGGCGGTCTGCGTCGCCGGAGAATTGGCGGAAGTACCCGCGATGGAGTTGCCTGAAACCGTCGCCTCGATGCCCGAAAGATCGGCAAGTGTCGTGAAGTTCACCGTGCTCCCGACGAACATGCCCAGCCGGTTGCTCGCCACCAGGTGGAATTGATAATTGGCGCCAGGCTGCAGATCGTAACGCGGGACGGTGAGCGTGTACGGCTGCCGGCTGGTGTTGGTCTGTATGGGTGTCGCCGAACTGCCCGCCACTGTCCCGAAGACAAAGAACGCGGTCGTGGGCAGATTCCCCGGATTGATGTTTGCTCGGAGCCTGACCGAACGAGCGCTTACGTTGGTGGCCGCAACCGTCGCGCTCGGTGCAAACGCCGGGACGATGGGATGCATCTCCAGGTTCAGTTGGTCGAAGTAAGCGAGCCGCCGGGGAATCGTCGTGGCAATGGTGTTCGACAGCGTGGCTGTGATGCGGCTCGAGCGATGGCGGACCGCCAGCCACGTTACAATGCTCTCGGCGACGTCCTCGCGGGTGGGATTGTCGCGCGCATAGGTGGAGATGAACTCCGGATCAGCCGCCTGCGCCGCCAGCCAACCCGGCGCGGCGGCATTGGTCGGGTCCAGCGAAGTGTGACCGGACTCATGCACGAACGTTTCCTCCAGGATGCCATCGGCCTCATACAAATCCCCCTGGCCGGTGTGGATGAGCAAGTTGTCGTTACCGCCGCCGAACGGGAAAACGCCCGCATGAATCCACATCGTTCGCACCCGTGACCGCGCGTACGTGGGCAAACGCCCGACGACCGTCGCATATCTGTCGGCGTGGACGCTCGCCGCACCGGAACTCCCGAATTCCGGATTCACCTGCACCTCCGTCGTCAGACCGTCATTGAAGCGGGCGTTGAACAGGTAGGCGTTGACTGTGTTGAAACTGTTGCTGCGCCGATCGTACATCACGCGCATTCCTTGCCCGGCGTAGCTGATGTTCATCAGAGTCGTCGGATCCGCCGCCGTGATGATGTCGGGATCGATGAAGATGGTGCCACCAAATGGCGGGTCCGCCCGCAGGGTCACGGTGGCCAGCGCCATCAGACACATCAGGAACAGTCTGGTCGTTTTCAACCGCTTCTCACTCCGGCAAGGCATGGACATTTCGAAATCGTTTCGCGTGTAAGACGCGATTCAGCGCAGAATTGGTTCAGAAAAGCAATCTGACTGTTGCGCCCGATGCCTTGACACGGACCTTCTTCCTCGCTGTGACGGCAGCGCTGGCCGTTTCGGAATCCGTTGCATGAAGGAATGCTGCTTGAGCGCATCTTTCCGGAGTTTTTAGTGGTCGTTTACCGTCTCTGGTGAATATCCGGGGCCGGACTGCCTTTGTCCTTCCGTTCACCGTAGATTCTCGCTGCATTATTTCGATTTCCTGAGCACGGCCTTGCGGTATGCTGGGATGCTTAAGTCACGACCGCCGATGCAAATAAAAGGCAACATTGTCGAACTGCGTCAGATTCTTAGAGCGCAATTTCCGCACGTTCGTCAAACCGTGGAAGAGCCGCACGCCGCCCAGGCCCAAAGCACGGGAATCGGACTCCTGGATGCGCTTTCAGGCGGCTTTCCGAGCGGCGGCGTGACTGAGCTGGTGGGGAATGGCGATGGTTCTGGCAGCGCACAAATTATTAGCAACTTGCTGGAGCAGATCGCCGGGGAAGGCCGATTCATGGCGTTGGTCGATGGCGCGGACAGTTTTGATGCTGGCGCAATGGGGCCTGAAGCCTTGGCCAGGTTGCTGTGGGTGCGTTGTTCGACGGCAGTGGATGCGCTCAAGGCTTCTGATCTGTTGTTGCGCGACCGGAATCATTCGCTGGTGGTTCTGGATCTCAAACTCAATCCCACAAAGGAACTGCGTCGGATCTCTTCGAGCATTTGGTTTCGATATAGACGATTGTTGGAAGAAAACGGCGTGACTTTTTTGGTCGTGACGCCATTTCCGCTCGTCAGCGGAGTCGCTTGCCGCATCGAATTGAAAAGTGAGTTTGGAATTCTCGCGGCGTCCGCATCGCGTTCTGAATTGCTGTCTCAACTTAAAGTCTCCGTAACTCATTGGGTTTCCTGCAAAAGAGCTCATTTTGTAGCGCAGACGGGTTAATCATGTTTGCCGTTGTCCATCTCCCCGCGTTTTCATTGCAAGCCGCGTTGCGGCATGAGCCGGACTTGTGGGCCAAAGCCGTGGCGCTGGTTGACGGAGCGATTGCGCCTCCGCGGGTTTTTGACGCAACGCCATCCGCGAAGGGCGCCGCGGTTCATCGCGGTCTGACTCCCACGCAGGCCCTGGCGCGATGCGATCATCTCATCTTTCGATCCCGCTCGCCTTCGCATGAGACTGTCCTTTCGGAAATGCTCCTGCAATGCGCTTACAGTTTCTCTCCGAACCTGGAAATGACCGTGCGCGACGCCGTCACGCTGGATTTGCGCGGTCTGGCAACGGTTTCGATTGAGAATCCCTCTTCATTGCGCCGGTGGATGGACAGTTTCTATGAAACGCTGGCGAATCTGAATCTCCGCGCCAGCATCGGCGTGGCCTCGACACCGAGCGTCGCTTATTTGGCGGCACAATCAGCGCACGGCGTGGCAAGCGAGCCGAGGGAATTCATTGCCTCGCTATCCGTGGCCGCACTCCAACCATCGCCGCATGTCGCCAGTATTTTGAAATCATGGGGCATCCGCACTGTCGGTGAACTCCTGGCACTGGGGCAGGAAGCGGTTTCGGAACGGCTCGGATTGGAGGCGCTGGCGCTTTTTGCCGCGGCTTCGACGACTGCCCTACGCCCGCTCCATCTGGTTCTGCCCTCGGAACAATTTGTGGAGTCTTTCGACTTTGAGCACGAAGTGGAAACTCTCCAGCCACTTCTGTTCATCCTGAGGCGGTTCGCTGATTGTTTAAGCCAGCGCCTGGAGTTGGGGCACCTGATGGCCGAGCGCTTTACTCTTGGCCTTCGACTTGAATCGAATGAAGCTTTGGAGCACGAGTTGCGGCTGCCTCAACCTGCGTGCGACACGGACGTCTTTTTCCGCGCCCTTTCCACTTATTTGGAAACGGTAAGAACCCGTTCGCCAATCAAGGGAGTCGTCCTTAAAGCGCATCCTGTCCTGGCGCATCAGAAACAGCTCAGCTTGTTTGAAACTGTGCTGCGCGATCCCCGGCAGTTCCAGGAAACCCTGGGACGGTTGAGTGCGCTGCTTGGATCTGACCGCGTTGGAACGCCGGTGTTGCTCGACTCTCATCGACCGGACGCTTTTCGCCTAATCCCACCCGATTTTGAAAACGCGGCTAACAAGACAAAGCCCCCACCTCGCTCCTGGCAGCCTGTCCCGCTTCGCCGGTTTCGCCCGGCTGTCAAAGCCCACGTGGAAACAGAGGGCAACCGGCCCGCTTCACTTCGTTGCTCCATCGCCCAGGGAAAGCTGAAAGTGACCGTTGGCCCCTGGCGCGCATCGGGAAACTGGTGGGAATCCGGCGGCTGGCACACGGAAGAATGGGACGTGGAAACAAGTTCCGGAAAAGTTCTGCGTCTGAGCCGTCAGCCGGGCGGTTGGTTTGTTGAAGCCATTTTGGATTAAGGCATGACTCCTTTCATCGAACTCCATGCGCGAAGTGCCTTCAGTTTTCTGCGGGGTGCTTCGCTGCCGGAACAGTTGGCTGAAGTGGCCGCGAACCTTGATATGCCTGCGCTCGGAGTGTGCGATCGAATGGGCGTTTACGGAGCGCCCCGATTTTTCAGCACGGCACGGGAGCGCGAAGTTCGCCCGATCATTGGCGTGGAGTTGGTAATGGAGGATGCCAGCGTGTTACCAGTGCTGGTTGAGTCACGCCAGGGTTATCAAAACCTCTGCCGGCTGCTGACGCGGGTGCATCTGCGTTCTCCCAAAAAGCAGGGCCGCGCAAATTGGAACGAACTGGCGGAGTTTTCCGCGGGATTGGTCGCGCTGACGGGAGATGAAGACGGCCCTTTGCGGCGCGCATTGGACTGCGAAGATTCAGCGACGGCAGACGAAGGATGCCGCCGGCTGATGGAGATCTTCGGACACGACAACGTGTTCGTCGAAATTCAACGCCACTTTTGCCGCGAGGAGGATCGAATCAATCGTTGGCTGGTTGATTGCGCGCGCGCGAACATACTCCCGCTCCTGGCAACCAATGGCGTTCAATACGCCACGCCTGCGGGTCGGCAGGTGGCGGACGTTTTCACTTGTTTGCGGAACCACACTCACCTCGACGCAGCGGGGAAACTCCTTTCTCTCAACAGCGAGCGGCACCTCAAATCTTCCGCACAGATGATGGAGCTTTTCCGTGACCTGCCGGAAGCCATTGTCAACACTTCTCGTCTGGCTGAGCGACTTCAATTTACGCTGGCCGACCTGGGCTATGAGTTTCCGAAATTTCCGGTTGGACCTGGCGAAACGATGGAGGAGGTATTGCGGGAACAGGCCTTTCGCGGCGCCCATGAACGCTATGCGGGTGCGATTCCAGAAAAAGTTCGCGTCCTCCTCAAGAAGGAGCTGACGCTCATCAGCAAGCTGGGGTTCGCCGGTTATTTTTTGATCGTCGCTGACCTCGTCCGCTATTGCCGGGAGCACAACATCATGGCGCAAGGCCGCGGCAGCGCGGCCAACAGCGCGGTTTGTTTCTGTCTGGGAATCACCGCCGTCGATCCAGTGAAGTTCAATGTCCTCTTCGAGCGCTTCCTCAGCGAAGGCCGCAAGAGCTGGCCGGATATCGACATCGATCTGCCAAGCGGCGATCGGCGTGAGCAGGTCATCCAGGAAGTTTACCGCCGCTATGGCCGGCACGGCGCTGCCATGACCGCGACGGTGATGAGTTATCGCGGCAGAAGCTCGGCCCGCGAAATTGGGAAGGTCTTGAATCTGCCATCCGACGTGCTGGATCGTTTTTCCGGCCTGTTTGCCAATGGTGATTTTCCTCATACCATGGATCTCGCAACACAAGCGCAACGATCTGGCCTGTCCAATACTCATCCGCGCCTCCCGGCGTTTGTAACTCTGTATCGACAAATGGCAGGTCTGCCGCGTCATCTCGGCCAGCATTCCGGCGGAATGATCATCTGCCAGGGAGAGCTCAATCCCATTGTGCCTCTGGAGAACGCGTCGATGCCCGGGCGCACCGTGGCGCAGTGGGACAAGGACGATTGCGAGGAACTCGGCATTATCAAAGTGGATTTGTTGGGGCTGGGCATGATGTCTGTGCTGCAAGATGCCGTCGTGCTGACGCGAGAGCGGGGGCATCCGGTAGATTTGGCGGCGTTGCCGGAAAAAGATCCACCGACGTTCGAGTTGATGCAGCGGGCGGACACCATCGGCGTTTTCCAGATCGAAAGTCGCGCTCAGATGGCCACGTTGCCCCGAATGAGGCCAGAGAAGTTTTACGACCTTGTGATTGAAGTCGCCATCATCCGGCCAGGCCCAATTCAAGGAGAACTGGCTCATCCATACCTGCGTCGACGAAATGGCGAAGAGCCGGTCCGCTATTATCACGACTGCTTGAGGCCGGTGTTGGAGCGGACACTCGGCGTTCCGTTGTTCCAGGAGCAGATGCTGGAGATGGCCATGGTCATCGCAGACTTCAACGGAAGTGAAGCGGAGGAATTGCGGCGCGCCCTGAGCTTTCATCGTTCTGAAGAGAAAATGCAACGAGTGATCGGGAAATTGCGCCTTGCGATGCAGAAGAAAAAAGTTCGCCCCGAGACCACCGATCAAATTATCAAAGCGATCGGTTCCTTCGCGCTCTACGGCTTCCCGGAATCGCACGCCATCAGCTTCGCATTGCTGGCTTACGCGAGCGCGTATCTAAAGGTGCATCGCGCGCCCGAATTCTTCACGGCCCTGCTTAACAATCAGCCGATGGGATTTTATTCCCCGGCCACCCTCATTCGAGACGCCAAGCAGCGCGGCGTGCAAATCCGGCCGGTGTGTGTCGCCCGTTCGCAATGGGACTGCCACATCGAGGCTGATGCTTCCATCCGCCTGGGTTTGATGCAGGTGAGCGGCTTGCACCGTGAGAACACGGTGGCGATGCTTCAGGAGCGGCAGGGAAAACCGTTTGCTTCCATGACCGATTTCAAGCGACGAAGCGGTCTTACCAGGCAGGAAATTCGGACTCTCGCAGGGATTGGGGCCCTCAATTGTTTTGCCCCCCATCGTCGAGCGGCTTTGTGGGAGGCCGGGCTCGCGCTGCATCAAGGCGACCTCTTTGGGGAATCTTCAATTCCGATGGAGGCCCCGCCATTGCGGCCTATGAATCCAATGGAGCGTCTTGAAGCGGACTACGCCAGCCTGCGCCTGACCACCGGGCCGCATCCCATGTCATTCCTGCGCGATCAACTTTCCGGCATTCGTCGCGCGGTTGATCTGAAGCACATGCGCAATGGCGAAATCGTTCGCATCGCCGGGCAGGTCATCTGCCGGCAACGGCCCGGCACCGCCAGGGGCGTGTGTTTCCTGAGTCTCGAAGACGAGACCGGCATCAGCAACGCGATCATTGCGTCTGATCTGTTTGAAAGGGAGCGGCTCAAAATCACCACTGAACCGTTCTTGATCGTGGAAGGCGTGCTCCAAAGCCGGCAAGGCACTATCCATATCAAAGCGCGTTCCTTCACTCGATTGGAAGTAGCGCCGCTGGATGCGGCGCCCTCTCACGATTTCCGTTGAAGCGGAAGCCGCGCGGCAATGAGGCCCTGCATTTCGCCGTGTCGCTGGCGTGCAGATTGCTGGATTGAACAGTCTGATGTCGCTTACCGCCGAAACTACAAGTGCACGACGAGGTCGCCCTCACATTCATGCGAATTCATTCGTGCCCAATGCTTCGAGTCTCGAAGCGTTAAACCTTTTAAGACCCGAAATCATCGTCTGCCTTGGAGCCACGGCCTCTCAAGCTTTGTTGGGACGCGACTTCCGGGTGAGCGTCCAGCGCGGAAAGAAAATCGACTCATCACTCGCGCCACTTGTCATGGCGACAGTTCATCCGTCATCCATCCTCCGGGCGCCCACCGACACCGAACGCCGCACCGCTCGTCAACTCTTTGTGAACGATTTGAAGGTGGCTGCGGAGGCACTTCATCCTCGTTGGTGAGGAGTGACTAGTACTGATCAGAGATTGGTTTGTGGACGGACCACTTTCGCGGTTTGGAGCACGCCCACAAATACAAGTACCACTCCCAGGACAATGTGAACGATGTGGTCTGCCATTCCCAGCGCGAGGTGATTTGGAATTACAACCCACATTCCGTGAGTGCCGCCAGCCAGCAACCCCACCATGCCCAATAGCCCGTAGATTGAACCGAAGACAAGGCTGAACAGGCGAGCCGCTGAGGGCGTTCCCTTCAGTCCGAAATACAATGCAAGCAATCCCGACACTATATGGATGGCATTGTGAAGGCCACTTAAGTGCATCCCAAACAGACCGGGGACCACGAAACCGAGGACGCCTGCCAACACCAAAACAACACCGATCACACTCAAAAGAATATTCTTATTCATGGCGATTTGCCTTTCTTCCCGCGTTCGGGAACTCCGTGCGTCTCGTTAGCTGGCGTTGATGTCGATGCTTTTGGGCTTGGCGTTTGGGCTTTTCGGCAGATGAACATTCAATACACCTTCCTTGAAATCAGCGCTTACCCTGGTTCCATCCACTTCATCAGGCAGGACGAAACTGCGCTCGAAACGCCCATAGCTCCTTTCAATTCGATGCCGCTTCTTCGTTTTCTCCTCGTGCCCGGACTTGCGCTCGCCGGAAATGGTGAGCACGCCATGATCAACTGATACGTTGACATCCTCGCGTTTAACTTCGGGCAGCTCAGCCTTGATGAGATACTCCTTGTCACCCTCGGATACATCGACTATCGGCGCCCAGTCCGAGACGGAAATGTTCTCATTGGAACGGCGAAGCGGCGACAAGCCAAACGCGCCTCTGAGGCGTTCCTGCATTCCTTCCATTCGGGTCGTGCCGAATGGATTCCATTTCTGTAATAGACTCATACGATTCTTCCTTTCCGAGCGGTAATTTTCGCACCTGCCAGCGCCCGCTCATCTCGCTGGATGGCGATCTTCCTTCTGTTCAGATCGAACTCCATCAAATGAATGAATGGGCAGTCGGATTTTTTTCTCATTTCGGTCGCGGAGCAGCCGGCGGCAGCGGCGTAGGAGGATTCACTGGCGGTTGCGGCGGCGGCACGGGTTCCGGGGGCGGAACAGGCTGGCCAGGCGGCAAAATCCTCGGCGGAGGTTCCCCGGGCTGAGGCGGTGGCACAGGTTGCCCTGGGGGCAGGATTCGAGGTGGTGGTTCGCCCGGTTGCGGCGGAGGCGTCGGATTTCCCGGTGGCAACACACGTCCGGGCGGAAGTTGGCCTGGAGGCAATTGCCCCGGTGGCAGATTGGTGGGGATTCTAAACCGGTTCGTCACGCCTGGCGCAAACCGATTTGTAGCCAGCCGGTTGGTGAACGCAGGATCGTTTGTCCTGAAGCGGTTGGTGAGGGCCGGAAACAGGTTCGTCAGGCTTTCATTTCGCGCGGGACGGCCCGGTGGTTGCCCTTCTGCCGCACTGGCCGTCACTGCCAGCGCCAGGATGGCAATTTGCAGTTTCATACTCGAACCAGAAAAGCACTGCCGATGCCCAACCTTGCGAAGAGCATCCCCAGAGAGTGCCGAGGCCACTCGCTTCAAGCACTTTGAGCGGCAAAAACCCTTTGTTTTGTTCGGAACGAGTCAGATGAGAAGCATTTCCAGGAAGGCATTTCGCCAAGTGAGCTTCGAGAGCGATGCAAACTGCAATTCCACGGCCAGGCCGCCCGAACCTACCGGTTTAGATCCTCCCTCGGATCAAGAACGCCGACTTTGGCTCTGATTATTTCAGATCTTTTCAATTCTCAATCAAGGGTGTGCGCTCTTCCTTTTTGGGCGGCGTATAGTCAAAGCAGACCACTATACAGGGTCGCCCGCGAAGCCCTTCCTGCGCCGCGGCGTCCACGGCGCGTTCGTAACTCCGATGAAGGGAACAAGGGTGCGCTGCTGCGCCAAGCAATTCCCAATCTTCACGTCGATAAACTCCGTGCGTGGGCAGCGGCCCAACGAAATTCTTATGACCGGCGAACCGGCCTGTCGTTACTTCCATTTCACTTGCTCCAGTTTGCGAATCATGGTCGTCGTGGATCCGCGTCCGGGCCAAGGCCCGACCTGCTGTGCTTCTATTTGCTTTGAACTTTGCCAAACGTTTCACTCGTTCCACTCGTTGGCGGGCATGTGGATAGTATAACTTTAACGCTCGGACTTCTTCTATAGGAAGGAAGTAGAGAGTGCCTGCGAAAAATCCTGATCTTCTATCACGTCACGCGCGCGACGCGAAACGCCGTGGCAACACGTTCATTTGGCAACACCCTATCAGCCAAAAGCTGATACCGTTTCAGCATCCCTCCGCATAGCCAGGCCGTATCCGTGGGATATTATTCTACCCTATCAGATGCATCGATGTGGCGAGTCTTCTATGGAAAGCAAATTCGCAGTCGTGTTTGATTCGGATGCCTACCACACCCGGATCATTTTCACGGCCAGAAACCGAACGCCAACGCTGGCGGAGTTCGCGAATCTCGTGGAAGAACACGAACGGGACCTGGCACAGCAACCGTGCGGAAAGCCTTTGATCATCCAACTGGGCCGCCTTCCTCCGACGGATCAGCCCACCATGCCAGCCACGCTACGGATGAAATAGTCGGGCAGCTGTCGGTCGATGGGCGCGAAGCGCGGTATCTGTTCCAAGGACTCGAGGTCCGCTCGCGCCGACTCATTCGTGGAGATCCTTGAAGGCCAGCTTTCCGTTGCCGGGCGCCACACGTGTCACATCGGGAGTCACCGCATGCTCGGTCCAGTAAACACCCAACATCCGTACGCAGTCTTGGAATTTCCTCCAATTCAATGGCTTGATCAGGTAAGTGTTTGCCCCCAACGCATAGGCTCGTGCGACATCCTCCGGCTCCGTCGATGACGACAGCACCAAAACCGGAATCAGGCCCAGAGGCGCTACAGCGTCCCGGTGCAGCCAGCGCAGAAAATCGAAACCACTGAAACGCGGCATCTTCAAGTCCAGCAGAATGACGTTGGGGATCGGAAAATTCTCACGGTCGCCGTATTCTCCTTCCCCGCTCAGGTAACGCACCGCTTCAACGCCATCAGGCACGTGCTTAAGCTTGATGTGCGACGGCGCACCCCGCTGCCACTCGCGCTCGACAAGATAGGCATCGTTCTCGTCGTCTTCCACCAACAGAAAAACCGTCTCGCCCGGTGGGTCCGCAAGTTTATTGGTATTGACCATGCGACATTTTCATTCCCTCTCGGCGCAGGTGCAATAGGGCAATGTGCTTAGCGAAGAGTCAGCAAAATGCTGATAGGCGGGCAGCCGGCTGTTGGAGGGGCAGCACACTCAAAGCGATTTTAGGTACTCAACCACGTCGCTCTTTTGCGCCTCGCTCAGGCCCGCCAACTTCGGCGTGACGAGGTCCGGCGTGTTGCGGATGTTCCCAAAGCCAGCGCGCGCGGCGACGGGGAACCGGGCGGCATCGTTCAGGCGTGGATCATAGAACGTCCCCTTGCCGTGCATTTCAATGTTCGCTACGAACCCATTCCAGTGCGTGACCGATCCCCACCCCGTCCAGGTGTGAAGGTTCACTCCGGCGAGGCCAAACGCCGGCGGGATCAATGTCGCTGCCGTACGACCATCCGGACGGAAGCCTTTTCCATCCAGCAGCAACGCCGCATCGAATTTGCCCGGGCCCCACGCGCGCAACACCGTGCGCACGGTATCTTCACTCACTTCGAGCAGCGTGGCGACGCTCGCCGTGGGCCGCGGAAACCGTTGGCAATTTGCATGTGCGGGCGCGGCTTCATTGCAGGTTGCAATTCTTCCGGGTCCACCTCTTCCTCCAGAGGGACGCCCCATGGCGGATAAGTAAAATCCCCGTGGAGAAGTTCTTGGAACACATTCGTACGACCTTCCCGAACTCTGGATTTCCTCGGGCACGGGCGAAGCTGAGAAAGGCAACGCTCGGAATTACAGACTTATGAGCGCAACGATAGCCCAACCGAAGCAAAGTCAGCCTGAGATTTTCTGGGGAGAGATTGCCCCGTGCGAGCATCTCATTCAAATCTACTCGGGTGACGCCGAATTTCTGGATGCCCTGGAACGTTTCGCCGCCGGGGGCATCCAGGGCGGCGATGCCGTTGTGGTCATTGCCACCCCGGCACACTTGCACCCTTTGGAAGAACGGCTGCTGGCCAGAGGTTTCAATCTCGCTGCGGCCCGCGAACGCGATCAATACATTCCTCTCAATGCCGCGGAGACGCTGTCGAAATTCATGGTCAAAGCATGGCCGGACGATGAGCGGTTCCATCGTTTGATCCGGAACCTGCTCAGCCGTGGCCGCGCCGGCGGACGGCGGGTGCGCGCGCTCGGTGAAATGGTCGCTGTTCTCTGGGCACAGGGTCGGTCTGGCGCGACGGTCCGCCTGGAAAAGCTCTGGCATGAGCTTTGCAAAACAGAACCTCTTTCGCTTTTTTGTACGTATCCGAGGATGGGTTTGACGCGGGACCCCGAGGATTCAATGAAGGAAATCTGCGCCACTCATTCGAGAGTCTTCACAGAGTAAATGTCATTGGGACCAAAGTTCCACCTCACTCGGCCCTCTGGCCGTAACCATTCAGTTCAACTACGAATGGACACGAATTAACCCAGGCGCGGCAAAAGCCGCAACCCCAGTGATATGGAGTGCGGCGAGTTCTCGCCGCTTTCGGTAGGCGACTTGTCGCCGTCGAAGGGCTGGTGCCTGGAAGTTCTTCGAGCCGCTGAACGCGGCTCTGCCTGGCCGACAAGTCGGCCAAGCAGCCAAAGCGGAGACAAGTCTCCGCACTCCAAATCTTTGTCGTGAGGGCACGAACTTGCGGATTGTGGTACGAATCAAGGCTAGCGCTCTCAAGCCATCGACCGGCCGATGCAGTCCAAAGTCCTTTCTATTCGTGTCCATTGGTGTTCATTAGTGGTTTCTTACTGCGGCTTGGGGAAGGCGCTTCTCCTTCCTCAAGCAACGTGTGCAAGAACGTGAGCCGGCTTGCCCTACTTTCGCGACACAAGATTTGATTTGGCTCCCGGCACGGAAGGGCTATGCTCGCATGACACCAAATCAAATCATTTTCAGCCCCGCTATGAAAGGTAAAGCGCGGTCGAAACCTGCGAAGAAACGCGTCGCGTCCGCCAGACCGATTAAGACCTCAGGCGCCGACCGACGATTGGTGCAAACTACTGCCCAGGCCCAGGCCGTAAGGCGCAAGGCCGCCGAAGTGATGGAAGGCGCGGCGAAGATGTACGAGGAGGCCCATGAAGTGGAGCGGGGCATTGACGGCGTTCACCAAAACGCTGATGCCGTCCACCAGAAAGCGCACACCACAGCGCTCGCGAGAACCGCGGTTCGCAACGCGAAGACTTTTCCCATCGTCGGCATTGGCGCGTCGGCCGGCGGGCTGGAAGCGATGACGCAGTTGGTGCGGCATTTGCCACGTGATACGGGGATGGCCTTTGTGCTGGTCCAGCATCTCGACCCGACGCATGAGAGCCAGTTGACTTCATTGCTGGCGCGTTCGACTTCATTCGCGGTGAGCGAGGCGCGCAACAATGTGGCGTTGGAGCGCAATCATCTCTACGTCATACCGCCGAACAAGATGATGGTGGTGGCGGAGCGGAAACTGAGACTGTTGCCACGCAAGGAAACGCGTACGCCCATTGATTATTTCTTCCGCTCCCTCGCCGAGGAAGAGGGGCCTTCATCCGTTGGCGTGATTTTGTCGGGCAATGGGTCGGATGGGACGATGGGTTTGCAAGCCATTAAAGCGGCGGGCGGCATCACCTTCGCGCAGGATGAAGCGACGGCGAAATATCCCACCATGCCCGGCAGCGCGATTGCCGCGCGTTGCGTGGATTTTGTGCTGTCGCCGGAAAAGATTGCCCGCGAATTGACACGTGTCGCGGGCCATCCCTACGTCACGCCCCGCGAATCGCTCAAGCGGGCCCGCCCGGTGATCACGGAGGAGCGGGCCTTTGAGGACATCCTGGCGACTGTGCGCCAGCGGACGGGAGTGGATTTCACCCACTACAAGCGCCCTACCTTGCAACGGCGGATTCAGCGGCGCATAGTGTTGCACAAATTTGAAAAGCTGAAGGATTATGCCAACTACGTCCATTCGCATGCCACCGAGGCCAAGGAGCTGTTCAATGACATTCTGATTCACGTCACCAGCTTTTTCCGGGACCCACGCGTCTTCGCCGCGCTCAAGAAAAGAGTTTTCCCGCGCATCTTCAAAATCAAAAAGCATAACGAACCGATCCGTATTTGGGTCCCGGGCTGCTCGACCGGCGAAGAGGTGTATTCCATCGCCATCACGCTGATGGAAACGTTGTCCGACAAGCAGGCCACTATCCCGGTGCAAATCTTCGGGACGGACATCAACGACATGGCGCTGCAGCGGGCGCGTGCTGGAATATATCCCGAGTGCATTCACGAGAATGTTTCGCCGGAACGCCTCCGGCAGTTCTTCGTGAGGTACGACGGCGGCTACTGCATCAACAAATCCATCCGCGATCTGTGCATCTTCGCGCGGCAAAACGTGGTGGTGGACCCGCCGTTTTCCAGCCTGGATCTCATCAGTTGCCGCAACATGCTGATTTACCTCGACCAGCCGCTGCAGCGCAAAATCATGCCGGTGTTCCACTACGCGTTGAAACCCACTGGCCTGTTGATGCTGGGATCGTCCGAAACCATCGGGAGTCATATCGAGATGTTCCAGTTGCTGGACAACAAGTCGAAGATTTACGCCAAGAGGACGCCCCACGTGCGGCCCGCGATTACCTTCGGGCAGTATTATCCGCCTTCGGACCAGATCAAAAGCGAAACGCCCGGGCCGACCGAGATTTCGCCGAATATCACCGATATTCAGAGGCACGCCGACCGCATTTTGCTGACCAACTACAGTCCCGCCGGAGTGATCATCAATCGGGAGATGGAGGTCTTGCAGTTTCGCGGCAAGACGGGGCCGTTCCTGGAGCACGCGCATGGCGAGGCCACGCTCAACCTGTTGAAGATGGCGCGCGAAGGATTGACCATGGACTTGCGCGCGGCCGTGAGCAAAGCCATGAAACAAAATACGCGCGTCCGGCACGAAGGCGCGCGCGCCAGGCAGAACAGCCACTTCATCAACGTGACCATCGAAGTGGTGCCCTTCCAGGTGGCGTCATCACGCGAACGGTTTTACCTCGTGCTGTTGGATTCCGCGCAGCCGTCCGGCCTCGAGGAAGAGAGCAGGAAATCGCGCGGCCGGAAAAGCAAGGCCAGCAGGAGCGACGCGGAGTTAAACCATCTGCGCGAGGAACTGGCGGGCACCCACGAGTCGTTGCAGGCCATCATCGAGGCGCAAGAGGCCACTAATGAGGAACTCCGCTCGGCCAATGAGGAGATCATGTCCAGCAACGAGGAATTGCAGAGCACCAACGAAGAGTTGGAGACGGCCAAGGAAGAGTTGCAGAGCACCAATGAAGAGTTGATCACGTTGAACGAGGAACTGGAGACGCGCAACACCGAGATGACGCAAGTCAACAACGACCTGCACAACGTGATGTCGAGCGTCAACATTCCCATGCTTCTCCTTGGACGCGATCTGCGTATCCGCCGCTTCACCGGTGCGGCCGAGAAGTTGTTCCATCTCATCCCCGCCGATGTGGGCCGACCCATAACCGACATCGCGATGAAAGTGGAGATGCCCGATCTGCACAAGATCGTCGTCGAGGTCATTGAGACGCTCGCCACCAAAGAGATTGAAGCGAAGGACGGAGAGGGCCGCTGCTGGTTCGCCCGCATTCGGCCCTACAAAACCACGGACAACAAAATCGACGGAGCGGTCATCGCGTTGATGGACGTCAACGCAATGAAGGTCAGCATGGTGCGGACCGAGGAAGCCCTCTCGGTGGCGGAGGCCATCATCAATACCGTGCGCGAGCCGCTGATGGTGCTTGACCAGGACCTCACGGTGAAACAGGTAAACCAACGATTTCTCAGCGCGTTCAAAGTCGGCGCCGATGAGACAATGGAACGGCGGATTTACGATTTGGGCAATGGCCAATGGAATATTCCGAAGTTGCGCCAGTTGCTGGAGGAAATCCTGCCGAAGAATAGCGAGTTCCGTGATTTTGAAGTCGAGCACGACTTTCCCCGCATCGGCCGGCGGAAGATGCTCCTGAATGCCCGCCGGCTTCGCTTCGATGGCGACAAACAATTGATTCTGCTGGCCATCGAGGAAGTGGAGAATGGGACCAGAAAATGAACGCGACGCGCAAGGCTCAACGGCCGGCAAACCGCGCGGGTGCGCGTGTCGTTTTCCGCGCTCCCCTGACAGCGGCCATCCCTGAAGCAGGCGTGCCGGACGCACGGAAGAACGGAAAACAGTTGCATTCTGCGCCAGTCCGTTCTCGCGCCGCGCATTCTGACAAACAGCGCGGCCAGATCGACAAACAGCGCGGCCAGATCGACAAACAGCGCGGCCAGATCGACAAACAGCGCGGCCAGATCGACAAACAGCGCGGCCAGATCGACA
>Ga0187893_10007807_pt1 | contig 17257 bp, 21 predicted proteins | sample MA1701074metaG_FD_139574 | JGI IMG/M metagenome (GOLD analysis project Ga0187893, IMG submission 139574) | White microbial mat communities from a basaltic lava cave in the Kipuka Kanohina Cave System on the Island of Hawaii, USA - MA170107-4 metaG ... | reverse complement strand
TGAAGCTGCCTAAACGAAACGTTGCTTGTCGCCGAGACGCTGTGCCGAGCTTACTTCGATTCGGCGGCTCCTTCTACCGACACATCGCAGCTGCCGAACTTAAGTCCGACAGGCTGCTAGGGCTTGGTAGCCGCTTGAATTGTTTCTTGCAGAGTTAAGATCTGAGTGTCCAAGGGGAAGTATTGCTTCATCACATCCAGATATTGTCTGGCGCGATCCCCGTCTTTGTGGTGCAACGCAATCTCGATCAGCAGCGCAAAGGCTTGACGTGATGTCTGAGGACTGAGTCGGGTTGCCGTTTCAAGCTCTTCCTGAGCATTCAAATAGTCTTGCTTCCTGAGGTAGATCTGTCCCAAGAGGAGATGGACATTTGCCGATCCAGGCTCGGCCTTGCGGGCAGCCTCCAAGCTATCGAGCGCCTCGTGCATTTGTCCCTGTTCCATGAACGCGATCGCCAAATTGAGATGAGCCTTGGCGGAGTTGGGCCGCAGCTCCGTAGCCCGACGATAGGCTCGAATGGCCTCGTTCCATTGTTGCAGCTTCTGATATTGGACGCCTAGATTGTTGTACGCTTCATAGTAATTTGGCTGCTCGCGTATCGCGCGCTGCAAATGAACAATCGCCTTTTCTGGAAAGCCGGCAGCGCTCTCTTTGGCGGCTTGTTCAAATGCCCGTAACGCCTTCCGCGACACCTCACTGGGCAACTCCTTCAAGGTACCAAACTCCCAGTTGGAACCGTCGGTGACGATCTCACGAACTGAGGCCGACTCTTTGTTCAAAGTGATTTCCAGGAAAACCACCTTCGAAACCGGATAGCTCTTGATCTCAACTGGACGGCCGATCGTCGCTTCATCGTCGCGGTCAAGCGTTAGAAGATATCCGCCGGGCGAAAGCTCTTCAAAGGAAAACGTGCCTTCATAAGCCAACAATCTTTCTCCCCTGTCCTGGCCGTCGCTTGTAGCGAGCCGGACCTTGGCGGCTCGTAGCGGTTGCCCTCCAATCGGAATCACCTTTCCTCGAATCGCGTGAAGCACAACAGGCGATCGCACATCCCGGTCTTTCGCCTCCACTGAACCCATGGAACATACTGCCACCCATACCACGATTTCTCGAAGCCCTAGGTAGCGACAGACTACGGCGCCAAACCCCGATCCAGAGGTGAACGAACTGCTTGACTCCCTTTTTGATTTGTTATTCCATGCTTTCGCTGACACGGGTTTCAAGGAGGATGTCATGAAAGACACCGGCGCTGAACGACGCAATTTCGCCCGGGAACGCACCCACATTGAAGTAGAAATCCTGAAAGATTTCAAACGTATCAAAGGGATCATGGAATATGTCAGTTTCGGGGGCGCCTTTGTCAGTCTTACCAAGACTTTCCTCCCAGACAGCACCCTAGAAGTCCAGTTTGACATCCCTGGCGAGATCACTCCATTCAAGGGAAATGCCAAAGTGGTCTGGGTTAAAAAGGACAAAGCCATCGGCATCGAGTTCGTTGATCTTCCCGCCTCAGAAAAATTGAAACTGGAAAAGTTTTTGACGTCCCTCTAACCGCAGCATAGCGCTGCGTTCTACCTAATCGCACAATTCTAGCAGTCCCTTCGGTCGGATTTCCACTCACTGCGTGCGCCTTAGTAGCCAAACTCCTTGACGCTTTTTCAGACCTGAGTCTATCATCGGCTTTTGCGTCTCCGCTGAAATTCCTCTCTGGTTGAGTTCACTTCATGGGGATTGACAGAATCGTTGTTCGTGGGGCCCGCCAGCACAACCTCAAGAATATCCATGTTGAGATTCCCCGCAACCGCCTGACGGTCATCACTGGCCTGAGCGGCTCGGGCAAATCCAGTCTGGCTTTTGATACGATCTACGCCGAAGGCCAGCGGCGTTATGTCGAGTCACTGTCGGCCTACGCGCGTCAATTCCTCGACCAATTGGAGCGTCCAGATGTGGACTCGATCGAAGGGCTCAGTCCCGCAATCTCAATCGAGCAGAAGACTACCAGTCGCAGCCCGCGTTCAACGGTAGGAACAATCACCGAGATTTACGACTATCTGCGGCTGTTATACTCCTCCATCGGAGTTCCGCACTGCTACAAGTGTGGACGGTTGATTGCCAGGCAGTCTACGAGACAAATTCTGGAGCACCTCAGAGCCCTTCCCGAGGGCGAGCGTGTCATGGTGCTCGCGCCGGTCGTGCGTGGACGCAAAGGCGAGTTCAAAAAGCAACTCGAAGACCTTGCTCGCGATGGGTTCGTGCGGGCCCGCATCGACGGCAACCTCCACAGTCTGGACGAGAAGATCCGCCTCGACAAACAGAAGAACCACACGATCGAAGTCGTCGTGGATCGGCTGATGATCAAGGCTGGCATGGAGAAGCGTCTTGAAAGCTCTATCGATGTAGCGATGAAACTCACCAAGGGAATTGTCCTCGTAGCCATCGTGGGAGGCGATGAGCGTCTCTACTCGGAGAAATTGGCCTGCGTCGATTGCGGCGTCTCGATACCCGCAGTAGAACCCCGGACTTTCTCCTTCAACAGCCACTACGGCGCCTGCTCGGAGTGTTCCGGACTTGGCTACAAGTTCGAGCTCGACCCTGGGCGAGTGCTGCCCAACCCATCCAAGTCCATCCTGAATGGCGGGCTTGCTCCTTGGAGTGACGAGCTCCCGCCGGAAATCTCGGAGTTTCTGGCTGGGATTCAAGACCATTTCAAGGTGGATCTCAACCAACCCTTTGAGTCCCTCCCCTCGAAAGTACAGAGCGCCGTCTGGAATGGGGTAAACCATGACTCTACGCTGCAGGATGGAGTTTTCAGCAGGATGCAGGAGAGTTATGCCAACGGGTTTGAAGAAGAGCAAAACCTGGAAACGTTCATGGCCTCCAAGGCCTGCTCAGCCTGCAATGGCCGCAGGCTTCGTCCTGAGAGTCTGGCCATCCAGGTTGCCGGATTGTCCATTGCTGAATTGACGGCGCTCTCCGTGGGCGAAACGCTCGAGGTCGTTCGAGCGATCCAGCTCACAGAGCGTGAGAAAGCCATAGCCGGACGTATCGTTCATGAGGTCATCGAGAGGCTGGAGTTCCTGGTAGCGGTCGGACTCAACTACTTGAGCCTGTCTCGCTCCGCCTCCACTCTGGCTGGCGGTGAAGGGCAGCGCATTCGGCTGGCAACGCAAATCGGCTCTAAGTTGCGGGGCGTGTTGTATGTGCTTGACGAACCTTCCATCGGCCTGCATGCTCGCGACAATCAGCGCCTGCTGGGAATGCTGGAACAGTTGCGCGATTTGGGCAACACCGTCCTCGTAGTCGAGCACGACGAGGAAACGATTCGCCGTGCGGATCATGTGCTCGACCTGGGGCCCGGTGCCGGAAAGGCGGGCGGTGAACTCATTGCCCAAGGAACGGCAAGTGATATCGCTCGCAACCGCCGATCTTTGACCGGACGGTATCTCTCAGGCGAACTGAGCATTGAAGTCCCGGCATCCCGCAGAAAGCCGAACGGCAGTTCTCTGGTCGTCAAGGGCGCCGCCCAGAACAATTTGAATTGCATCGATGTCCGCTTTCCGCTTGGAGTGTTGACAGTTGTCACCGGGGTTTCGGGATCAGGCAAGTCTTCGTTGGTCAATGACATCCTGTACCGCGCACTGGCCCGAAAACTTTACCGCTCGCTCGACGTTCCTGGCAAACATCGAGAGATCCAAGGCACGGAGCTGATCGACAAGGTAATTGAGATCGACCAGTCCCCCATCGGGCGCACGCCGCGCTCAAATCCCGCGACCTATACGGGGCTGTTCACGCCCATCCGCGAACTGTTCGCGTCGCTTCCTGATTCCAAAGAGCGGGGCTATAAGGCAGGTCGCTTCAGTTTTAACGTCAAAGGTGGGCGCTGCGAGGCCTGCCAGGGCGACGGCTTGCGTCGCATCGGGATGAATTTCTTGCCCGATGTATATGTTCAGTGCGAAGTTTGCCGCGGCCGGCGGTACAATCGCGAGACGCTCGCGGTGAAGTACAAGGGATTTTCAATTTCGGAGCTACTGGACACCACGGTTATCGAGGCAGTGCCAATTCTGGAGAACATCCCGCAAATTCGAATCAAACTCCAGACTCTGGCCGATGTTGGGCTGGGCTATCTTCACTTGGGCCAGTCCGCCACAACCCTCTCGGGTGGGGAGGCTCAACGTATTAAGCTCGCCAAGGAACTCAGCCGGCGTGCCACTGGAAAGACTCTTTACATCCTGGATGAGCCCACAACGGGTCTGCACTTCGATGATGTTCGCAAGTTGCTCGAAGTCCTGAACCGGCTGACCGATCTCGGTAATAGCGTGGTCATCATCGAGCACAATATCGACGTAATCAAAACAGCCGACTGGGTGATTGATCTCGGGCCAGAGGGGGGGGACCAGGGGGGGAGAATTGTTGCCCAGGGAACCCCTGAACAGGTTTCGCTAGTCCCCACGTCCCACACGGGTCAAGCGCTCGCTTCTGTTCTGGGGCGGCGTTTGCTCAAGGTCGCTGAAGAGTCCCCTGCCTACACGAGTTCATGACCCGTTTGAAAAGCGGACTCTGTTCACGTTCTCACGCTGGTGATGCGAAAGCGTGATTCAACCGAGGGTCGTTATCGCAGAACTTTTCCTGTTCTACCCCAACGAGTCTTGGAGAAGAAATTTACGGCAACAGAGAGGTAATCCTGTGCGTGTTCCAGAATCGACTTGGAGCGCGGATCGTAGGGTGGGGCGTCGTAGGACCAATAGATAAACAACGGCTTGCCGATGACCATCTTCCCGTCGACAACTCCCCAGAAACGGCTGTCATTACTGTTGTCGCGATTGTCTCCCATCATGAAGTAGGAATTCGGCGGAATGACCTTCGGACCGAAATTGTCACGGGCGATGTAGTCACTGGGAATCCCCGAACCTTTTTCGTAGATGTTCGGATCGATGAAGTGCTTGTAAGACTCTGCGAGTTCCTTCCCGTTGATATAAACCGTCTTGTCCCGAATTTCGAGCGTTTCCCCCGGAAGCCCAATCACTCGCTTAATAAACGGAACCTTGGGATCACCAGGCGACTTGAACGCCACAATATCCCCTCGGCTAATTTCCCGAGTGGGAAGTACCTTGTTCATAAACTGCGGATAGTTCGCTGGAAATGCGAACTTATCGAGGAAGAAATGGTCCCCAACCAGAATCGTGGGCTTCATCGACTCCGTTGGAACCTGTGTGGCTTGTGCAATGAAGTTCGTGAAGAAGAAAACAAAGATCAAACTGAAAACCAGGCTCTCCAACCATTCGCGGGCAGCGCTCTTCCGAGCGACCTGGTTTTGCTCAACTGGCTGGGGTTGGGTGGGTGTTTCCTGAATATTGTCGCTGCTGGTGACTGCCACTGATTCTTCACTCTTCGGTCCCGAATACATAAGCCTTCCTTATCAACTCTCTTGCGAATTCCCGGCTCGACCACAACCCTTCGGGAACGTCCGGAACAACCTTGATGTTATCGGCAAAAGGCTGAAAATGCTAGTCGCTTTCTTCCAGCCGCTCCACTCGCGATAGGTCTGGGCACTTCGCGAGCAGTCTCTCAAATGTGTCGCGCAAGATAGGATGGACCTTCTTTGGGGCCAAAGCAGCAAGCGGTTCGAGGACAAATCGCCGCAGCGGAATTTGAGGATGTGGAATCTGTAACTCAGCATCCTGGAGAATCAAGTCATCATAGAGCAGGATGTCAATATCCAGCGTTCGGGGGCCCTTGGCAATTTCACGGCAACGTCCCTGTTGGTGCTCCGCTCGCAAGCAAATTTGAAGCAGTTCCATTGGTGTCAGATCGGTGCGAACCCGGATCACCTGGTTCAAGAACCAAGGCTGATCTTTGAAATCCACCGGCTCCGTCGCATAGCAAGCCGAAGCATCCTCCAGGCTCACACCCAAGGCGGCCAATGCCCGCCGGGCAGCCTTCAGGTGATGCCGGGTATCACCCACGTTCGAGCCCAAGCTGAGAAACGCGACATGCCCTTTAGCGCTGTGACCTTGATCGCCCATGACGTGAGGTTCCGCTGCACACGCTAGATCAGATTCATCTGCCCCGGAACCATCGGACAGCCCAAGTGCTCATAGGCCAAGCGCGTGGCCACGCGTCCGCGGGATGTGCGGTCCAGAAAACCTTTCTGGATGAGGAAGGGTTCGTAGATGTCCTCGATGGCATCCACCTCTTCGCTGATGGCCGCGGCGATCGTGTTGATGCCCACCGGACCGCCACCGAATTTTTCGATGATCGTTCGCAACAGCTTCTTGTCCATTTCCTCAAAGCCGTGATTGTCGATCGCCAGCATCGCGAGGCAATCGTCTGCGACAGCACGGGTAATGACGCCGTCTGCCTTCACCTGGGCAAAATCCCGAACCCGGCGCAGCAGACGGTTGGCCACCCTGGGAGTCCCTCGCGAGCGCCGCGCGATTTCTTCCGCGCCCGAGTCGTCCATCTGAATGTGCAGGATATCTGCCGATCTTTTTAGAATGATCTTAAGGTCCTGGTCGCTGTAAAAGTCCAGCCGGTGAACAATGCCAAAACGGGAACGCAGCGGTGGCGTGATCATTCCAGCTCGTGTCGTGGCTCCAATCAAAGTGAACTTGGGCAGAGGAAGCGTAACGCTGCGCGCGCTCGGCCCCTGACCGATGATGAGATCGAGCTTGAAGTCCTCCATTGCCGGATAGAGGATCTCCTCTATCTGCGGCTGCAAGCGATGGATTTCGTCGATGAAGAGCACATCGTGCTCTTGCAGATTGGTGAGAATTGCCGTCAAGTCACCCTTGATCTGAATCACCGGACCCGAAGTCAGTTTCATTCCGACGCCCAGTTCATTCGCGATGACGGTAGCCAGCGTCGTCTTCCCCAGCCCCGGCGGGCCGTAGAGGAGCACGTGGTCCATCGCCTCACCGCGAGAGCGCGTAGCCGTCACAGCAATCGAAAGGTTGTCCTTCACTTGCTGCTGGCCGATGTACTCCCTGAGAAACTTGGGGCGCAGGCTCAGCTCAAACGTCTGTTCGTCTTCAAGACGGCTGCCAGAAACGATGCGTTCTTCCATGGCGATCAGTAGCTCACGATCGTTCGCACAAGAAATCGTCGCCGAGTGCACTTAACACTGCAGTACTGCGTGGTCGATCGTAGCACATCTACCTCGACAGCTGGCGAAGTGCCGCACGCAGTAGCTCTTCAAAGACTGGTTCGGTTTTGGAAGTCGAGACAACCGTGTGGACGGCTTTCTCAGCCGATGGCTTCGCATAGCCCAGATTCACCAGTGCGGAGATGACATCGTCTTGCGGCTGCGAACCGCTTCGAGTAGCAGTCTGTTCGCCGATTGGTACGGTCCCAACTTTCGCCAGCTTGTCTCTGAGCTCCACCACGAGCCGCTCGGCTGTCTTCTTTCCTATGCCTGGAATCGAAGTCAGCCGTGCCAGGTTGCTCTGTCGGATCGCAGCTACCAGCTCTTCGACAGGCATGCCCGAGAGAATCGTGATACCTAGTTTGGGGCCGATGCCCGAGATCGACGTCACCTGTTCAAACATCAGTCTTTCGTTCGCGCTCCTAAAGCCGAATAGGGCAATTGTATCTTCGCGGACGTGTGTATAGATGCGAAGCTGCACCGGGCTGCCGATCTCGCCAATCTCATAGAACGTGGACAGTGGGACATGGACTTCATACCCCACTCCATTGACTTCCACGATCACTTGATTAGGTTGTTTGCTAAGGAGTTTACCGGACAGGTGGGCGATCATCGTGCCGGGGATTCAGAAGCCGCGAACCTCGCAGCGACCGCAACTGTCGCAAGGTCGGTGTTTTTCATAGAGGCAAACCAGAGGACGTCCGAGTTCCACAGGCAGGCTGGAATCAAACTCAACAGCGAAGTGCTCTTCAGACGGAGATATGTGGAGATATCGAGCTCGATAACTCTGATACAGATCCTCCACCGGACTGGGCAAACCCACTTCCCGCTGGGAGGACTCTTGGTTGACTCGCATCGCTCCTCCGCTGGCTTCGTCCTGCAAGCGCTCGACGATGTTCCGAACCATCGATTGAATCAACGCCTCGTTGATCATTCCGCCAGCTCCATGTGATCGATCACCCCGATCACCGCCATATCGATCGGTGACATCGGCCTGCCTACCGACGTCATGGCGGACCAGCCTTCCTGAGTCACGAGCACCTGGTCACCCACGCCCGCATCTGCCGCATCAACTGCCAAAACCGGGTTGCCCCGCTCCGAGCCGTCCAGATTCAGGATCTGAACATAGAGCATCTTCTGCCCCTCGTGGCTCGGGTGCTTGCGCGTCGCCACGATATCTCCGATGACTTTGCCAATCAGCATGCCCTAACCCAGATGCACCTCGTCGACAATCCCAACGATGGAAGCTTCCGTTGGCACTTCCTGTTCAGGCCAGGGGAAGGAAGCCTCTTTGCCTCGGCACCAGTAGATTAGCTCACCCGTTCCGGCACCCACGCTGTCAAGCGCCACGATGGTCTTACCCTTGTCATTCAGGTGCCTGTCCAGCGGCTGGACAAGCATCAACTTCTTTCCTTCCAGAGCATCACTCTTAACAGTGCAAACCACATTGCCAATCACACGGCCGAGGAGCATTTATCTATCTTTGCGAATCTCTAGGAAAATCCGCTCCCCTCGCTTCAACCCGGGAGAGTGGGCAACCACGACAGCTGAAGACCATCGTCCCCTCTCCATAAGAGGAGACTCTAGGGGGGCGCTATTGCGCAACAAGGCGGAAATAGTAGACCATCGGCGCCACCGTGTTAGCCCTCAATCCACTTCCACGCTATCCACAATGCCCACAATCGCGGTATCCACCGGGCAATCCTTGCAGCCGCCCGCCATCCGCGCTGAACTTCCAGAAACAATCAAAACCTTTTCCTTGAACCCTGCGCTCACCGTGTCCACTGCAATGAGATAGCCGCCCTCATCCTTTCCCACCGGATCGACGGGCTTCACAACCAAAAGCTTTTTGCCCTCGAGACGGGGATCTTTACGGGTGGCGACAACAGTACCCACAACGCGTGCCAGAATCATAGGGGTGAACTCTTCCCTGTCGTTACTTGCTGGCTTTGCCGATGGGCAGTACGTCTTCCAAATTCGAATGTGGCCGCGGGATCACATGCACGCTGATCAATTCGCCCACGCGTCGCGCCGCCGCGGCTCCGGCGTCGGTGGCCGCTTTCACGGCTGCCACGTCCCCGCGCACGATCGCGGTAACGTACCCTGACCCGATCTTCTCCCAGCCCACCAACGTCACCTTAGCTGCTTTGACCATGGCATCTGAAGCCTCAATCATGGCAATCAGGCCCCGCGTTTCGATCATTCCTAAAGCTTCGCCCATCGCTGTGTCCTCTCCCCGGCCGGAAGCCCGTAAACACTGACTATCCCGGCGATTCAATAAGATTTAGTCGTTGTGGTGCTTGAGGCGTTCCAGAGCAGCCTGGATGATATCGACCAGTTCCTCTTTCGTCAACGTAATCGTACCTTCTCCTTCCCCTGGCTGAACCCTTGGGCAAGTGTCCGAAACCTTCACGGGAGCTTTGATTCCATACTTCTCGCGGGCCACCAGCAACTTGCTCACGTCGTCCGAACTCAGCAACACTTCCTTGCCCAGGATGCGAGTCGTCAGGCTGATCCGCGCGAAGTGCTCCACGGTCTCCATCTTGGCGTGGGCTTGATACACGTCGTTTCCGTAGGTCACGACGCCATGATTGGCCAGCAGAATTCCATCGTAGCTGGGCACGAACGGGCGAATCGCCTCCGTAAGCTCTGGTGTTCCGGTGGTTCCATAAGGTGCCAGCGGAATGCACCCGAACGTCATGACCACCTCGGCTACCAGCGCCTTGTTCAGCGGCATTCCAGCCGCTGCGTAGCCGGTCGCACACGGCGGATGTGCATGCACCACCGAGTGCACATCCCGCCGAAGTTTGTAGATCAAGAGGTGCATCGCAATTTCGGAGGATACCTTGCGGCTGCCCGAAACCATCTTCCCATCGGCGTCCACAATCACCAGGTCACCCTCAGCCATGTAACCTTTGCTAATCGCGGTGGGCGTACAGAGGATGTTTCCATCCTCCAAACGAACGCTGATGTTACCGTCGTAAGCCGCGACATAGCCGAGCCGATACACACGGCGGCCAATCTCGACAATATCGCTGCGCTGCTGGTCGATGGTCTTCACTGAAGTGAGTTTGAAGTCAATGGGCCTCAGTTCTGCGATTGCGCAAACTACTCAGACCAGCCTGAAAAAGAACGGGATTCTAGCAGCTTTTCGAGCGCGCAACCAAGCACAACAATCGGGCCTGAGCAACCGCGTTGGGCTGGGAGCCTTTGCGGTCCAGTGACCGGTCCTACGCCGCGAATCACACATCTGTTGGATTTCCGACAAGTGGTGGTCGTGTATACTCTCGGTGCGCGCGGACAGCAGGGCACGCCAGACAGCAAAGTGCGACGCACTCGGACCATTCCGAGGCACTACGGAGGATCGTGACTTGTCAGGTAGAAGCAAAATATTGTGGGCGGTCTCAATATTTGCGGCGATCGTAATTGCCTTTCTCTACGGCCAGATTAGTGTCGCAACCAAGTCGATCCAGTTCGATCTCCGGAAGATTGGTGAGAGCTTATACGAAGCGCATTCCAAGAACGGCAAGTGGCCGGCAGAAATCGCCGACCTCGAGGGAACCGAGTATCTGAAGATGCCGCATCGTAAGGCTCTCCTGGAGAATGGGTTGTTCGTGGTCGTCTGGCAACAGGATCTGGATCCGAATCCCGAGGTCAACCGAAATCGAGTTCTTGCGTACGACAACGGCAGCCTGCTCTCGCGGCTCGGGAGCGTTCTAGTCTGTCGAGGTGATCTACGTATTGAAAGAATGAGGGCTGAAGACCTGCGCCCGCTAAATCCACCGGGTCGGTTGATCTGTTCAGTAGAATCGCCCCCAGAGTGGCCAGCAACCGAGCTGATTTGAAAGCAGCATGCGACATAGTGAGCGAACCCCTACAACTCCGTTTGTTCGCTAAGCGGACCTGATAGCCAGGCATTCTTTGTGACACAACCCGCCAGCCGCGTCTGGCTTGACTTTTCCAGCCAAAGCAGATAGTTTCCGCTTGTACGATAAGGCTTTACGGGGCCTCAGGTGTTCATACGGAATGCTGAAATCTTGGCGAGTTTTTCATTATTTAAGGCCCTATCTGCCCGTTTTCGCCATCGCCTCCCTGCTCATGGCAGTCACTGCAGCGTTTGAGGGGTTTCGAGCGCTGCTGGTGAGACCCATTCTGGATAACGTTTTGGTCCTATCCACCTCCCCGGTGGCACGCGTCGAGCTGTTGAAGTGGCCTTTTTCCTCCGAGCATCGGTTGTATCTCGATCAGATTAATCCCTTTCCTTATGCCGACATTGCCGTCGTATTGGGATTGCTTTTGGTGAGCGTTACCCTGCTCAAGGGAATGGCGGAGTACGCGTCGACTTACCTCCTGAATCGCCTTGGGCAGTCCGTCGTGATGGACCTGCGCAATGACCTCTACGAAAAGATTCTCAACCAGTCAGCGAATTTTTTTCATACGCATTCCACCGGGCGGCTGATCTCCCGTGTGACAAACGACGTCGAAAAAATCCAATTCGCCTGTTCAACGGCATTAGCGGACGCGCTGAAGCAAGGACTAACCTTTGTTGCTTTCATCGTGATCGTCTTTGCGATCGACTGGACCCTTGCTCTGGCTTCTCTCATCGTCGCACCGCTGATCATCTACCCTTCGAAATTCCTCGGCCGGAAAATTCACAAGACCAGCCGTTCCAGTCAGGACAAGATGGAGGAAATTTCCAACATTCTGCAGGAAACCATCACCGGACACCGGATTGTGAAGGCTTTCGGAATGGAGGAGTTCGAGCTCGGCAAGTTCAAACACGCCACGCGCCGGCTCATGCAGGTCAACCTGAAGTGGGTCCGCACACAAGCCATCTCTTCCCCGTACATGGAAGTCGTTGGCGCCGTCGCATTCGGCGTGATGCTGTTCTACATCCAGGGGCGCCTTACCACCGGCGAGATGACGTTGGGCAAATTTGGCGTCTTTCTAACTGCCTTCGCCTGCCTCTACGACCCAGTCCGGCGCATGAGTGGCATTTACAACACGTTTCAGCAGGCAAACGGTGCATCCAGCAAGGTATTCGAGCTGATAGAGGAACGGCCGGAGATTGTTGACAAACCGGGCGCGAGGGATCTGAAGGGCTTTGAGAGGGAAATCGAATTCCGCCGGGTGAGTTTCAACTACTATGACAGCCGCATGCCGGTGTTGAAGGAACTGGACCTGGCGGTAACCGCAGGAGAGGTGATCGCCTTTGTCGGATCCAGCGGATCGGGCAAGACGACGCTGGTCAACCTGTTGCCGAGGTTCTTCGATCCCACCGAGGGGCAGATCCTGATCGACGGCCACGATACACGAGATCTGACTCTGGCGTCGCTCCGTTCGCAGATTGGCATCGTGACCCAGGAAACCGTGCTGTTCAATGACACCATCCGCAACAACATCTGCTACGGCCGCAGCCATGTGACCGAGCAGGAATTGTTGGCGGCCACTCAAGCAGCCCTGGCGCACGACTTCATTGTGCAGTTGCCGCAAGGTTACGAATCGATCATCGGCGAGCGCGGCCAGAAGTTGTCAGGTGGACAGCGTCAGCGTATCGCCATTGCACGAGCATTGCTGAAGAACTCGCCGATTCTGATTTTGGACGAGGCAACGTCATCTCTGGACTCCGAGTCGGAAATGCTCGTCCAGAAAGCTTTGGCAAATCTGATGCGTGGTCGGACGGTGTTCGTCATCGCACACCGCTTGTCCACGATTCGGCAAGCTGGCAAGATCATTGTGATCGATCAGGGTCAGATCAGTGAGGTCGGCACGCATGCTGATCTGGTTGGGAAGCGTGGTATTTATCGGCGCCTCCATGATCTGCAGTTTGCGGGCGCGGCGGATGTTTCGTGGGTGAGCTAGCGGCGTGAGCATCATCAGGGCACCGGATTTGACGAGAATGATTCGTGCTCGACTATGGGCAAGCAACTTTGAGACACGCGAATAAGACGACTACGCCGGCTTCTGCAACCTGGGACTATCGATGATCAAGAGCATGACAGGATTCGGCCGCGGGAAGCACGAGGGAGATGCTTTCGCCTGCACGGTGGAAGTCAAGTCGGTCAACCACCGCTTTCTCGACCCGCATCTGAAGCTGCCTTCAGAGTTCGCGAGCCTGGAACTCAAATTGAAACGCCTTGTGCAGTCTCGACTCAAACGCGGACGCCTCGACCTGTTCTTGAATATCGAGCGGAGCCAGACAGTTGACTTTACCTTCAATGAACCCGTGCTGCAGGCTTATGTGAAAGCGATTGAGAAGCTCAAGAAAGACTTCTCGCTATCCGGGGAACTCGACCTCGTTCAGCTGATCCGGGTCCCGGGCATCATGAATCTTGAAGGCATGAGCCTCTCAGCCGAAGGCCGTCAGCAAATCGAGGACGGCATCATTCAGGCCGCGGAAAAGGCGCTCTCGGAATTGGAGAGAATGCGCGCTGAGGAAGGTGTCGCACTTCGCAACGACATTCTCACCCGGCTCGGCCTCATCCATGATCGAGTCAACGCGATTCGCCAGCAGATACCGATTGCGCTCGATGCCTATCAGGAGCGGCTGAAAATCCGCCTCACCGAGCTATTGCGCGGAGCGCAAGTCGACTCACACAGGCTTGTCCAGGAAGCGGCGTTTTACGTCGAGCGCAGCGATATCTCCGAGGAGGTCACGCGTCTCCAGAGCCACGTGGAGCAATGTGAAGCGCTTTTGGGCAGCGGCGAGGAAGCAGGCAAAACCCTTGATTTTCTGCTTCAAGAGATGAATCGGGAAGCGAATACGATTCTCTCGAAGACAACTGGAATGACTGGAAATGGCCTCGAAATTGCCAACGCGGCCATCGTCATTAAGACGGAGGTAGAGAAGATTCGCGAGCAGGCGCAGAACATTGAATAGGAGACCGGTCACAGCGGGTAAATCGCAGACTTCGGTATGAACGAGCGTGGCACAGTTTTCATTGTCTCCGCACCCTCCGGGTCAGGAAAATCAACGCTGGTCGCCAGCCTATTGGAGAAAGTGCCCAACTTGGTGTTTTCCATTTCCTACACTACGCGGCAGCCGCGCGGCGGAGAAGTCCATGGCAGGGAATACTTCTTTGTGGACGAGGCGGCCTTTGAGCGGATGATCGCTGAAGACCAGTTCATCGAATACGCCAAGGTGTTCGATCATTATTATGGCACCGCCAGAGCTTACCTGGAGCAAGCACTGGCGGAAGGGCGGGATTTGATTTTGGACATCGATACGGAAGGTGCGGCACAGGTGAAGAGCAAACTTCAGGAAGCCGTCTCGATCTTCATCATGCCTCCCTCTCATGAAGCGCTCCGGGCCCGGCTCGAGAATCGGAAGCAGGACTCAACCGAAACGATTCAGAAACGGCTGGCATGGGCGGGCCAGAAAGAGATCTACCGCTATCGCAACTATGATTATGTCGTCGTAAACGAGGACCTCGACCAGTCCTTTGATGTCATGCGCAGCATTGTTGTCGCCCAGCGCAGCCGCCGGGATCGAATGACCGCCCGGGTTCATTCCATTATCCAAACATTTGGAGGTAAGTGATTTGACAAGCAAGATCGGAAGCATTGACAGCAAGTTTCGCTACATCATCGTCGCAGCTAAGCGCACTCGCCAGCTTCAGGCAGGATCGAAGCCCATGGTCGGCGGACAGGGACGCAAGTTTACCCGCATTGCAATGGAAGAAGTCAGTGCTGGCTTGATTAAGTTCGATCTGACCGAAGAAACCAAAGCCTCCAAGAGGCGTGCCAGCAAGGAAGCAAGAGAGAGGAGCCACTGACGGATGTCGAAGCGTGGGTGACGAATGTCGAAGCGTGAAACTTTCAGACTGCACTTCGCCCGTTCAACAGGTTGAGTTTCACATTCCCTCTTTTATCCTTCCTTAGTCGCTGCGCAAGGGGGAGAAACAGTTGAGACTCGAACTTCCTAGTTCGTAAATAGTCATTCGAACTTCGCACTTAGCACTTCGTAAGTCGTACTTAGTCATTCGTACTTCATGAAAGTCCTTCTCGGCATTACAGGTTGCATCGCCGCCTACAAAGCGCCGGAACTGTTGCGCCAATTGCAGAAGCGCGGTTGCAACGTTCATGTCGTCATGACGGAGAACGCTCAGAACTTTGTCACGGCGACAACTCTGGCGGCTCTCAGCCGCAACCCCGTCTTCACAGGAATGTTCTCAGATCCCGATTCGTCTTTGGGGCTTGACGTCGCCATCGATCACATCCGATTGGCACACTCGGCGGATCTGCTGCTGGTGGCTCCGGCCACGGCCAACACGCTGGCGAAGTTTGCCAACGGCATCGCCGACGACTTCCTTTCAACCCTGTACCTTGCAACCCGCGCTCCCGTGGTTGTCGCGCCGGCCATGAATTCGGATATGTGGTACCACGTAGCAGTTCAATCCAATGTGCGCCAACTTTTGTCTAGGGGAGTGACCGTCGTGGAACCCGACGAAGGATACCTGGCTGAAGGGATCATCGGGAAAGGCCGGTTGGCGGCCCTGGAGCGTATTGTCGAGCGGGTCTTCCAGGTTGCGGCGCCTGTCCAGGACTTTCAGGGTGACATGGTGTTGGTGACTGCCGGACCCACCTGCGAGGATATCGATCCTGTTCGCTTCCTCACCAACCGCTCTTCCGGAAAGATGGGCTACCAATTGGCCGAGGCCGCCCAGCGACGGGGAGCACGTACGTTGTTGATCAGCGGACCGACGAAACTTGACCCTCCCAGTGGTGTGGAACTCATTGCTGTGCGTTCCGCCGAGCAAATGCGCGAGCAAGTGTTGAGGCACTTGCCTGTAACGAGCATCGTCATCAAGGCAGCGGCTGTTTCCGACTTCAGACCGAATACCACTTCTGAACAAAAGATCAAAAAGGATGGCCAGCCCTTGGTTCTGGAGTTGGTGCCGAGCCCTGACATTTTGAAAGAGGTTGGCGCAAGAAAAGAGGGACGTATCCTGGTTGGTTTTGCTGCAGAAACCGAGTCTGTGCTGCAGAACGGCCAGAAGAAATTGAAGGAGAAGTCGCTTGATCTGCTCGTTGCGAACGACGTCTCACAAGCCGGTGCCGGCTTCGACGGCGACACGAACATTGTAACGATACTCACGCGCGACGGCCACCAGGTGCAGCTCGACAAACGGCCAAAAGCCGAGGTTGCTCACGAGATTTTGAACCAGATTCTGGCTCTCCGAAAGCGTCATGCCTGAAGACCGAAAATTCTACTTGGCTCAGCTGAAAGAACGCCTCCGGTATTGCAAGGAAATTGGAATCGACGGGCTGTCGGTCACAGGATCTCTAAACGGTGTGAGAGCTGATCGGCTACTCAGCGATGAACAGCTCCTGCAGGCGCAGCGCACCGGGGGATCGTTCCCCGCAACACAGGTATCTCCAGGACTCTTCTCTCCCTCAGAGAACGAGCGAGAAAGCCTGGAGAGTATTCGCGCCGATCTGGGAGACTGCCGGCGCTGCAAACTCTGCTCCGGAAGAACCAACATCGTGTTTGGTTCTGGCACTTCCCAAGCCAAACTGGTTTTCGTGGGTGAAGGACCGGGAGCAGACGAGGATGCTCAAGGGTTGCCATTTGTGGGCGCCGCCGGACAACTGCTCACTAGAATCATCGAAGCCATCCAGCTCACCCGCGATCAGGTTTACATCTGCAACATTGTCAAGTGCCGCCCTCCCTCGAACAGAACTCCAGAAGAGGACGAAATCGCCGCGTGTTCGCCGTTCATGTTTCGACAAGTCGAAAGCATTCGGCCGCGAGTCATCTGCTGTCTGGGAGCTGTGGCCGCTCAAACTGTTCTTGGAACCAAAACGGCTGTAGGCAAGCTGCGGGGGCGTTTTCACGACTATCGTGGCATTCAGGTCATGCCTACCTGGCATCCCGCATACCTGCTTCGGAACCCCGCTGCCAAGCGCGATGTCTGGGAAGATGTAAGGAAGATCAGAGCACTGCTGGATGAAATCGGCTGATTGGGCAGTTCCACAATTGATGCAGAAAAAGCGTCAATCGTGGCTTCCATGAGAAGGTCCTGGGATGTCAAGCAGAAAACGTGAATTGGGTTGTCCCGCTATCAGGATCATTAGCCCGACCAGCGGGAGGGCGTGTGTGTTGCTTGCCAACTC
>Ga0187893_10007806_pt1 | contig 17257 bp, 17 predicted proteins | sample MA1701074metaG_FD_139574 | JGI IMG/M metagenome (GOLD analysis project Ga0187893, IMG submission 139574) | White microbial mat communities from a basaltic lava cave in the Kipuka Kanohina Cave System on the Island of Hawaii, USA - MA170107-4 metaG ... | reverse complement strand
TTCCGCAGCGTCGCCCAGCTCGTCGAGGCGATCCGGTCCTACGTCGCCGCGCACAACGCGGACCCCAAGCCCTTCGTGTGGACGAAGACCGCCGAGGAGATCCTCAAGAAGGTCGGGCGCGCCGGCCTCGCCCTGATAAAGGCGCAACAGCGTGCGTCAGACCACTAGACCTCGATGAGGCCATCGCCGCGGCGGACCCGGGCGCGCAGCCCGCCCCTGCCCAGGATCGTGTCTCGGCCCTGCTGAGCGACTACTTCGACGAGATGGTGGGCGCCATCTTCGCGCTCCAAGGGCGTCTCGCGGAGCAGGAAGAGAGCGCCGGGGCCCTCGACCTCTGCCTCGCGGCCATCGAGGACGCGGAGTGCTGGATCGGGCTCGCCCCCGGGCAGTCCTGGCCGATCGAGCGATGGGCCGGCCTCGAGGAGCAGGCGGGCATCCGCATGCTCGAACTCGGGCGCACGGAGGAGGGCCGGGCGCGGGTTCGCCGCGCCGCGGGCATCCTCGAGGCAATCGCCGCGCGCCTCCGCCCCCACCCGGCACGCCATGCGGACCTGGTCACCACCCTGGCCAACCTCTCCTGGTACTGGCTCTTCGCCGCGGAGGGGCAGAAGGCGATCGACGCCGCACGCGCGGCTCTCACCCACGATCCCACCAAGATCTGGATCGAGACGAATCTCGCGCACGGACTCCTCCTCGTGGGAGACAAGGAGGCGGCGAGCGCGGTTTACGTGGCAAGAGCGGACGTCCTCGTGGATGTGGGCGGCGGCCCCGTCAGCTTCCGGGACGCCGTACTGAAGGACTTCGAGGCGTTTCGGCGCGCCCGCCTGGTCCTGCCCGGCATGGAGGAGATCGAAGCGCTCCTGCGCGACTCCGCGAAGAAAGAGGGAGGGGGATGATGCGGCGCCATCCTGGAAGCATCGCCGCACTGCTGGCCATGGCGCTCTTTCAGCCCGCTCCCGCGCGAGGCGAGGAGGAGACCACCGCGGCCCGCATCGCCCGCCTCCGCGAGGAACGGGGCTTCGCCAAGGCCTCGGAGTCCGCAAAGAGATGGTGGACCGCGTTCGAGGGGGAAAACATGGAGAAGCGGGCGGCCCTCGTCGAGCGGCTTCTCGAGGAGCTGGCGCTGCGCAAGGCCTCCATCCATCAGTTCTTCATGAGCTACATCTGGTCGGACACCGACAACATCCAGGCGAACCTGGACTATCTCGACTACTTGACGAACGATTCCGCACGGAGGGCGCGGCCGCGGCCGCGGAGCCGGTCCGCCGGCAGGCGATGCTGGACAAGGTGGGCTACCAGCGCGCGTCCCGCGACGCGCGGGAGTGGTGGGTGGAGATGGAGGCCCAGCATGGGGAGACGAGCGCGCTCCTCGGTGGCGTCCTCGCCCAGATCGAGCGGAGAGGAGCCGACCTTGAGGATCTCTTCCTCGCCCATGTGAACGGCCGCGCCAAAAATCTCGAGGCCACCCTGCACTACCTCGACTACACGCGCAACTTCAAGATCGAGAAAAAGCGCACCCGGAACTTCTCGCATCCCGCGATGCGTGCGGGCGCGCCTGCGGACTCCATGGAAGCGACGGAATGCATCGTCGATTTCACCGTTTGGGCGCCCGACGAGGCGGGATCGGCCAGCCGCAGGGAGAGGCTCGAGGGGGAACGGAATCGCTTGGAGATCTTCCTCCGCCTCCGCGAGACCGATCCCAGGAACAAGGATCTCGTGGCCTACCTGGAGCGTCCTCCTGGCGACACAGCGACCCTAGTGGAGAGGTTTGCCAGCGAAGGCGAGGTCCAGGTCTATCTCCTCGACTTGCTCTCGCTCGATCTGCTCTTGCGCGGGCAGCGGGACGAGGCCCGGCGCATCAACAAGAAGGCGCGCGATCTGTTTCGCTCCCAAGGCGAGCGCGCACGGGACCCCGCCTTCGAACGCATCCTGATGCAACACCTGGTCCTCATCCTCCAGACTGTTCGCTGACCCCCCCGTCCCCCCGCGGCGGCTCGGCGTAGACGATCGTCACCGGGCCGTCGTTCACCAGCTCCACTTCCATCATCGCGCCGAACCGGCCGCGTTCGACGGGGACGCCGGCGGCGGCGAGGGCGTCGCAAAAGAGGCCGTAGAGCCGTTCGGCATCGGCCGGCGGCGCGGCGGCGAGAAACGAGGGGCGGTTGCCATTCGAGGTGTCGGCGCAGAGGGTGAACTGCGAGATCACCAGCGCCCCGCCCCCCACCTCGACGATGGAGCGGTCGATGGGGCGCCGCTCGCTCGGAAAGACGCGCAGCTTCGCGATCCGCGCCGCGAGCGCGCGGGCGTCGCTCTCGCCGTCGCCCGCTTCCACGCCGAGCAACACCAGATACCCGCGCCCCACCGCGCCCACCCGCGCCCCCTCCACGCGCACCTCGGCGCGGGAGACGCGCTGGACGACCGCTTTCATCCGCGCTGCCAGGCGACGCGTTCGCCGAACTGCGCGATGAGATCTTCGTTCCAGAGCGCTTTGGTGAGGCCGCGCGCACGCAACAGCGCGTCGAGGCTGGGGAGGGGGGCGGGGGAGATCGGGTCGCCCGGGCTGAACGGGCCCTCATTGGATGTGGTGTAGAGCCCTTCGCCCTTGGGCCCGTAGTCGAACCAGAGGAAGATGGCCGGGTCGCTGCCCACGCGGAACTTGTAGACCGGGATCGCGCCATGGTCGGCCGAGAGGAATTTCACGAGACTGCGCGCCACGGTTACATCGATCTCCGGTACTGTCCGCCCACTTCGTAGAGCGTGCGGGTGATCTGGCCCAGGCTGGCGACGCGCACCGTGCGCATCAACTCGTCGAAGATGTTGCCGCCCTCCAGCGCGACCTTGCGCAGGGCGGCGAGGGCGGCGGGCGCCCTGGCCGCGTGGCGCTTCTGGAAGCCGTGCAGATTGGCGAGCTGCGCCTGCTTCTCCTCCGGCGTCGCCCGGGTCAGCTCCTGCACCTGCTGCTGCGCCTGCGCGGCGGCGGGGTTGACGAAGAAGTTGACGCCGGCCAGGGGGAGTTCGCCGGAGCTCTTGCGCTGTTCGTAGAGCAGCGACTCCTCCTGGATCCGGCTCCGCTGGTAGCCCCGCTCCATCGCGCCGAGCACGCCGCCCCGCTCGTCGAGCCGCTCGAACTCCTTGAGCACCGCCTCTTCGACCAGGTCGGTCAGTTCGTCCACGATGAAGGAGCCCTGCATCGTGTTCTCGTTCTTCATGAGACCGAACTCGCGGTTGACGATGAGCTGGATCGCCATGGCGCGGCGCACCGACTCCTCCGTGGGGGTCGTGATCGCCTCGTCGTAGGCGTTGGTATGGAGCGAGTTGCAGTTGTCATTCAGCGCCAGGAGCGCCTGGAGGGTGGTGCGGATGTCGTTGAACGCGACCTCTTGGGCGTGGAGGGAGCGGCCCGAGGTCTGCACGTGGTACTTGAGCTTCTGGCTCCGGTCGTTGGCGCCGTACCGCTCGCGCATCGCCACCGCCCAGATGCGCCGCGCCACGCGGCCGATCACGGTGTATTCCGCGTCGAGCCCGTTACTGAAGAAGAAGCTGAGATTTTGGGCGAACGCGTCCACCTCCATCCCGCGCGCCAGGTAGTACTCCACGTAGGTGAAGCCGTTGGCGAGGGTGAAAGCGAGTTGCGTGATCGGGTTCGCCCCCGCCTCGGCGATGTGGTAGCCGGAGATGGAGACCGAGTAGTAGTTCCGCACCTTGTGGAGGACGAAGTACTCCTGGATGTCTCCCATCATCTTCAGGGCGAACTCGGTCCCGAAGATGCAGGTGTTTTGCGCCTGGTCCTCCTTGAGGATGTCGGCCTGCACGGTGCCGCGCACCACCCGGAGGGTCTCCGCGCACTTCGCCGCCTCCTCCTCGGGGGTGGGCGTGCGTCCCTCGGCGGCGAACGCCTCGCGCTGCTGGTCGATGGCGGTGTTGAGGAACATGGCGAGGATCGCCGGCGCCGGGCCGTTGATCGTCATGGAGACGCTCGTGTTGGGCGCGGAGAGATCGAACCCCGCGTAGAGCTTCTTCATGTCGTCGAGGGTGCAGATGGCGACGCCGCTCTCCCCGATCTTCCCGTAGATGTCGGGGCGCAGGTCGGGATCCTCGCCGTAGAGCGTGACCGAATCGAACGCCGTGGAGAGCCGGTGCGCCTGCTCCCCGTCGCTCAGGAAGTGGAACCGGCGGTTGGTCCGCTCAGGCGTGCCCTCTCCCGCGAATTGCCGCTTCGGCTCCTCCTCGGCGCGCCGCAGCGGGAAGACGCCGCCGGTGTAGGGAAACTCCCCGGGCACGTTTTCCAGCTGGAGCCAGCGCAGCCGGTCGCCCCAGTCGGCGTGGCGCGGCAGCGCGATCTTCGGCACCCGGAGCCCCGCAAGCGTCTCCGAAAAGAGATCGGTGCGAGACTCGCGGTCGCGGACGCGGCTCACCAGCTGGTCGGCGCGATAGCGCGCCTGCAACTCGTCCCAGCCGTCGAGGAGCGCCTTGTCCGCGGCGCCAAGCGCCGTCTCGGCCTCCGCGAGCGCCTTGCGCAGCGGGGCGGTGGCCGCGGGGGCGGCGGACGCCGCCGCGCCCAACTCATCCAGCGCGCCGCGCAGCCGGTAGACCCGGCTCGCCGCCGCCGCCTGCCGCTCCACCCGCGCCCGGTAGGCCCGCACCTCCCGCGCGATCTCGCCCAGATAGCGCTCCCGCCCCGGCGAGAGGATCTCGATGGGCGCGCGCGCCGGGCGCAGGTTGCCGGCACGCCGCGCGGAAAGCTCGGTGTGGAGCTTTTCGTCCACCGTCTTCAAGAGCCGCAGGAAGAGCGCGTTCACCCCGTCGTCGTTGAACCGGCTCGCGATGGTGCCGAAGACCGGCAGCTCCTCGTCCTTGATGCCGAACTGCAGCTCGCGGTTGCGGCGCACCTGCTTGCGCACGTCGCGGAACGCGTCCTGCGCCCCGCGCCGGTCGCACTTGTTGAGCGCGACCAGATCGGCGTAGTCGAGCATGTCGATCTTCTCGAGCTGGCTCGCGGCGCCGTACTCCGGGGTCATGACGTAGAGCGTCACGTCCGCCACGCCGGTGATGCCGGTGTCGCCCTGCCCCGTGCCCGAGGTCTCCACGAGGATCAGGTCGTAGCCGGCGCCGCGGCAGACCCGCACCGCCGATCCGATCGCGGCGCTCAGTTCGCCCTTCGCATCGCGGGTGGCGAAGCTCCGCATGAAGACGCGGGACGAATCGAGCGCGTTCATGCGGATCCGGTCCCCCAGGAGCGCCCCGCCGGTCTTCTTGCGCGTCGGGTCCACCGAAAGCACCGCCACCCGCGCCTGGGGGAATTCGGAGAGGAAGCGCCGCAGCAGTTCGTCGCACATCACCGACTTGCCCGCTCCCCCCGGCCCGGTCACGCCCACCACCGGAACGGTCTTGCGCGGCTCCGGGAGCCCATTGAGCCCCCCCGCCTCCGCCTGGGTAAGGAGCGACGCGACACGCCGCGCGTCGGCGGGGTCGATGCGCCCGTTGCTGGCCGGCAGCCGCGGGGTCTCGAAGTCGCAGCCATCCAGCAGGTGCTGGATCATCCCCTTGAGGCCCATGGTGCGGCCGTCCTCGGGGCTGTAGATCTTGGAGACGCCGTACGCCTCCAGGGTGGCGATCTCGTCGGCGACGATCACCCCCCCGCCCCCCCCGAACACCTTGATGTGGCCGCAACCCCGCTCCTTGAGCAGGTCCACCACGTAGCGGAAGAACTCCAGGTGCCCGCCCTGGTAGGAGGTGATGGCGATCGCCTGGGCGTCCTCCTGCACCGCGGTCTCGACGATCTCGCGCGCCGCGCGGTTGTGGCCCAGGTGGATCACCTCGGCGCCGGCGCGCTGCATGAGCCGCCGCATGACGTTGATCGCCGCGTCGTGGCCGTCGAAGAGCGCGGCCGCCGTCACGATGCGGACGCGGTGGCGGGGAGGACGCAACTCGGTCGCCATCAACCTTCGGCGCGGTAGCCTTCGCGCGCCTTCTTGAGCCGCGCCTCGGCCGCCTCCTGGCGCTTGCGTTCCCGCGCCGCCGCCGCCTCGAAGCCCGCCTTGAGCGGCGCCATCTCGATGGTGCGCTTGGCGCCGAAGACGAGGGACCGGTCGCGCCGTTTGAGCCACTCCTCGAGCGCCCACGCAGGGTCCGGGACCCAACCCAGCTGCGCGGCGCGCAGGTGGCGCGCCTGCCGCATCTTGTCGTGGCCGCTGGAATCGCCCGGGAGCGGCTCCTCGTACTCCGGCATCGTGGCCGGGTCGAGGAGATCGAGGAACGGCACCCCGTTGATATAGAGCTTGAAGGGCTCGCCCGGCTTCATGACGTCGTCGGTGAAGTAGATCGTGAACGACTTGGCGTTGCGCGCCAGGACGTTCATCGTGCGCTCCTTGCCGTCCCACTGGACGTCCACCCGCGCCGACGGCCGCTGCTCCCAGCTGACCCTGAACGACCGCTCCTCGAACGTCCCGTCCGCCGCGGGCCGCTTCACGTCGAAGTCCATGAACCCCTTGAAGTCGAAATCCTTGAAGAACTCGCGCACGTCGCGCACTTTCTTCACCGCGCCCCCGCCGAGCGCGTAGAGCACGTCGCCGTCGCGCAGCCCCGACCGCCAGGCGTGGCCGTGACGCGCCACCCGCGCCAGCTTGACCCCCTCCTGCTTGAACTCCGGATCCCAGGCGGCGCCGAAGTCCGCGCGAACCAGGGGGGGCTCGGGGGACCGCAGCCTCACCCAGCGCTCGAACAGGAACCAGATCCGCTTCCCGCGCCGGCCGCCGCCCTTCTCCTTCTCCTTGTCCTTGGAGGTGTCGCCCTCCCCGCTGATGACGATCTCCGACTCGCCGCTGCCGTCCCCGCCCCCCTCCTCGTCATCCCCCACGACGTCGTCCACGTCGAGGAACTCGCGCCCCGCCTTCTCGTCCTCGAGCATGCGGGCGCGCCGCTTCAGATAGCGCTTCTGCCGCTCGCGCATCATGTCGAGATCGTCCTCGCCGATCTCCCGCGCCAGGAGCAGGTGGACATCCTCGTTCTCCTTGCGCTTGCCGGTCTGCGCGGCGACGTCCTCGATGCGCGTCACCGGCACGCCGTCCACTTCCAGGAGCACATCGCCCGGCAGCACGCCGGAGCGCTGCGCGCCGCCCTCGGAGTTGTTGACGGCGATGCCGAGCGCGTTGGGGCCGCGGCCGCCGAGCCCGAGCCCGAGCTTGGGGCGCGGCTCCTCGTTGCGCGGTTCCGGGAAGGGGAAACGCGTGCTGGGGAAATTGTGCGGCTTGGCGCCCTCGGCGTCGATGCCCTCGATGCCGAGCCAGAGCGAGCGGGCGCCGGACGGGTCGTCGGTCTCGAGATCGACCTCGTCGGCGTAGGGCTTGCGCTTGCGGTCCATCGCGAACTGCACCGCCGTGGGCAGGATCTCCTCGAAGTAGCGCACGTCGTTGGCGGCCTTCGGGTAGGTGCGCAGCGTCAGCCGGATCCCCTGATCGAGCATCGGCTTGAAGAGTTCGAGCGTGCGGCCGAGGTCGGCGTTGTCGGAGTTGCGGCCGGTGATGGCGGCGAAGATGTCGGTGCGGTCCAGCGGGCCCAGGAAGAACGGGTGGTAGTCCCGCGCGATCTCCACTGGATTGCCGGTGAGCGCGATGAGACAGGAGAAGGTGTCGGGCATCCACTGGGCGATGGAGTAGACCGAGGAGGCGCCGTCCAGGACGCCCATGAGCGCGATGCGATCCTCGTCGACGTTGTAGCGCTCGCGCACCTCGTTGAGCGTCCAGCGGATGAAGTCGCGCCCCTCGGGGGTCCACCATTCCACTCCCGCATTGGCGGAGGGGGCGACATAGAGGAAGCCCTGCTTTTCGCAGAAATCGCGGAACGCCGGGAGCGCGACCGATCCGCGCATGTCGTTGTAGTTCTGGTTGTTCGCCTCGTGGTGGAGGTAGAGGAGGACGGGGATCTGTTCCGACGCCTTGTAGGACTTCGGCACGACCATGCTGAAGGCGCGGTCGCGCTTGTCCTCGGGGGTGAAGCGGCTCCCGAAATGGCGGTTGGAGTGGCGGTCGCCGAACTCGGTCACCATCGGGTCGGTGTAGTAGGGCCCCTTCATGAGGCCGGCCCGGACCGAGGCCCAGTCGAGGTCCTTGCGAGCCTTCAATTCGGCCAGGAGCGCCTCGCGCTCGGCGGTCTTTCGGGCGCTCACGAGCGCGCGGACCTTGGCTACGATCTCCTCGTTTTCGGCCGCGACGGCGGCCGTCACGACGGCGAGCAGGATGGCGAGAATGCGCATGGAACTCCCTGACTAAGGTGCAAAGGCCCATTGTACGGGATGCGCCACGGGCTTCCTTCTGCTACCTTCCCGGGCCTTCGTCCATGGAAGCCGTCTCCGCCCAGGGGTTGCAGCGCATCTACAAGGGCTTCCGGGCGCGGTCCGCCGTGGTCGCGCTCAGAGGGCTCGACCTGACCGTGGAACGCGGCCGGGTGTTCGGGCTTCTCGGCCCGAACGGATCCGGGAAGACGACGACCATCCTCCTCCTCCTGGGGCTGCTCCGCCCCACCGCCGGCAGCGCCACCGTCCTGGGTCGCGCGGCGGGCCACAAGGAGACGCGCCGCCGGACCGGCTTCCTGCCCGAGGAGACCTACCTCTACGAATTCCTGACCGGCGAGGAGACCCTCGATTTTGTGGGCCGCCTCTTCAAGATCCCCCGCGCCGAGCGCCGCCGCCGCACCGACGAACTGCTCGAGCGCACCGGCATGTGGGACGCGCGCAAGCGGCGCCTCGGCACCTACAGCAAGGGGATGGCGCGGCGCATCGGCCTCGCCCAGGCGCTCATCGCGCAGCCGGAATTGCTCATCCTCGACGAGCCCACCTCCGGCCTCGACCCGGTGGGGAATCGCGAAGTGAAAGACCTCTTGCGCGAGGTGGCGGCCGAAGGCGCCACGGTGCTCCTCTCCAGCCACCTTCTGGCGGATGTGGCGGACGTCTGCGACGAGATCGCCATCCTCCATCGCGGCCGGAAGATCCTGGCGGGCCGCGTCGAGGATCTGCTCAAGGATGCCCGCCGCCTCGTCTGGGAGACCGACGCCGTGGACGGGGCGCAAAGGGCGCGGATCGAGGCGCGGCTCAAGGAAGAGGGCGTCGCGCTGCACGGCGTGGGGCGCCCCTCCACGAGCCTGGAGGCGCTCTTCCTGGAGGTGCTCGAAAAGGACCGCGCCGATGCTCCTCCGGCTTAGGCTCCTCGAGGCGCGCCGCCGCGGGGGACTCCTCCTGCTGACACTCGCCGCCCTCGCCGTGGCTACGGTGGCCGCCACCGCCCGCGGCCCGCTGGCGGGCCGCTACTCCCTCGCCACCGACCTCGCCGCGTTGCTGGGCTATCTCGCCGCCGTCTTCTACGGTGCCCTCCCGCTGGCAGCCGACCGCGAGCGCCGCCGCCTGCTCTTGACCACCGCATCCCCCGCCACCCCCTGGAGCATCGCCTTCGCCAACGCCGCGGGCGCGGCCGCCACCGCCGGCGTGGCGACGCTCCTTCTCTTCGCCGCCGCGGGCGCGGGCAGCACGCTCCAAGGCGGCCTCGAAACCCGCGTCGCGGCGGGATTTCGGGGCGACGAGACCATCTGGATCCGGCCCGGCCAGACGCTCCCCCTGGAGATCAAGCCGGGCGTGGAAAAGCTCCGCTTCTCCATGCGCGTCTTCAGCCCCGGCGAGATGATCGGCTCCACCGGCCGCTTCCCCATCGAAGCCGACGGCCTGCGACTCGACCTGCGCCCCGGCCAGGAGACCGAAGTCGCGGTGCAAGGCGACCGCCTCAAGCTCCGCAATCCGAGCGACGACGCGCTCCTCGGCCTCGACCCCCGGGCGCTCCGCACGCTCGGCGCGCGCCGCCCCTTCCTCGTCAATGCGGTCGTCGCGGGCATCGCCCCCGCGCTCGCCGCCGCCGCGTTGGCCGCGCTGGCCGCCGCGTTCTCCGCGGGGCTCACCGGCCCCGTGGCCGCGCTCCTCGCCGGGCTCCTCTTGTTGCTCGGCTCCATGAAATCGTTTCTGCTCGACACCACCCAGCCCCCGCCCGCGGACGACCACGCCGCCCACCACGGCCACAACCACAGCCACAGCCACGACCACACCCCCCCGCCCCCCCCTGATTCCGCCCGCGTGCTGGTGCGAGCGATGCTCGCCGCGCTCCCCGATCTCGGATCGTTCGATCGCTCCGACCGCGCTTTCCGCGGCGAGTGGATTGGATTCGAGGGGGCTGCGGGGGCCGCGCTCTTCCTCGCCGTGGCGCTCGCCCTGGCCGCGGGCGGCGGAGGGATCGGGTTGCGACTGCGGAGGGTGACGTGAGGGTCCTGGTGGCCGCCGCGCTCGCCGTCGCGCTCCTGGGCGCGTCGGTGCCGCTGCGCGCGGCGCTGCGCGAAGCCGCGCCGCCGGAGCTGGCTGCGTCGGACCTGGCGCTCGGGCAGTTGGCCGGGAGCGCGCTCACCGGGACGTTTCGGCCGCTTTTGTTGAATTACCTCTGGTTGCGCACCGAGGCGCAATACCTGTCGGGGCGGCACGAAGAGTTGCATGCGCTCTACCGGACGATGGCGGCGCTCTATCCCACCAACGAGGGGGCGCGGGAGTTCATCGGCCACCGGCTCGCGTTCACGATGAAGCGTGACGTGCCCGACCCCGCCGCGGCGTGGGCGTGGGCGGAGGAGGGGCTGGATCTGCTGTGGGGGCTCTTGCCGGGCCACCGGCAGGCGCGGCTCGATCTGGCGCTCTGGTTCTATTTGCAGTGCGGCGAGAACCCGCTGGCCGCGTTGCGCTATGCCGGGCCGAAGTGGGAGCGCGAGAAGGAGTTGCGCCGGCGCGCGCGCGCCTGGACGGAGCGGCGGTTGGGGAGGGGGATGGAGCGGTTCGAGGCGTCGGTGGAGCTCTTGGAGGGGCGCGAGGGCTACACCGAGGCGCTCATGCGCGCGCGCATCCTGGAGCAGGCGTCGTACGAGGAGCTGGTGCGCCACGGCCATGCGCCCTCGGCGGCGGCCGCGCGCGGCGCGCTGCTGGCCATGGCGGAGCTCTTCAGCGACAACGAAGTGATCGCCGGCGGCTACCGCGCCGACGCCGCGCTGCTGGATGCGCTCGCCGGCGGCGAGCCGCCCGCGCAGGTCGCGCCCGGCGTGGCCGCCCCGGTCGCGGCCGCGCTCTGGGGGATGGGGATGGGGCGGGAAGGGCCGGCATCGGTGCGGCTCCTGGAGCGGGCTCTGGAGCTCTACGATCCGGCGGACTACGCCGCCGAACGCGCCCTGGTCGAGCGCTGGCTGGCGCACCGCCGCGACCCGTCCCAGCCGCGCCCGCCGCATCCGTTCGACGACCTCGCCCCGCGGTGATAGGCTCTTGGGCATGAAGATCCGCATCGAATACTGCGCGGCTTGAAACTACGAGCCCCAGGTCGTCAGTCTGACGGCCAAGCTCGCCGGCGCGCTCAAACAGAAGATGACCGAGCTGACCATCGCCCCCTTCGCCGACGGCCGCTTCGAGGTCTTCGTCGACGGCAAGCTGCACTACAGCAAGCTCAAGACGAAGGAATTTCCCGACGAGGCGACGCTGCTCAAGCAGATCGCGCGGTAGTGGGGCGGGGGGCGGCGCGCCGCCCGCGTTCGTCCATTCCGTGGTTCGCCGCGAGGAGATTCCTGGCGTGCCGCATGCTCTCGCGGAGCGCCGTCTGCCTCCGTGTCGACACGATGGCGATCCAGAGTACGGGGACGAGGATAGCGGCCCCAACGATCAGGCGATTGGGCTCGCCGCTTGCTCCGTACTCCACGAATCTCAGGGCGGCGTCCACCGCATACGCGCACAGAGCAACGAGTTTCAGCAGTCCGAAACGGAGGCACCGTTTCGACAGGCTGGAGAAGAGCGCCTCGTAACGGCCCGAGTTCAGGAGCTGCCGGTCCGCAGTGAGCATGAGGTGGGCGTGACGCTCCATCTCCTCGTGCGCGAGGCGGCCATGTGTGGCAGGCGGTTCCGGCATGACGCGGCCCTCCCCGTTCGACCCTCCCGGGCTTCCGCACTGGATACCAAGCCCGCCTGCCGCCGGCAGCGGACCACACTCTCCCGCCCTACTCGTCGAACCGCCCGCGAAACTTCACGTCCGCCTCGGGCCGCGTCCGCTCGTAGGCCGCCAACCGCTGCCCCCCGGGGTCGCGAAACACGACGCACGGCCCCTGCGGAAGCTCGAAGGGCGGCGTCTCCGCCGTCCACCCGCGGCTTGCGAGCGCCTCCTTCGTCGCCGCCACGCTCTCGACGCGCCAGATCAGGAGCCCCTCCCCCGCCGCCAGGTGGTTGGCCAGCACCACCTGCGGCATGGCGTCCCCCATCTTCACCGCCGCAACCAAGGTCTCCCCGTCCCGAATCCGCCAGAGCAGTTCCCCGCCGAGCGCCTCGGCGTAGTACTTGACCGCGCTATCGATGTCGGGGGCGGGGAGATAGACGTAGTCGAGGGAGAGGAGCATGGCCGCAAGGCAAACAGTAGCAACTATTCGCGAATCGTGAGGGGGTCATGGTGCAGCGCGGCTCGTTGTATCCCCGCATCCGGGATCGTTCGCGCAGCCAAGAAACCGTGAAGCAGCGTTCGGCCCGCTGCGCGCAGGACCCGAGTCCGCGTGCGAACCGCCAGCCCCGCATCCCGACGACTTCCGCAAACCTCCCACCGATACGGACGCTGGGATCCTTGCCGATCTCCCGGGCTAGGTCGCCCCCCCCGCCCCCCCCTAGCCCCCCACCCAGACAAAGTCCGCGTACCCGCGCCGCCCCGGATCCCCCTCCGCGTCCCGCTCCGCCGGGGTCAGCGGCACCACGGTCGCGTAGGGCCGGCCATTGCGCCGGAACGCCCGCCCCGGGATGCCGTACCGGTTCGCGATATGTCCGCGGCCGGCCAAGACCACGAGCTGGCCCTCCTTCGGCGCGGTCGCGAACCAGCGCACGACGCCATCCGCCATCACGTCATCCCACAGGCACATGCCGCGATAGAACCGCTCGAAATTGGCTTCATCCACCGCCTCGCCGGGCTGCAAATGCCCCTTGTAAGCCTCCATCACGAACGCGCGGTGCTGCGCATCCTCCAGATAGAGCGCGGGCAGGTCGCGCCGCTCCTCCTCATTCAGTGCGTCGAGGCCGCCCTCGCGAATCTTCTTGCGCACCTCGTTGCTCACATTGAGCGCGATGAGCGGCAGCCGCTTGGACCGCGCGAACTCCCAGATGGGCCGGTAGAGCGCCACATCGAACCCCCAGCGCTTGGCATACTCGGTGCGCTTCAGCATCTCTTCCTCGCCGATGCGCCCCTCCACGTACTCGTCGAGCACCCCCTGGAACGGCCGCTGGAACATCTCCATGCCGATGCCGTGAAGCCGCCCGCGCGCGTACAAGTCCTCGATCACCCTCAACTGGATCGCGTGGTGCCAAGCGCTGTCGTGGGTCTCCCCCACGTAGACCACCTCCGCCTTCGCGACCTCCTCCATCATCGAGCCGAACGAGGTCTCCCGCGCCGTGCGCAGCAGCGCGCCCGCGGGCAGCGGACCGCCGAGCGGCTCGTAGGGGGGGCGCGCCCCCGCCCCCTCCTCCTGCGTCGTCGTGCTGGCGCAGCCGCCCGCCGACACGAGAAACGCGAGCACAACGAAAAAAAGAACCGAAGCGGGGTCCCGTCGCATGAGGGGCGTATTCTATAGATTCCGATGACACGCCCCGACAGCTACTTCGCCCACCCCGCCTATTCCGCCCTAGCCATCCGCCCCGACGGCAGGGAGGTCTCCTTCGCGGGCGCCGCCGGCGGCGCCTGGATCGCCCCCATCGAGGGCGGCCCCGCGCGCCCGCTCGCCGTCGCGGATCGCGTGAGCGGCCTCTCGTGGGATCCCGACGGACGCCGTCTCGCGGTGGCCGACGAGGGGGGGATCTTCCTGCTCGAAGGGCGCGAAGTGCGCTCGTTGAGGCCCAAGGACGGGGCCGAACGCAGCCTCGCGCGCGAGCCGTTCTCCCCGGAGGGCGGCCTGCTCGCGCTTTCGACGTCGGAGAGGGGGGCGGGGGTGAGGGACTTGGCCATCCTGCCGGTCCAGGGCGGGGAGGCGCGGCTCCTGACCCGAACCGATTTCTCCCTCGATCCGCTCTGCTGGAGCCGGGACGGCCGCTTTCTTGCCGCCGCGGTCGAGCGGAGCGGCCGGCACGTCGACCTCGCGGTGGCGGAAATCGAGAGCGGCGAGGTGCAGGATCTCACCTCGGGCCGGCCGCCGGCGCGGCGCGATCCGATCGGGTTCTCTACCGACGGGTCGGCGCTCTATCTCCTCACCGACGAGGGGCGCGACCGCATCGGCCTGGCGCGGTTCGGGCTGCGGGACGGCGCGCTGGAGTGGGTCAAGACGCCGGAGTGGGACATCGATCTGGCGCGCATGTCGGCGGACGGGCGGCACATCCTCTACGCCGTGAACGAGGACTCCATCCACCGCCTCCGTCTCCTGGACCGCAACTCCGGCCGCGAGCCTGATCTACCGCCGCTCCCCACCGGCGCGTTTCTCGCGCTGGCTATTTCGTCCAACGGCATCCAGTGGGCGGGGCTGCACAGCTCTTCGCGCCACCCGCCCCACGTCGCCGCCTACGATCCGAGCCAGCGGCGCGTGGCAGCGCTCCGGGCCGGCGGCGCGGAGCTTCCGCCCGAGCAGGAGTGCGTGGACGCCGAAATCGTGCGGATCCAGTCCTTCGACCGGAAGGTGCCGGCGCTGCTCTACCGTCCGCGCGGCGCCGCCCACGACCACACCGGCCCCGCGCTCCTCTGGGCCCGCGCCCGCCCCGGCACGCAGGAGCACCCCGACTACAAGCCGCTGGCGCAGAGCCTCGCTGCCTGCGGATTCACCGTACTCTTGCCCAACCCGCGCGGCTCGCGCGGCTACGGCCCCGCCTTCGAGCGGGCCGACGACGCTGCGGGCATCCGCCGCGACTACGAGGCGGCCGCGCAGTTCCTGCGCGCTCTGCCCGACGTGGACCCCGACCGCATGGCGATCTGCGGCGGCCCGGGGCTCGGTTCCATCGCCGCCGATCTGGCGGCCGCGTTGGAGGGGCCTTGGGCGGCGGCGGTGGATTTCGAAGCTACGGCGGCCCCCTCCCATACCCTCCCCCACTTCGTGGCCCCCAGTGAAGCGGAGGCGGCGGCATGGTTGGCGGATACGGTGTGATGCGCACGGCGGCTCTGTTGCTTTGCGCCTGCTTCGTTCACGCGGGCGCGGAGACGCCGTCGGCGTTCCGGTTTCGCGAGGACGCTGCGGTCAAGATTGCGATCGAGCGCACGGAGATTCTGAGGGGGGTGCGGGGGCAGGACGACCCGCGCGACAAGATTCCCGCGATCCGCGAGCCGAAGGCGCTGGCGGCGGCGGAGGCGACGTTCCTGCGCGAGGACGATCGCGTGCTGGGCGTGGTCGTGGGCGAGGAGGCGCGCGCCTATCCGATCCGCATCCTCGAGCAGCACGAGATGGTGAACGACGTCCTGGGCGGCGTCCCGATCGCGCCAAACTACTGACCCCTCTGCGATTCGGCGGTCGGCTTCGATCGCCGGCTCGACGGGAAGACGCTCACCTTCGGGATATCGGGCTATCTCTACCGCAGCGCGGTGCTCTATTACGATTCGGAGACCGAGACGTTCTGGTCGCAGATGACCGGGGAGGCGGTGGTCGGCCCTTGGACGGGGAAGGCGCTTGGCTGGATTGCGACCACGATGACGACCTGGAAGGAGTGGCGCGCCGCCCACCCGGCGACGACGGTGCTGAGCCCGCCGCATCCCGCGCGGTTCTACGAGACGGAGCCTTACAAGCAGTACCGCGCCACGCAAAAGCTCTGGTTCCCCATCGGCCCGGACGCAGTCGACGCCCGATACAAGGCGAAGGATCTGGTGACCATCGTCACCCGCGGCGGCAAGCCGCGCTGCTACCCCCACGCCGCGCTCAAGGAAGGCGTCAACCCCGACGGCGCGCTGCGCGTGGTGAAGAGCGGCGCATCCGTCCGCGTGGAAGACGCCGAAGGCCGCCAGCTCCCGTCGATCCAGTCCTACTGGTTCGCCTGGGGCTCCTTCTACAAAGGCGGCACCGTCTTCGGCGAGTGATCCGGAGTACGGTGCCGCGGCAAAACCGCCGGAAATGTATCCAGTGCGATACAAGTTCGGTGCGGGAACTGGTGGTCCTTCAGGTGGGTGCTAGGTAGCTCAGGTCGGCGGAAAGCAGTCGCGCAGACTGACGGCAGAAGGGCAACCGACCGCTCCCTGCGCGGCGGGATGCTCGAGATGATTGTTCGTGGCAAGGTGACCTTGGCGTGTCTTCGCGACGGCCGGCGACCATCAGCGCGGTGTGTCCCATTCGATACAAATCCGGCGGTTTTGCCGCGGCACCAGAGAGAGAGAGTCAAGGGCGTTGCCGTGGCGCAGTAGGACCTACCACCGTTCACACGTACACCTTGCCGCTGCACAGTGCACCCTGCACGGTGGGTTTCCCCGTGACCTTCCCCCCAAGAACTGGTCCAGGCTGAATGTCATAGTCTGGCCCCTTCGAAGGCGGAAGTGTCCATGGCGAAACGGCGGCACAACACGGAGCAGATCGTCCGCAAGTTGCGGGAAGCCGAGGTGCTTCTGGCGCAGGGCGGGACGATCCGCGACGTCTGCAAGAAGATCGAGATCACGGACCAGACCTACTACCGCTGGCGGAAGGAGTAGGGGGGCCCGCAGCTGGACCAGGCGCGGCGCCTGAAGGACTTGGAGAAGGAGAACGCCCGGCTGAAACGGCTGGTGGCAGACGAGGAGCTCGACATCCTGATCCTGAAGGAGGTCGCGCAGGGAAACTTCTGAGCCCGGCACGCCGGCGGGAAGCGGTGGTCTGGGTGCATGCCCCGATGCGCGTCTCGGAGCGGCGGGTGTGTCGGGCGCTCGGGCACGCGCGGTCCTCCCAGCGGTACGTCCCCAGCCGGGAGGAGGATGAGGAGCGGGTTGCGCAGCGGGTGGTGGAGCTCGCCGCGGAGTATGGGCGGTACGGCTCCCCGCGGATCACGGCGCTGATGCGGCAGGAGGGCTATGGGATCAACCACAAGCGGGTGGAGCGGATCTGGAGGGAGGAGGGGCTGAAGGTCCCGAAGCGGCAGCCGAAGCGAGGCCGGCTGTGGCGGAACGACGGGTCGTGCATCCGGCTCCGGCCGGAGCGGAAGGATCAGGTCTGGGCGTACGACTTCGTACAGGACTGGACCCACGACGGCCGTTCGGTGCGGATGCTCACGATCGTGGATGAGTACACGCGGGAGTGCCTC
>Ga0187893_10007805_pt1 | contig 17257 bp, 11 predicted proteins | sample MA1701074metaG_FD_139574 | JGI IMG/M metagenome (GOLD analysis project Ga0187893, IMG submission 139574) | White microbial mat communities from a basaltic lava cave in the Kipuka Kanohina Cave System on the Island of Hawaii, USA - MA170107-4 metaG ... | reverse complement strand
TTCGGTCGCGATCTACCCGGCCGACCTGTCGCTCGACCCGAGCGGCGGCACGCCGCTGATCGGCAGCCCGATCGTTTCCGCGACGACGCTCAGCATGGCGCCGGGCGCGGCCGACTTCAGCTATCCGGGCACGGTCTATGACTGCCCGGACACCAGCGGCACCACGAACACCGCCCTCCTCACCTCGGCGCCGATCCAGCTGGCGGCGGGGTGGGTCCCGGGCGATTCGTGCTGCTGGCTCGCGTCGGACGCGAACGGCACCGGTGACGATGCGACGAGCACCGGCCCCTGCACCGTCGCCCCGAGCACGGCGTCCTACTTCACCCTGAACGGATTCACCACCCCGGCGATCCCGTTCTTCGTGAACTGGATGATGCGCATCAACTGGAGCTGAACGCCGGTTGCATGCACTCCTCGAACGAGGAGGTTCTTCGCAGTGAACGGGGGGCGGCGCGACGAGCGCCGCCCCCGGGTCGGCGCCGTTCCCCCGTAGGGTGCAGCTGGTCGGAGGACTCGGCCGCGATCTCGACGATCGTCCGGCCGACGCGCGTGGATCAAGCTCGGTGCAGACAACTCGGATCGCGGGCGGTCGAGCTGCGCCGCGGCGCCGCGGTAGAAGGTGAGCAGAACGCCGAGCCGCAACTGGAAGGCGACCTTGCCGGTGGCGCAGGCGATTCCAGGTTCCGGCAGGCCGCACGCGCCCCTGCGACCGTCGTGATCGACGCCCACGAGAGCGCCCCCGGTAGCCCGCGCGGCCGCTGCCGTACAGTGTCGCCACCCCCTTGAAGTCGTCGTTCGAGCCGATGGCCAACGCGACGGCGAGCACGACGACCACGACCCCGGGCTCCAAACGCGCCCCTCCTTCACGAGGCTCATGGCCAGCGACGCGCGCCGAGTTCGATCCCATCGTGCGCCGCCCCGTCACCGCTCCCGCGCCTCGCAGGAACGGATCGAGTCCGGCCTGGAGCGACGCTGATCCCACGTGGCGCGGGGCTGCGGGATCCTTCGACGCGCGCGATGCCACGTGTGGTGGAGGACGGCCGCCCGCCGCTATCCTCCCGCTTCCGGCAATGGCAGCACGCGGCCCCGCACCCCGGATCCAGACGGTCACCAGCACGACGTTGCTCGAGGGCCTCAAGGACCCCGCGAACCACACACGCTGGCGGGACTACGTCGACCGCTACCGGCCGCTCCTCGTCGGATTCCTGCGCCGTCACGGCGTGCAGGCGACGGACGCGGAGGACGTCGCGCAGAACGTGCTGATCGAGTTCGTGCGCAGCTACTGCGAGGGCCGCTACGACCGCGAGCGCGGCCGCCTTTCGTCGTGGCTGTTCGGGATCGCGTTCCGCCAGCTCCAGAACCACCGCAGGCGCGAGCGAGGCCGCGCCCGCCGCGCCGACGAGCGGCCGGTGGAGGAGGTCGCGCCGCTCCTGGAGGCTCCGGAGGAGCTGCAGCGCGCCTGGGACGAGGAGTGGGAGCAGGCCGTCCTCGCGCAGTGCCTCGCGGAGGTTCGCGGCGAGGTGGCGGAGAAAACCTACCGGGCCTTCGTCGCGTTCGCGCTCGAAGGACGCCCTGCTGCCGATGTCTGCGGCGAGCTGGAGATGACCGAGAACGCCGTCTTCGGCGCCAAGCGCCGCGTCCTCGAGCGCATCCGCGAGCTGCTGCCGCTGCTCCGGGACTCCTGGTAGCGCCGGCAGATCGGCCGACGGGCGGCCAACACGCGGGGGGCCGACTGCGCGAGCGGAGAGGCGATGGAAGGCTGTCCGAGCAGCGCCGATCGTGATCTCTACGCCGCCGGGGCGGCCGACCCCGCGCAGGCGGCGCGGCTCGAGGAGCACGCTGCCGCGTGCGAGTCGTGCCGCGGCTGGCTGCAGGAGTCGCGCGCGGACGAACGGCTGCTCGAGCAGCTGCGGCGGCTCCCGGAACCGCGGCCGGACGCGGGGCCCACGCCGGCCGCCGCCGGCCCGACCGTCCCCGAGGGAGCGTCGCTCGGCCAGTACCGCATCGTCCGCCGGATCGGCGAGGGCGGCATGGGGGTCGTCTACGAGGCCGAGCAGAAGCGGCCGCGGCGGGCCGTCGCCCTCAAGGTCCTGCGCCCCGGCTTCCTCTCCGACCGGCTGCTGCGGCGCTTCGAGTTCGAGGCCGAGGTGCTGGCGCGTCTCGACCATCCTGCCATCGCGCGCATCCTGGAGGCGGGGACGTTCGGCAGCGGCCCCACGCGGCAGCCCTTCTTCGCGATGGAGCTCGTGCGTGGCCGGCCGCTGGACGAGTGGGTGAGCCGGGAGAACCCCTCGATCGAGCGGCGGCTCGAGCTCTTCCGGGTCCTGTGCGACGCCGTGGCCCACGCCCACCGCCGCGGCGTGATCCACCGCGATCTCAAGCCGGCCAACATCCTGATCACGGAGAGCGGGACGCCGAAGGTCCTCGACTTCGGGATCGCCCGCGCCACCGATTCCGACCTGCAGGCGCCCACGCTCGAGACCGGCCTCGGGCAGATCGTCGGCACGCTGCCTTACATGAGCCCCGAGCAGGTCGCCGGAGACTCCGACCGGCTCGACGTGCGCAGCGACGTCTACTCGCTCGGGGTGAACCTCTACGAGATGCTCACCGGCGAGCGGCCGTACGACTTGAGCGGCAGGGCTCTGGCGCAGTCGCTGCGAGTGATCCAGGAGGCGACGCCGCGCGCTCCGAGCTCGCTCCGCGCTGCGCTGGCGCGCGACCTCGACACCATCGCCCTCAAGGCGCTGGAAAAGGACCCCGAGCGGCGCTACGGCTCGGTGCAGGAGCTCGCCGACGACGTCGCGCGCTTCGCACGGCACGAGCCGATCGCGGCGCGGCCGCCGAGCACGATCTACCACCTGCGCAAGTTTGCGCGACGCAACCGCGCGCTCGTCGGCGCGGCCATCGGGCTGCTGCTCGCCCTGGTGGGCGGAATCGCGACGACCGGCTTCCAGTGGTGGCGGGCGGAGCGCGCAACCACGGCGGCGGAGCGCGCCGGCGGCGAGGCGAAACGGGCGCAGGCGGCGGCCGAGGAGGAGGCCGCGACGGCCCGCGCCATCAGCGACTTCCTGATGAAGGTCGTGATCCAGGGCAGCCCCGACCAGCGCGAGAGCGGCGTGACCACGGTCGACGAGGCGTTCGCAGTGGCGGCGCGGCGGGTCGACTCGGAGTTCGCCGACCGGCCGCTCGTCCGCGCCGAGCTCCACCACACGATCGGCTGGACTCTCCACCGGATGGGGGCGACCGACGAGGCCGAGCGGCACCTGAAGGCCGCCCGCGAACTCCGGGTGGAGCTGCTCGGCCCCGAGCACCTCCAGGTCGCGCAGTCGATCGCCGCGATGGGGCAGCTCGAGATGTCGCGCGGCAACCCGGCCGCCGCCGAGCGCCTGCTGCGCCAGGCGTGGGAGATGCGGGAGCGCCTCGGCGAGACCGACCTGATCATTCTCGGCGCCAACCTCTCGGTCCTCGCGAGCAGCGTCTACCTGCAGGGGCGTTTCGAGGAGTCGGCCAGGCTCAATGAGCGGGCGCTTCAGTTCAAGCGCCGGCACGCGAAGGAGCGTCCCCTCGACCTCGTGACCGTCCTCGGAAACCTCGCCTTCGCGCTCGCGCGTGCGCAGGCCGCCCCCGACCGGATCGACCGGCTTCAAGAGGAGGCGATCGAGCTGGCGCGAGGCGCCAGCGACCGTTTCCACGATCAGGTCGTCGACTGCCTGGCGACGCAGGCGCAGCTCTACCTCGAGCGGGGCCGTCTCGAGCGGGCGGAGGCGGTGGTGGGCGAAGCGGCCGCGATCGACCGCAAGGCGCGCGGCATCGTGTCTGGGAGCGTGCTCGAGGTGAGCCGCCGCGTGCTCGAGGCGGTGCGGGCGCAGGAGGCGGACGCCCGTGCGGAGGCGGCTCCCGGTCGCCTCGCGCCGCTCCTGGCGCGCAAGGCGGCCCTCCTGTCGATCCACGGCGAGGAGGCGAAAGCCGAAGAGGCGGCGGCGGAGGCCGAGGATCGCTGGCTCGAAGCGATCGCCGCGGCGACCGCGAGCGGGGCCGAGCGGGAAGCAGGAGCGCTGCGATCGCGCTACGGACGCTTCCTGCTCGATCGAGGACACGCCGAGGATGCGGAGCCCGTCCTCGTCGACGCCCTCGCTGCGCTCGAGGCGGCCGGGACGGGCGACGCGACGCTGGACGCGGTCCTCCTCGACCTCGCGCGCCTCCACGAGTCGCGGGGAGAGTCGGAGCAGGCCGAGGCCTACCGCCGCCAGCGCCGCGCCGCCCCCGCGCAACGGTGACCCGCCGGCCCCGGGGGAGCGCGGATTCGGCCGAACGCACGGCAGATCGTCGAACCAGGCGGCCAACACAGGTCGGGGGCCCTCGGATTCCGCAGGACGGGGCTCCTTCCGCTGGAGGTCCCGCCCATGCTTCGCCGCTGCTCGCTTGCCGTCCCGGCCGCAGTCGTGCTCCTCACCGTCGCGCGCGCGCACGAAGCGGAGCTCTACGAGGAGAAGCCGTACTTCCAGAGCTGCGGCGACTACGAACGCCGGTACGAGTGCGAGATCGGCAACCTGCCGCCGAAGGCGTGCGATCCGGTCGTGACCTCGGTCGGCGAGTACGTCACGACGATCGTCGATCTCGCGCTCGGCGGTCCGATGCCGCTCGGCTTCGCGCGCCACCACGGCGCGTTCCTGGGGCAGGCGGCGAGCTTCTGGGGCTTCTACGCGACGCTCGACGGCGCCATGGGCGCCAACTGGGTCCACAACCACCAGCTCCTGCTGCGGCGCACGAGCGCGACGAAGGTCGCCGTCTACTACACGAAGGGCAAGGTGATCTTCTTCGAGAAGAAGAACGGCGCCTGGCAGATGGCTGCGGCGCCGATCGGCTTCGTCTACATGGGGACGCCCTACCAGATGGTCGAGGCCGGCTCGAAGCTCGAGATGATGGACCCGCAGCAGCGAGTGATCCTCACCTTCGAGTTCACCGGCCTCGCCAACGGCCAGGTCACCGGCGTGGAGAAGGTGCGCGACCGCAACGGCAACGCCCACGCCTACGCCTACGACGCGCAGGGGTTGCTCACCGACGTCGCCGACGGGCTGGGCCGCACGCTCACGTTCACCTACAAGGTCGCGGCCGGCGTCTCGCGGGTGGAAACGGTGACCGACCAGTCGGGCCGGCAGGTCTCCTTCACGTTCGGCGCAACGACCGGCCGGCTGCGCTCGGCGACGAACGGCAGGAACCTCGTCACCGACTACGCGTACGCCACGGGCTCGCGTCTCGCGAAGCTCACGCGCCCCGGGGGAAACGTCCCGGTGTCCAACGTCTACGACTCCAACGGGAGATGCACGAGCCAGACCGACGGCCAGGGCAACGTCTGGAGCCTCGCCTACGCCGCCGGCAGGACCACCATCACCGATCCGCGCGGAAAGAAGCGCGTGCACGAGTTCGACGCCAGGCTGCGGCTGGTGCGCTGGACCGACGAGGCCGGCAAGTCGGTCGACCTGACCTACGACGGCAGCGACCGCCTCGTCGCCACGACCGACCGACTCGGGCAGGCGAGCTCGACCAGCTACCACGCCGAGTCGGGGCACGTCGCGAGCCGCACCGACGCCGATGGGAACGTCTGGACCTACAGCTACGACGCGCAGCCGCAGGAGGGTTTCGTCTTCTACGAGCTCGCGCGCATCGACTTCCCCGACGGCACGTCGGAGACTCTCGTGCGGGACGCGCAGGGCAACGTCTTGAGCCGCACCGACCGCGGCGGCGACGGATCCAGCTTCACCTACAACGCGCGCGGCCAGGTCCTGACCGCGGCCAACCCGAAGAGCGGCGTCCACGCGGTCGCCTACCACGCCGACGGGACGCCGTCGTCCCTGACGGATCCGGCCGGAAACGTCACGCAGCTCGCCTACGACCCCCTGTTCCGCCTGGCGCAGATCGCGCGCGCCGACGGCGCGACCGTCGCGCTCGCACACGACGAGCGCGACAACCTGGTCTCCCGCACCGACGAGAACGGCCACGTGCGCACGTTCACGTACGACGACAACGACAACCTCGTCACGGCGAGCAACCCGCTCGGCGAGGTGACGTCATTCGGTTACGACGGCAACGAGGATCTGGTCTCGGTCACCGATCCGACCGGCGGCACGGCCCGGTTCGCCTGGGACGGGCTGCGGCAGCTCGTGAGCCGCGTCGATCGCAGCGGCGACGTCACGTCGATCCAGTACGACGCGCGGCGGCGGATCGAGAAGCTGGTCGACGGCGCCGGCCGGAGCTGGACGATGGCCTTCGACGACGAGGGAGCGGCCGCCGCGGTCACCGATCCGCTCGGGAACTCCTTTGGCTTCGAGCGCGACGGGCTGGGGCGGATCACGAAGACCATCGATCCCCTCGGCCACGAGGTCACGATCGAGCGCGACGCGCTCGGACGCGCGCTGCGGGTGACCGATCCGGCCGGGCGGATCACCGAGTTCACGCGCGACCGGGAGGGGCTCGTGTCGCGGATCCGGACGCCGAGGGCGGACGTCTCGGCGCGCTACGGCCGCAACGAGCTCGACCAGGTGCGGCGGGTCACCGACCCGCGCGACCACGCGTGGCTCACGGGATTCGACGGTTCCGGGCGCCGCACGCGCGAGGACGATCCGGCCGGGAACTCGGCGGCGTTCGCCTACGACGCCCGCAATCGCGTCGACCGGATCACGCTCCCGGGCGACCTCGGCAGCGTGCGGTTCACCCAGGACGCGGGCGGCCGCCTGACGCGGGCGCGTGGCAGCGATGGGACCGAAGTCCGACTCCGCTACGACGACGCCGACCGGGTGATCGACGCGACCGGCATCACGCTGCTGCGCGATGCGAACGGACGGATCACCGGCTGCAACGGCATCACGATGACCTACGACGCCGATGACCGCGTCGCCTCCGTGACGCTGGCCCCCGGACAATGGGTCACCTACACCTACGACGCGCGCGATCTGCCGGTGCAGATCGCCGACTGGCGGGGCGGCGCCACGTCGTTCGCCTACCTCGACGACGGACGCCTCGCGTCGATCACGCGGCCCAACGGCACGATCACGAACTACGGCTACGACGCCGCCCGCAGAGTGGTCTCGATCCGGGAGGAGCGCGTCGCCGGCGGGATCGCGGCCGTCCTCTCGGAGCTCGAGCTGGTCCGCGACGAGCGCGGACAGGTCCGCCGCGTCGACCGCAGCGTGCCGCTCGCGGAGCCGCCGGCGGCGGGGGTGCAGGAGTTCAGCTTCGACGCCGCCTGCCAGGAGCAGTCGACCGCCTACGACCCGCTGGGGCGCGTGGTTCGCAACGGGACGCGGACCTACACCTGGGACTTGGCGTCGCGGCTGCGCAGCTACGCGGACGGCGACCAGGTCGTCACCTTCCACCACGACGCGGCGGGGAGCGTCGTCTCGCGCGCCGACGCGGCGGGGACGCGCGACTTCTCCTGGAACTACGCCCTCGCGCTCCCGTCGATCTCGATCGTGCGCGAGGGCGGGCGCGACGTCCGCTACTACGTGCACACTCCGGGAGGATTGCTCCTGCACAGCGTCGAGGCCGGCACCGGCGAGCGGCGGTTCTTCCACTTCGATCAGGTCGGCAGCACGCTGTTCCGGACCGACGACTCGGGCGCGATCGTCGAGCGCTTCGCCTACGGGCCGTACGGGGAGCCGATCGCGGAGGACGGCGGCGCCGACAACCCGTTCACGTGGCACGGCCAGCTCGGAGTGATGCGCGACGGCGGCCTCTACAACATGCGGGCGCGCTGGTACGACCCGCTCTCGATGCGATTCCTCTCGCGCGATCCGATTCGCGGCGACGACCCGATCCGCGTCAATCCCTACCAGGCGCTCTTCGGCGATCCGGTGAGCCTCGTCGACCCGATGGGGACCGACCCGGACGGCTCGCCGGGGGGCGGCCGGCCGCCGGACCTGCCGGCGTTCGGCTCCGACAAGTACGAGTCAGACGCATGGGAGATGGGCAGGGTCATCGGGCTGTTCCTGCTGAACGTCTTGCGGCGACCGGCCGCAGACGCAGCCCCTCCGAGCGACGAGGGGCCGGCGCTGACCGGACCCGGGATGTCGCCCTGCTACGAGCCCTCCGACATCGCGGAGGCTGTGCGGCGCAACCTCGAGTTCCACCGGCGCAGTTGCGAGCAGGCGGGCGATCCGAGCCTGCCGCCGCCGGCGCGGAGCTTCCGCGTGGTCTTCGATCCGAGCAAGGTCCCGGTCGTCTATTTCGACGCCGACCTCAAGCCGAAGCTCCTGTTCCCCGCCCAGGGTCCGATCGTCGGGCCGCTCGAGCCGGTTCCGACGTACGACAGCCTGCCGCAGGAAGGCCGCGCGCCGGCGGACGGGTACCTGGGCCGCTGCGCGCCGTTCTCAGGCGATTACGCAAGCCCGCACGAGCGTGGGCCGAATTCGCCGCCGCTCGACGGTCTGGCGCCCCTCGGGATGCCGGAGCGCGTCGGTGGAGGCACGCCGCGCGACGACGTTCCCAACCGGAACCGTTACTAGAGCCCGCGGCCTGGCCGCGCCACGCCCCGCTCCGCGCCTCGGAGGATTCCCGATGCTCCTCGCCCACGTGATCGTGCCGGCGCTGTTCGGCGTGCTGCTCGGGCCAGGCCCGGCGCCGGCGGCAGCGACCCAGTCGATCGTGCTCTCCTACGACGCCAACGGCCGCCTGACGCGCGCGGTCTACGACGGGTCGGTCGAGGTGACCTACCTCTACGACGCGAGCGGGAACATCCTGCGCCGCGCCGTGAGGCGCGTCCGGCCGGTCTCCTCTCACTTCGAGCGCTTCGAGCCGCGCCGCGCGAGCTTGCTCGCGCCGCCCCTCCTGGCCGACGCCGCCATCTCGCGCGTGACGTCGGACGTGCCCGGGTCGGCGACGCGGACGGACAGCCCGTCGCGGAGTGCCAGCTCCTCTGCGACGGTCCGTCGAAGGACGCGCCGGGCAACCGATTCATGTCACCCTGGGTGAAGAGCGACGAGCAGGGCCTCTTCGTCATCCCCGGCTGTCCCGACTCGGAACTGCGGCTGCAGGCGAGCGGCCAGGGCGAGCGCGGCGGTTTCTCGACCGGCGGCCCGCGTGTCTCGCCCCTCGGGCGCATTGGCTACATGGGCCGGCGCAATCCCGACCTCGATCCTCGCTGAGCCGGTCGATCCAAGCGCTTTGGCGCCGCGAGCCGTACATCGCCGGTCGTTGCACGGTCCTGGGAGCAGAGGTCATGGAGCGACGAGCGGGAAGGGGCGGCGCCGCGCTGTGCTCGATCGTCGGGCTGCTCGCGGGCTTCGCGCCGAGCGCCGGTCCCGACGGCGGCGGCGAGTTCGAGCTGCGGGCGCGCTGGCAGCCGATGGCCGGCTCGAAGTACCGCCTCCACGAGGGCGAGCCGGCGCTTCAGGCGATGCGCGCGCCGAAGGTCGCCGAGGAGTCGAGGTCGTGGCCGGCCGAAAGCGTCTCGAAGCTGCTCCCGCCACTCGACTCGCGCGACGACCAGCCGTTCGCGGTGCGCGTCCACGCCGTGCTGCCATTCCTGCGGCAGCTCCATCCCGGCGCGCAGGAGCGCGTCACCCACATGATCACCCATCCGGGGGCCTTTGGCCGGGTGTTGAAGCAGGACGAGTCGACGCTCGACGTGCTGTACCGAGTGCATGCCGGCTTCGAGCTCGTGAAGGGGCGCGCGAACCTGGCGCCCGCCCAGTTCGAGGGGCGCCTCGTCCTCGACCGCGCGACCGGCGCGGTGCGCCACTTCTCGCTCGAGCTGCCGCCCACCCGCCCCAACGTCGACCTCAACGTCACGATGGGCGCCGGCACCGTCATCGCCGACATCGGCTCGGTGCCGGCGATGGGCCTCTCCACCGCCGGGCCGCCGCCGGCCGTCGAACCCGAGGCCCTCGCGCGCGCGCGGCTCGAGCTGCAGCGCGCCTTCTACCCCTTCGCCGAGATCGAGTGGCTGCCGCTGGCGCAGGGACTCGAGCGCTCGATCACGGAAGAGCGGCCGATGCACCTCGTGATCCTCTTCGGGGCGCTCGGCGACGAATCGTGCTGAGGCTCGGGCAAGACGCTGAGAGCGGGTCCGCTCTCGAATCCGAAGGTGATCGAGCTGGTGAACGACCGCTTCGTCAACGTCTGGACCGTCGTCGAAGAGCTCGAGCGGCTGAAGAGTGACGAGTCGATCGATCCGGGGCTGCGTGTTTTCGCGAAGACGCTGCTCGACGACTACCACTATCCGGTCGACTCGCAGCTGCGCACGCACGACGGCCGCCTCGTGCGCCAGATCGCGGCGAACGACCTCATGACGGCGGCGGCCCGGATGGACCGCGCCTACCTCGAGTTCCTGCAGAAGCCGCTCGAGTGAGGGCGGGCCCGCCGGCCCCGACGCTCAGCCGCCCTCGCCGGCGCGGTTCGCATGCCGCTCCCGAACGATGTCGCGGCGCCGTCGAACTTCGCGCCCGCTCGCGCCGGATCCGGTGATCGCGGCCGCCGCAGGACTCGCGCTGCCAGCCGCGACGGCCGTGCGCGGTGGCGCACCGCCGGCCGTCCCGGTCACGATGCACTCGCGTCCGCCATGATCGGGGCGGCGGATCGAGCGCAGTGCGACTCCGACGTCGAGACCTGGGCGGCGCGGAACCAGCGGCGGCATGCACTCCCGGAAACCCTCATGGAGTCCCGTTGCAGAACTCGAAGCAGCGGGCGCAGTGGGGCCGGAGCTCCCGGGAGTAGAAGCTCGCACGCAGCGCCTGCATCGCGGGACCGTTCCAGATCTCCGGCAGGCTGGTCTCGTGCAGGTTGCCGAGCACGATGTGGTCGCGGCAGCACGGCAGCACGGTGCCGTCCCACTCGACCAGCAGCGTCGTCGCAGTCTGGCGGCAGAAGCGGGGGCAGTAGAGGTCGACCAGCGCGCTCGTCTCGTTCAGGACGTCGAAGCGGGTGCGGCGGCGCTGTACGTTGCGCGGGTCGCCCGCGATCTCGCCGCAGTTGGTCTCGACGAAGACGCCGAGCTCGATCGCCGTCTCGAGCGCGCGCCGGAGGTGCCCGCGCGCCTCGCCCGCCGCGCGCGGCGCGCCGGCTCCCGACACGCCCTCGATCGGGAACACCTTCGATTCGGGGAAGAGCTTCTGCAGGACGACGCGCCGCACGCCGAGCCGGTGCACGAACCGGACGTACTCGTCGAGCGTCTCGAGATTGCTGTCGAGCACGACCAGCGCCGTCACGACGTCGCTGTCGTGGCGCCGCCCGAGCTCGACCGCGTCGGCGATGTTGCGCACGACCGTGTCGAAGTCGAGGCTCGGCATGATGCGCCGGAAGACGGCCGGCTCGTGCGAGTGGAACGAGAAGCAGAGCCGCGCGGTCACGTCGGCGACCGTTTCGTGCAGCCGTCGCGTGAAGAGGTGGCCGTTGGTCGTGAAGGTCAGCCATGCCCCGTGACGGCGCGCGAGCGGTGCGATCCGGTCGAGGTCGGCGAGCGTCGGCTCGCCGCCCACGTAGGGCAGGAGCTCGGTGCAGCCCCAGCCCATCTGGTCGAGCGCCCGCTCGATCAGCCCGAGGTCGAGGTTGCCGGTGTTCCCGCGCTCGATGTCGCAGTGGAGGCACTTCACGTTGCAGAGGCGGTTCGGTTCGAACTGCAGCCGGAAGGGGACGCTCTCCCAGATCGTGCGCTCCTCGGCCAGGTCGCGCGCCTTCAGGCGGACGTTTCGCCGCTGCCCTGCCGTGAAGAAGGTGTCCCGCGCCAGCTCTTCCTCGACGAGGCGATCCGCGTCCATCGGCGCGCTCCGCTCACCGCCCGCACGCGGCGACGGCCTGCGCGAGCGACTCGCGGAGCGGCGCGCGCTGTTCGAAGCGGAGCTCGCGACGCGCCCGCTCGCTCGAGTAGGTGTGCTCGTGCGCGAGAGCGATCAGCGCCGGCGGGATCGGTGGCGCCTCGCCGCGCCGCGCGGCCGCCTCGTTGCGCTCGAGCGCGGCCGCGATCGGGAGCTCGTCGAAGCGCGGCCCGCCCCGCATCCCGGCCGCACGCGCGATCGTCTCGAGCAGGCCGCGCAGCGCGATCGGCTCGGCGAAGGCGACGTTGAAAGCGCCGACGCGGTGCTCGTCGTCGAGGCCGGCGCGAGCGAGCGCGGCCGCCGCATCCTCCGCCGCCACGAGCGAGAGCGGCCGGGTTCCGCCGTCCGGCAGCGGCACCTGCGGCTGTTCGAGCAGCGCCAGCGCGCCGCGCACGAGGTGCCCCGCCCCCACGATCGGACAGGGCCGCACGATCACCGACAAGGATGCGCTGCTGCCGCTCGTCTACGACCGCTACGACCGCGATCTCCGCCGTCGCTTCGACGGGCTGCTCGCTCCGGAGCCCTGGCGCGGACTCCGGCTCGCTGCGCGCGTCGAGCGGCTCTGCGTGCTGGTGGTGGGCCTCTTCCGCGAGCGGCGCGGCCTGCTGCGCGCGGTCGGCCTCTACGCGCGCGCCCGGCCGAAGGCGATCCCGGCGGAGGTGCGCGCCGCGCGCGTGCGCACGATGGATTCGTTCGGCGCGCTGCTGCTCGCCTGCCGCGGCGAAATCGCCCATCCTCAGCCGGAGGAGGCAGTGCGGCTCGGCCTCTTCATGGTGGCCGCGATCTGCCGCGACAAGATCCTCTTCGACGAGGCGCCGCACTCGAGCACGGTCCCGATCGACGACGACCGGCTCGCGCGCGAGCTCGCGCGCATGCTCATGGGATACCTCGGTCGGCCTGCCGCCCCGCAGCCGACGCGGGCTTGACGGAGAAACGGAACCGATGATCACGCTCGAAGGCGCAGCCCTGCGCGCGGCGGCATGGATCGCCGCGCTCGTCCCGCAGGCGGATCCGGCCGGGGAGGAGCGGGCGCCGGGCGAAGTCGTGCTCGAGGCGATCAGCCTGCGGGACGCGCGCGGCCGCTCGATCGCCGCCGAGCGCGGACGGCTCTCGGTCGCGGAGAACCGGCAGGCCGAGGAGAGCGCGGTGATCGAGCTCGCCTTCGTGCGGCTCAAGTCCACCTCGCCGACGCCGGGCGCCCCGATCGTCTACCTCCACGGCGGGCCGGGGGGCTCGGCGACTCCCGCGGCCGCCGACCCCGAAGCGCTCGCCTCGTGGGCGCGCTACCTCGAGCTCGGCGACGTCGTCCTGCTCGATCAGCGCGGGTGCGGCGCCTCGAAGCCGAGGATGACCCGCGCGCTGCGGGAGGCGCCCCCGGCCGACCTCTTCCGCGATCGCGCGTCGCTGTCCCGCTTCCTCGCGGCGGCGAGCCGCGAGGTGCTCGAGCAGTTCCGCGCCGAGGGCGTGGACATCGCCGGCTACACGACCGAGCAGAGCGCCGACGATCTCGAGGACCTGCGCGCGGCGCTGGGAGCCGGGCGGCTGCGGCTGCTCGCGTTCAGCTACGGCACCCATCTCGCGCTCGCGACGATCCGGCACCACGAGAGCTCGATCGAGAGCGCCGTCCTGATCGGCGTCGAGGGACCTCCGCACACGCGCAAGCTCCCGACCACCTACGACGCGCAATGGCGCAAGCTGGCGCGCATGGTCGCATCCGATCCCGAGCTCGCGCCGCGCATCCCCGATCTCACGGCGCTGCTGCAGCGGGTGGTGGATCGGGCCGAGCGCGAACCCTTCGTCGTCAGGCTCCCCGGACCCGCGGTCGGCCGGGCGTCGACCGTCGAGGTGGGCGCGCACGGCCTCAAGCTGATCCTGATCGCCGACCTGGGCGACGTGAGCGACCTGCCGGTCTTCCCGCGGCTCCTCTTCGATCTCGACCGCGGCGACACCGCGGTGCTCACCTGGTTCGTCACCAAGCGCTACCGGATGTTCGCGCAGCTCCCGACGCTCCTCTTCACGATGGACCCCGCCTCCGGCGCGAGCGAGGGGCGGGCGCTCGACATCCGGCAGCAGGCGCAGCGGAGCCTGCTCGGCGACGCCATGGACCTCGGCTTCCCGGAGGTCGACGCGGTCTGGAACATGCCGATCGCGGGCGACGACTTCCGCTGGCCGATCGTCTCCGACGTCCGCACCCTGTTCGTGAGCGGCACCCTCGACTGCAACACTCCGCCGTACCAGGCCGAGGAGGTGCGGTGGGGCTTCCGCCGCAGCGAGCACCTGATCCTCGAGGGGGCGGGGCACGAGACCTGGATGCAGCTCCCCGACGTCCATGCCGCGATCCACCGTTTCCTCGGCGGCGAGGCCGCGGGAGCAGGAGCCGTCGCGGTCCCGCCGCTGCGTTTCGTGCCGCTCGAGGGATTCGATCCGCAGCGCGCCCACCCGAGCGTCCCGCGCCGTTGAACGCCGCGGTAGGCTGCCTCCCGTCCGACGCCGCGCGACGGCGCGGACGAGGGAGGGACGGTGCTGCTCCAGCTTCCGCCGCCGGCCGAGCGCGAGACGCCGCCCGCGTTCGAGCGGGTCGTCCTCGACGAGCACGTCGGGATCGGCTACGGCGTGGCGGTCGCCGACGTGGACGGCGACGGCCGGCGCGACGTGCTCCTCGTCGACCGGCGCGAGGTGCGCTGGTATCGCGCGCCCGACTGGGAGAGGCGCCTGCTCGTCGGCCGCCTCACCGAGCTCGACCACGTCTGCATCGCCGCGCGCGAGCCTCCGGGGGACGCGAAGGCGCGGATCGCGGTCGGCGCGGGCTGGAATCCGGGCGACACCGCCACCGACGCTCCCGCCTTCCTGCTGCGGCCGGACGAGGATCCGCGGGCGCCGTGGCGGCCGGAGCGCCTCGGCGGGGCGCCCACGCTGCACCGGATGAAGTGGGCGGCCGACGCGGGCGGCGCCGGGCGGCTCGTCGCGCTGCCGCTCCACGGGCGCGGCGACGCGCGGGCGCAGGGAGCGGAGGGCGTCTGCCTCCTCGAGTGGAGCCTCTCCGGAGGCGCCGCGCCCGGCGCGCCTCGCGTCCAGCCGACGCCGCTCCACCAGGCCCACAACCTCGATGTCGTCGAGTGGGACGGCGACGGCGACGAGGAGCTGGTGGTCGCCGCGCGCGAGGGGCTCTTCCTCCTCGACCGCCGGCCGGACGCGGGCGACGCCGGCGGATTCGCCGTGATCGAGCTCGTCGGCGCGACGACCGGCTTCCCGGGGCTCCGCGGCGCGAGCGAGGTCCGACTCGGCCGATTCGCCGACGGCCGGCGCTTCCTGGCCGCGGTGGAGCCGTTCCACGGCAACGAACTCGTCGTCTACGGCGAGCCGCGCCGGCCCGGCGAGCCGTGGTCGCGCACGCTCCTCGACGACTCGATGAACGAGGCGCACGCGCTCGCGTGCGGCGACCTGCTCGGGAGCGGGGAGGACCAGATCGTCGTCGGATGGCGGCGGCCCGACGCGCGAGGGAGGACCGGGCTGCGCCTCTTCGCGCCGCGCGGCGGCGACGCCTTCGAGCGCCGCGACCTCGACGACCGCATCGCCTGCGAGGACGTCGCGCTCGGCGATCTCGACCAGGACGGCCGGCTCGATCTCGTCGCCGCGGGACGCGACAGCCGCGATCTCGTGCTCCTGCTGAATCGGGCGCCGCGCGCGGCGCCGCGGCACGGGGCCCGCGCGCCGCTCGACCACCCGCGGCTGGAGGCGATCGACGGCGCGGTGGCCGCCGCGCTCGCGGAGCGGCGGACGCCCGGCTGCGTGGTGGCGGTCGGCCGCTCCGACGGGCTCGTCTTCCTCCGGGCCTACGGCGACCGCTCCCTCGAGCCGCAGCGGGAGCCGATGACGGTCGACGCGCTCTTCGACCTCGCCTCGCTCACCAAGCCGGTGGCGACGGCGACCGGCCTCGCGCTCCTCGCCGACGAGGGACGGCTCGACCTCGACGACCCCCTCGCGAAGCACCTCGACGGCCTCGCCCCGGCCGCAGGCGCGGCCACGCTGCGCCAGTGCCTGCTCCACACGGCGGGCTTCGTGCCCGACAACGACCTCTCCGATTACGACCGCGGCGCCGACGAGGCGTGGCGCCGGCTGCTCGGGCAGGAGCCGAAGAGCGCGCCGGGCACCCGCTTCGTCTACAGCGACGTCGGCTACCAGCTGCTCGGACGGGTGGTCGAGCGGATCTCGGGGCGCGGCCTCGCCGAGTTCGCGCGCGAGCGCATCTTCGCCCCGCTCGCCATGGCGGTGACCGGATTCCTGCCCGACGACGCGTGGAAGGCGCGCGCCGCGCCGACGGAGCGCCGCGACGGGGTGATGCTGCAGGGGGTGGTGCACGACCCGCGCGCGGCGCGGCTCGGGGGCGTGGCCGGCCACGCGGGACTCTTCTCGACGGCGGAGGATCTCGCCCGCTACGCGCGCATGCTGCTGAACGGCGGCGAGCTCGACGGCGTCCGGATCCTCTCGGCGCGCGGGGTCGCGTCGCTCACGACGCCCGAGCCGGCGACGGGCGGCGCGCTGCGCACGCCCGGCTTCGACGCGCGCTCGCGCTTCTCCACCCACCGCGGCGAGGGAATGAGCTCGCGCGCCTTCGGCCACGGCGGCTTCACCGGCACCGGGCTCTGGATCGATCCCGGGCTCGATCTCTTCGTGATCTTCCTCGGCAGCCGGCTCCATCCCGACGGCACGGGAGTGGTGAACCCGCTGATCGGGAGGATCGGGACGATCGCGGCGGCGGCGGTGGGGCGGCCCGTCCCCGTGCGCACCGGGCTCGAGGCGCTGGCCGCGAGCGCCGCGCGCGGGCGGCTCGCGGGCCGGACGGTCGGGCTGGTCACCAATCACACCGGCCGGGCGATCGACGGCACCCCCAACTGGCGGCTGCTGCAGCAGCGCGGGGTTCGCGTCGCCGCGATCTTCACGCCGGAGCACGGGCTCGACGGAAGGCGCGACGCCGAGATCGAGGACGGCGGCGACACGGTGGACGGGATCCCGATCCGCAGCCTCTACGGCGAGCGCCGGAAGCCGACGGCGGCGCAGCTCGCCGGCCTCGACGCGCTGCTCTTCGACGTCCAGGACGCGGGGGCGCGCTGCTACACCTACGTCACGACGATGGGGTTGTGCATGGAGGCGGCGGCCGAGCACGGCGTGCGCTTCGTCGTCCTCGATCGTCCCAACCCGATCGGCGGAGAGCGCGTCGAGGGGCCGCTCCCCGACGCGGGCCGATCGTCGTTCGTGAACCATCACCCGATCGCGTTCCGTCACGGCATGACCGTCGGGGAGCTCGCGCGGATGTTCCGGGCGGAGCGGCTTCCCGCGGTGGTCGGCGCCGCGAAGGCGGCGGCGTTCGAGCTCGACGTGGTCGCGCTCGAGGGGTGGCGGCGGCGCGACTGCTTCGACGACACGCGGCTGCCGTGGGTGAATCCGTCGCC
>Ga0187893_10007804_pt1 | contig 17259 bp, 18 predicted proteins | sample MA1701074metaG_FD_139574 | JGI IMG/M metagenome (GOLD analysis project Ga0187893, IMG submission 139574) | White microbial mat communities from a basaltic lava cave in the Kipuka Kanohina Cave System on the Island of Hawaii, USA - MA170107-4 metaG ... | reverse complement strand
TGCACGACAACTATGGGGCTGATGGGGATCACGAAAGATACGCTCATCGAAGGTATCGATCAGTTCGCAGGGGTGACCACCTATCTCGCGGAGGCCAAACAGGGCAGCGTTAACTTGTTCATTTAGTTTGTGTGGTTCATCTAGTGCGGGGCTTCAGTTAACTAAACAAACGAAATAAATCAAACAAACCAGAGAAACATAACGCTATGATTCAAGCCGATGTGAAGCTCGATACGCTCGGGTACTTTTGCCCGATGCCGATTATCATGACCTTGAAGAAGTTCAAGGAACTGACGTTGGGCCAGGTCCTTGAAGTCGTCTCAGACGACGAAGGTATTAAAAAAGACATGCCGGCTTGGTGCGACACGACCGGCCATCAGATGGTCGGGCTCGAAGAGGAACAGACGAAGTCGGGAACGATCTATAAAGCGTTTGTAAAAAAGACGAAGTGACCGCACAGACAGGGATTCAGTAAAGAGAGAGAAGCCGGAGGGATGATGATCAGACCTCCGGCTTCGTTGTTTTGATGTGTGATGGGGGCAGGACGTGGATCGAATCGTCGAGTGTGTGCCGAACTTCAGTGAGGGACGAAACCAGACGACGGTGCGTGCGCTGGTACATGCCGTGGAGTCGGTGCCAGGGGTCTGCTTGTTGGACCAGACGATGGATCGGGATCACCATCGCTCCACCTTGAGCTTTGCCGGCGAACCGGACGCCGTCGCTGAAGCGGCCTTTCGCGCCATTCGCGTGGCGACCGATCTCATCGATCTTCGGAAGCACAAGGGCGTCCATCCGCGGGTGGGGGCAACGGATGTCGTGCCCTTCGTGCCGTTGCGCGGCGCGACGATGCAGGATTGTATCCATCTAGCGAAGTGGTTGGGGCAACGGGTAGCAATAGAGCTGGAGATCCCGGTATTCCTCTACGAACAAGCGGCCCTGCACCAAGATCATGCCCCGCTCGAATCGGTCCGTCGAGGAGGGCTTCAAGGCCTTGCCTTCCGCATGGCCTCCGATCCTGACTGGACACCGGATTTTGGTCCCCCACAACTCCATAAGACGGCCGGCGCCATGGTGATCGGTGCGCGACCTCCCTTGATCGCTTTTAATGTGAATCTTCGCTCGACGGATCTGGCGCTGGCCCGATCCATCGCGAAAGACATTCGCCAATCGAACGGAGGGCTGCCCCATCTCAAAGCGATCGGCGTGGAGTTAGCCAGTCGACAGCTGGTTCAGGTCGCCATGAATCTAACCGATTACATCATCACACCCATTCATGTCGCGTTTGAAGCGGTTCGAGCCCGTGCAGCTGAGCAAGGTGTGGCGGTAGCGGGGAGTGAAGTGATCGGGCTTGTGCCCCAAGCAGCGCTGGTTCAGACCGCCGCGCATAGCTTGGCGCTCCAACAGTTCGATGCAACGCAGGTACTGGAAATGAGATTGGAGACTCGGCTGTTCGGTGAGCCGGCACGACAGGCCCCGTCTCGCAAACAGGAGCCGGTTGATTTGCACGCGCAATCACTCGCGGACTTTTTGGACACTGTGGCCGCGGCGACCCCGTTTCCGGCCGGGGGCACGGTCGCGGCCTTGGTGGGCGCCCTTGCGGCCTCGCTGGGGATTATGGGAACACGCCTCAGCCGGCAACGAGGAGTGGAACATCGGCTGAGTGAGATTGGCCTGCGGCTTCGCGAGCTGATGCAAGCGGATGGCGATGCCTATCAGCGATTTATCCGGGCAACGAGGCTCGCGAAGACAGATAGAACTCATCGCGCCGTCTTGTCGTCCGCGCTCCATCTGGCGACGGAGATTCCGCTTGAAATCGCCGAACAGGCGACGGAGGCCGGAGCCCTTCTTCATGCCTGCTCGGCAGGGGTGCAGCCACACGTTCGTCCTGATCTTACCGTTGGACTGGTGCTGGCGATCGCCGCAGCCGATGCGGGACGTCATACGGTCGCAGAAAACATAAACAATCAGCACAATCAACGGTTTAAGTCCTCTCTTTTCAATCGGATTCAGCAAATGACGAACCGTCTTGAGGAACTCAGGGGGCTATGTTACACTGCGCTACTTGGTCAGGGTCAGGTTGGTACGAGAAAAAACCCTTTACAGGCATCGCCTGGGGAAGTACACAAACGGGAAGAATGGAAATTAAAGTCTTCAATAATAACGTCGAGAAAGCTCTCAAAGTTGCCAAGAAAAAGCTCGCGGGGGAAGGACTCTTCCGCGAACTGAAGCGCCGGCGGTTTTACGAAAAGCCCAGCGTCAGGAAGAAAGCCAAGCAGCGCGAGGCGCAGCGGCGGCGTCAAAAATGGCTGTCGAAGCGTAAGCCAGAGTAAGCGTCCTTCCACGGGCTCGCCCGTCCGGTTGATCGTATTCCTCCCAAGGCCTTCATATCCCTTCCTCGTCCATGCGCCAGGATCAGATCACTGCTGCGCTTCGAATCGTGAAGCGCGAGATTCGGCAGTGGGAAGAGCCGGTCCTCGGCGTGGTGGCGCGCGAGTCGAACCGAGATCCCTTTCGTATCCTCATGTCGTGTCTCCTCAGCCTCCGGACCAAAGACAAGACGACCAGTGAGGCAACTGCCAGGCTGTTCGCGCTGGCGCATCAGCCGGCCACAATGCTGACCCTCCCGCTCCGGAAGATCGAACGCGCGATCTATCCCGTCGGGTTCTACCGGATGAAAGCCAAATCGATTCATGCAATTTGCCGTCGCCTTCTTGACGTCTATGAAGGCACAGTGCCCGATTCCATCGAGGAGTTGGTCACGCTGTCGGGGGTCGGCCGGAAAACGGCGAACTTGGTGGTGACGGTCGGCTACGGCAAGCCCGGCATCTGCGTGGATATCCACGTGCATCGGATCAGTAATCGCTGGGGCTACGTGAGGACGGAGACGCCGGAGGAAACTGAGCAGGCGCTACGCCGGAAATTGCCATCGCCGCATTGGATCACCTTCAACGACTTGCTTGTCCCCTACGGGCAGAACCTCTGCCAACCAGTCTCGCCCTTTTGCAGCAAGTGCAAACTCATCGAATACTGCGATCGGGTGGGAGTTAAAAAATCACGTTAGGCGTAAGAGGTGAGGCGTGAGCGCGTGAAATTCACCATCGCCTGACGCCTTACGTGTTACGCCTCACGGCATTCAGATGAACAGCTTCGTTTCCGCGTCCGAGGTGAGCGCAATAATGGCAGGTAGCCCCATGACTTCGTCAACGTTCTTTTCGACGACCGCACTGTCCACGCCCATGTATTCCAGGCCGGCACTGCAGGCGATCAGACGAAACTTCCCCACGTGTTTTGCGTCCTGAAACATTTCCGAAATCTTCGGTACCTTCCTTTCTTTCAAGAGCCGCGTTACTTCGCCGGCTGATGCGGCATACTCAGGGGGAAAGTCCACCTGATCAATCTTTCCCTCGGCCAGCTTCTTGATCGTCCAGAACAATAAGATCACGATCACGTCCTTTCCCATCGCCGCGGCAGTGAGGCCAAGGGTCGCGACCTGGTGCAGCGTATCGTAGGTGGCGTGATGGGCGAAGATGACGAACTTGGGTTGAGCCGGCATGGTCGGTGGCTACTTCTTCGTGGCGCGCGTCTTGACGCTGTTCACATAATCGGTAATGGCCGCATCGACTTCGCCCGAGGTCATGGGACGGTCATGCGTTTCACTTTCGTCCACGAGATACGTACCGTGCTCTTTTTCCTGCCGCAGGACCACGGAATTCTCCGGCGTCACCTCGATCAGCATGAACCACTCGCGTGCCCCCTGCGTGATGACGACCTCCTTGCCCAGGCCTTTCTTCGTAATCTCGATATGAAGATCATCGGATGCGCTGACCGTGGAGGGACACGCGAGAAGTCCCATGCCCAGGCCCGCGAGCCCTAGCAAGGTGCTGATCCCTAGTGTGAAGGGCGAACGACGCGACATAACAGAAAGATTATAGCCCGTTGAGGAACGTGCCGTAAACACTGGCCGAGGCTCGGTCGTTGGCTTGAGTGCCCCCAGGTCGCATGTTAGGATGCGCATCCCATGGATGGCTTACTTGCAACAGTCCAGCAATGGATTCCGGTCGATGTGCTCATCGGTCTCACCGTGGCTTCGGCCATCGGATTTATCGGCTCCCTGATTGCCATCCCGCTGATTCTGATCCGCTTGCCGGCGGACTATTTTGACACGCGTACTCCCCGCCATTGGATGAAAGACCATCATCCAGTGCTGCGCCTATCGGGGTTGGTTGTCAAGAACGTCGTTGGTGTCGTGCTTCTCTTGGCCGGCTTTGCCATGCTCTTTTTGCCGGGGCAGGGCGTGCTGACTATGCTGATCGGGGTTTCGCTCATGGATTTTCCCAGAAAGCGCGAGCTGGAAGCCAAAATGGTAGGCCAGCCGACCCTGCTGGGTGCCATTAATGCCATGCGCCACAGGTATGGTAAACCGCCGCTGACCCTGACCCCAAATCCCTAGCCTGCATTATTCACGAGGGTTCGTGACGAAACCGCTGAGATGGCAAGCGAGACGGCCGCGCGGAGCCCAGGGGACTGGCTCCGCCATCTGCGGTGGTGCCTGTCCCTTTGCTCTTCAGAACGGGGACAGGCGTCAAGAGCAAGGGCGACGGTCCCCAATCAGTTTGTTGACCGACCGAACGGTGAGCCCGCCCGTCGTCAGACTTGTCGCAGCGGCGTCTTGGCGGTTGAAATAGAAGCCGTCATGAATGATTTGGGCTAACTCCATGCCGACCACCGAGTCCAGCCGCAAGACGCTCTACCTAATCGACGGGAGCGCCTATATCTATCGAGCGTTCTTTGCCCTTCCAGCCCTGAATAATTCCCAAGGCCTCCAGACCAACGCCATCCTCGGTTTTACGACGACGTTGCTGAAGATTCTTCGTGAGCGGAAGCCGGATGGACTCGTCGTGGCGTTTGACGAGAAAGGTCCGACATTGCGCCACGCGGAGTTCAAGGCATACAAGGCGCAGCGGCCGCCGATGCCGGAAGGCATGAGCGCCCAGATTCCCTACATTCATCGCGTGGTGGATGCCCTCAACATTCCCGCAGTCCGGCAGGCCGGCTACGAGGCGGACGATTTGATCGGCACGCTCGCGCACCAGGCCGAACAGGCCGGCTTCGACGTCGTCATCGTCACCGGCGATAAAGACATGTTCCAGCTCCTGACGTCCCACGTGCGCATCTATGATCCGGTGAAAGACAAGTGGTTGGGCGAAGCGGAATGTCGTGAACGCTTCGGCGTGGAACCGGCGCGCGTGGTGGAGATCATGGGGCTCATGGGCGATGCGACGGACAATATTCCAGGCGTGAAGGGCATCGGTGAGAAGACGGCGATGAAGCTGATCGCCCAGTTCGGCACGATTGAAGAACTCTTACGCCGTGTAGAGGAGGTTACGCCGCCTCGGATACAAGCTCTGTTGATCGAACAGGCCGAGAACGCCCGCCTCAGTCGGAGACTGGCGACCATCCAACTGGATAGTCCCGTAGCATTCGATGCCTCGACCTATCACATGAAGCCGCCGCATCAGGACCAGCTGATCGATTTGTTGCGCGAGCTGGAGTTCACCACACTTCTCAAATCATTTCAGCCGGCGTCTAAACCAGCCGAGACGAACGCGGTTGGAACGGAACTCGTTCAGGATGAACCGTCCGCACAGCGATTTGTGGAGGGATTGACGAAGGGCGGCGCCCTCGGCCTGCAATGTCTGCTCTCCACGGGGCCAGGTGTGCAGGCGGATGTGCAGGGGATGGCGTTGTCTACGGGAGATCAGACCGCGTTCATTCCGCTCGACGTCCGAACCTACATGCGGCCCATCACATCGTTGCTGCACGACCCCACGAGAACCAAGGTTGTCCATGACCTGAAGGAGACCTTGCTGGTTTTTCACCGCATCGGACTGACCCTCGCGGGCCCTTACCTGGATACTATGGTGGCGGACTATCTGCTCAATCCCAATCGCCGAGATCACCAGCTTGAGACCATCGCGCTGGAAGTGTTGGACCATCGGCTTGGGACAGGACAAAAACGCAGCGCCACACCGCAATCCCTTTTCGACGAGGACACAGGATCACGAGAGGAGGCAGCGGAGGCCGCGTCGGCGCTGGCCAGGCTCGCCCCGTCCATGACGGAACGACTGTCGGAGCAGGGAAGCCTCAAGCTCTTCACCGACGTTGAAATGCCGCTGGTGCCGGTGTTGGTCGAGATCGAGCGGAACGGGTTTTTATTGGATGTCGAAAGCCTGCGCGCGCTCAGCAAAGAATTGGAACGGGAACTCGACCGGATGATCAAGTCGATCGAAGGATTGGCCGGCGGAGAGTTCAACATCAATTCGCCGAAGCAGCTCGCCACGGTGCTCTTCGAGAAGTTGGGGCTCAAACCGATCAGGAAAACCAAGACCGGGTACTCGACCGATGAAGACACGCTGACGCAGCTCGCCACCCAGCACGAATTGCCCGCGCAGATTGTGAACTATCGGAGCCTCAGTAAACTCAAGTCCACCTATGTGGACGCACTACCGGAATTGGTGAATCCGGAGACCAAGCGGCTCCATACGTCGCTCAATCAGACCGTCGCGGCGACCGGACGGCTCTCCTCTACCGAGCCGAATTTGCAAAATATTCCGGTGAAGGGCGAGTACGGATTACGAATCAGAGAAGCGTTTATCGCGTCGACAGGCCACACCTTGCTCTGCGCCGACTACAGCCAGATCGAGCCGCGCATTCTCGCGCACCTGTCGCAAGATCCGCGCTTGCTCGCCGTATTTGCGAAGGGCGAGGATATTCACATGGCGACGGCCATGGAGATTTTCAGCCTGCCCTCCAGCCAGATCACGCGAGACATGCGACGCGTGGCCAAGACGGTCGTCTTCGGAATTGTGTATGGGATCAGTCCGTTCGGCCTCTCGCAGAACATCGGCGTGTCGCAGACGGACGCGAAGAAATACATCGAGACGTTCTTTGAAAGGTTTTCTGCAGTGCGCGCGTTAATGGACCGCAATATCGAAGAAGGAAAAACGAAAGGTTACACGACGACGATCCTCGGTCGGCGGCGTCCGATTCCCGAGTTGCAGAGCGGGGATCCCGTGCAGCGTGGATTCGGCGAACGCATAGCCGTGAACAGTCCGATTCAGGGCTCCGCAGCGGATCTCATTAAAGTGGCGATGATCAATGTGAATAACATGCTGCATCACGAGATGCCACACACGAAAATGATCCTGCAAGTCCACGACGAATTGATCTTCGAAGTGCCGGAGAAGGACTTTGAAGAGGCGAAGCAGCTCGTGAAGACAGAGATGGAAGCGACGGGGAAGAAACTGGGATTGTCGGTGCCGCTGAAAGTGGATTTGGGTACCGGGCATAATTGGAGAGTGGCGCATCCGTAGCTGATGGGGTGGCTGGGGCGATCCCTTTGCTCGCGGAACGCGCACGATCAGAATGTGCTCGCTCGACGGCCGCAATGGGACCAACACGGGTGCCATTCCATGAGAGGAGAAACGAGCTAGCTTGGAAGGATCATTTACGCGCGCAGTTGGAATCATCCCAGCCACCCCAAGTGAATACATCGTGACTGGAGTGATTAGGTTTCTCTGTACCGCTAAAGGTCGATCTTAGAGCGGCAAGAACTGGCGAGTGGAGCATCCATAATAGAAAGCAACGCGAGGTGAAATATGCAGAACATACGTTTTTCTGGGGCGTGGTTGATAGCAGGAGTCAGTTTGTGTGCGTTGGGGTTCCTGTTAGTGACGGGGCAGCCCTTCACGGCGAAGGCTCAAGAGGCGAAACGGTTCCAGTACAAAATCGTCGAGGTCCTTCCTGACACCCAGAATATGCAAACCAGGCTGAACGAGTTCGGAGCAAGCGGGTGGGAGTTGGTGGCGGTCCCGATGGGGAGTATGACGGAGCCGAGGCTGATCTTTAAGAAGTGAAGGGGATCGGGAACAGCCAGCCGTCCTTCTTGCTCGCAGAGCGCGCACGATGGGAATGTGCTCGCTCGATGTGCGCAGTCAAGGACAGCCTGGCTGTTCCCGATCAGGGATGAGGTGGTGAAGAGGGTCGGGGGGATCGACGCGCGCAGTTGGGATCATCCAATCCACCTCCTAGTGAAAAGGTAAGGGGAGAAGCAAATCAGTCTTAGCCAATTTCTACGAACACCAAAATGGACTTCCATTTACAGGCAGGCGAAAAATTTGCCTGCATAGCCTTTGAGAATCTAGCAATTGACGATTCACTATCGAAGCCTGTCTCCCTAGGCGAAGGGTTTTGGACACTCCCAGAACATCCTTTCGACCTCGACAACCGTTGGCGGGATTGGATTGGAAAGATCCGGGCTGATCAGGTTGATAGATGCAATTTTTTCCTACTGGCAATCAAAGCCTCCACTCGACCTGAGGTTTTGGATGACGAGAACGAAATGCTTCGCAAGCGACTTAACCGGCTCTTGTACGGACTGTTTTTGCAGGGCATACCGGATCATGTGGATGGATTCGTTCTTTCCGGTGCCCGGGTCTCCGAAGAGACGATGATTCGGCAGTTCAGCGAGTTGCGCGATTTTTACCATTCGAATCCACCTCACCGAGTTAAGCTCAATGAGTCTACTTGCAGGACGGCTAAGACCTTCGAAGAAGGCTACAGGGCAATAGAGAAAAGCACTGCCTATGAAAGAGTAAAGCGTGGTATGAGTGCATTGGCACGCGCCATCAGTGAGCAGACCCTTCAAGAGCGCATTCACCAATATGCTCGTGCGCTGGAAGCTCTCGTTAAGCCGGAAATCGGCAGGTCTACCTCCCAATTCACGCATCGATGCCAGACCTTCGCACTCGCCAGTACGGACGCAAAACAAATCCTCGAAGAGTGCTACGAGATTCGAGGGGCGGTAGAACACATGAATCTAGTCGATGATGCATTGACCGACTATTCCTCTGATAACAGGCAATTAATTGCAACCCAAAGGCTTCGACAGATTGAAGGACTTGCATTTTCTGTGTACCTGAAGCTTGCGACTTCGCAATCTCACGCTCGGCTGTTCGAGACGGATACCTTGATAGATGCATTTTGGTCGAAGAGAGACGATGAGTGCCGAGCTACTTGGGGCAACCCCCTTGATATAACGGCAATTGAATGACCCAATCGTGTCAACCTGGTGCCAAGCATACGCCACCTTCCTCAACTCATATGCACGGTGAGTCATACCTTCTCCTCACTTTTAGGAGGGTTCAACGGTGGCAGGAACCATTGTTGTGCGGAGTAGAGATTCTCTATTCGCCTGAATGCTGATTTGCGAGGAACCACTTACGGAGGTGATGTCATGCCAAGGGAGGCAACATTGTTTGAGAGTGCGGACGGAAGCGTGTTGAAAGGCTATCGGCTTCTCCAGCGAGCCGGAGCGAACATTCCGCCGATGTGGATTCAGCGGGCCTCTCAGTCGCGATGCCGGCTGCACAAGGACGTCGCACAAGCGCTTCGCAGAAAGAGCAAATCTGGGCAGAGCACTCTCAAGGAATGGGAAAAGCGGTATAACAAGGAATGTTTCTATTACGGACTGCGCGTGCTTCTCGAATTGACGAGAAAGAGTAAGACAAGATTGACGAAGGCCCCTCGCAACTAGGCTTAGTAAAGTACAGGGAAGAATTTCGTTCGACGGCCGCAGTCGGGTCGTGAGTCACGCGAGCAGTTGTGATAGTATATGCCGCCCGCCGAAGAGACTGACCATGAGCTGGCCGACATTGCCACCCAGACCCCGGCTTTCAAGCTAGCAGTCTGCGGGAAAACTCAGTTTTTGTGTGAGGCGCTGCCGTGATAATACGTATGGCGATAGTACCTGAATAGTCAGTAGGATGCTCAAAAAGGCCGTCCAGCAAGGCCGCAGCGAGCGAAGAGGCGAGGCGTACGCTTCGGTACGTTGAGCTTCTGAGCGAAGCGAGAACGCCGCTAGCGGACTTTTTCAGCATCCTGCTAGATCTATACACACCGACTCACCGAAAATTACAGAAAAGAGGAACGTATGTCGACCATTGAGAAATCCATTGAAGTCAACGTGCCTGTGTATACCGCCTATGCTCAATGGATGCGCTTTGAGGAATTTCCCCAGTTCATGGAAGGTGTGAAAGAAGTCAAACAGCTGGATGTCAAACGTCTTCATTGGAAAGCAGAGATCGCGGGCCAGGACAAAGAGTGGGATGCTGAGATCACCGAGCAGACGGCGGACCAACGTCTCGCGTGGACGAGTCGAGGCGGCGCCATCAAAGGATGGGTTGCGACATTTCACCCACTCTCGGATGCCAGGTCAAAGGTCATGCTGCAATTAGAGCATGATCCTCAGGGTTTCGCCGAAAATGTAGGAGATGCATTGGGAGTGGTGTCTTCACGCGTCCAGGGAGATCTGGAGCGATTTAAGGAATTCATCGAAAAGCGTTGGCGCCCCAGTCGTCCTGAGACAATCTTCGATGAAATTTTCCCTTCTAGGTTAAAGTAGTGATCTGACGGATAACACTCCCGCTACTGGTCGAGCTTCGCAACTCTTTCTTAGGAAAGACCAGCCTTCAAAAATATTCCTTCCAAATCCCATACAGGATGCCGCACACAAAGCCGATAGTCCCGGTGAACGCCATCAGTACTGGGCCACTTGGGATTCCTGTCATATACTCATGTAATTCCCCACCAAAGGCACCAACTAGCCCCCCCAGTACGCATCCAACCACTGCAAACCAAAGTCCATATCCTGCGATGTTCTTGAGTTTTGTCACTACTTGTCGCATCACACTGCAAGGGTAGACGTTGGGCTGACGTTCGTCAAAAGAAACGGCGGCCTAGAGGTTGGCGAAAGGCTCTGTACTGCCCCCACCTAATTTTGGACCGACCCTAGGATAAGTCAAAACCTTTGAGAAATCGACCGTGCTTCTGGAAAGTTCCTAGCCGTATCCGTTCAAACCTGTCCTCAAAGTTGGTCCTTGCCTTCGGTTCACCCTTATCCAGAGCCAATTTGCACGGGGTTAGGAGGGCACCCATCTTGCTGTTCTCTCCTTGGTTCCCATTTGCGGGAAAGGGCGTTACATGAAAAGGGGGATCCGATGGCACCAGTGTTGGAACTCGATCGGCAGACAGCTTCGTTTGTGCGGCAACTCGAAGAACAACGGAAACTGGAAAAGACTCTTCTGGTCGAACGGGTTCGCGGAACGAAGGAAGGGCTGGAATCGGTCTTCAGCGACATCAAGAGCCGTGTGGCGGTGCTGGAAAAGCTGAACGGGTCGGCGAGTGCCAGCTGCATTGCGCCGATCGGCTGGAGCAAGCTGATCTTTACCGGAGCAGAAAGTGTCTCGGCGCCGAACACCATCGGATTCGGCGATCGGGACGAAACGTTGTGCAAGCTCGATCAGATTAAATACCTTGAAGACACGCACTATCTCCGTCTTGCTGCGAATCCCCACTACGTGGAGCATGCGCTGCCGAATAAATCGCTCCAGTCGCGCGTCGGAGCGAATCCTTCGCTCTGGGATACGCTCGGGTATGTCCACGCGGGCTACACGACCCTGCTGCAGATTCCCGCCTCGTTGGAACCGACGACGGTGTCGATCATGTCGCGGGTGAACACCCTATTTAATTGGGTCGAATCGAACACGGTCGGAGACGAGTGGTATGCCCATGCGTCGGCCGCTGTGCGGCTGTGGGTGACCTATGATGACGAGTTTCGTCAAGCACCGCCCGCCCAGTTCGTGAATCTTCTCGCCTCGCCCAAACAATTGCGGACACATCAGGACATTGCATCACCAGCGCCGAGCGCGGCCCTTACAATGCAAGTCTCCGCCTCAGCCGGCAGCGGCACGACGATCAGTGTTTACAATCCATCGAACTCGTTGCCACCACGCCGAACGGCCATGCCTACCTTGACGGCATATTTTCCTGGGAACCTTTAGCGGTGCAGCTGCGTGAAGGGTGACAGGGAGTGCCGATGAAGGTGATGTGTTACGGGACTGGATAGAGAGCCTGCATGATTTCGGTGGTGTTGAAGAGCATCGTGTTGAGGCGAGTATAGGCCGCATGGCCGAAGTAATGGTCTCGAACATTGGTTAACCCGGTGGAATCTTTGTAGTCGGCGAGAATCCCCAGCCCCTCAGTCGGGATACGGACGGCGCGGCGGGCACATTCGAGCCATCGTTCGAATCCATCAAACGGCTCCACGAGTTCCCACAGGGCTTTATTAGCCGCCTTGGCTGCCTCGGTCGTCGGCACGGCATCGCTGCCTGCCACGGCCAGCTCCTGTACATAATCTCCGCCCCACGCAATCGGCATTTCCATCGTGATCTGAGGCAACTCCATCTTCGAAAGCCAGGTCTTTCCATCGGTCCGAAGATTTCGATGGTTCACGATGTGCAGCAGCTTGCCCAATCCGGACGGATCCCACCCGTAGCGTACCGGTGTTCCTAACGTCACGACATCGAGCATGACACCCTTGAGCAAGGTGTTCGATGCGAGCAGCGACTCAATCCTTTGGATCACTGTAGAAAGATAACTGTCCTGCGTCTGTTGTGCGTACGATGTGAGCAGCTCGAACAGTTTCCTCCGTCCGGTAGTGGGAGAGGGGCAGAGCAAGTTGGAGGCAAGGGCGAGGACCAACCCAGCCTGTCCATGCGCTTGCACGAGGATTCGATCCTCTGCGCTGAGCTTCAGCTCTGTGACTATCGCGCGCAGTCTGTCCAACACAACACAAGCGGCGATGGCCCGGCCCAGGTGATGGTGTTCGCAGGACCAGAGCTCACGGACGCAATGGATCGGACGATCCAGGCCTCGGTTGAGCGACTGTCTCATCAGTTCCAGGTAGGTGTTTGTGAAATTGCCGGCATCCCCGATCTGATCATCGAGCAGCCTCTTGATGGCGTCATCATTCGTGAGCGGTGGCTTCAACCTGCCTGGTAGCGGTGAAATGACATTACTGCTATCCCGCATCAGGGCCAATAAGGCATCGAGGCCCGCCACGCCGCGCGAGTAGCCACGTTTGAGCCCGCCCAGCTCGTCCAATCGTTGCACCCCAAAGACGTCGGTCCCCAGGATGGAGCCGTGCAGCAAGACGATCACACGGACACCGGTTTGCGAGAGGCGCTTGCCGAGGGCGGCCATCGCGTCCTGCCCGGAGGACGACTCCGATAGGACAGTCGGGGTGACCTCACGAACGGTGAGGCGTTCGCCGGGATTCTTTCGTGACATCTCGTCGTGTTGAAAATTGTTTTCGATCGGCATGGGGGAGTTACATACCCGATGTTGGTAGTGTCCTGCAACGGAAGATCACAAGAGGGATGGCTTACCGAACGACTGTCGGGGTGGGTTCAAGGCCGTCTGGTGCTGGTTTGGGCTGGATCTGGCTTTTGGGCATGACGGCGGTCGCGCTACAGGTTTTGCTGTCTTCGTCGATTTGGCGATCGACGATCTTCACGCCCTGAAGATATTCCTGGACGATTTCTTCCCTAGTGAGCTCGATGTCCTGTTCAGTCTCTCGGCCTGTCCGCTCGCGGACTCGGTCGACCATATTTTCCTTCACCAGAATACGAATCTGTTTGGCCAAGTCGGTGCGGGCAGAGAGTTCCGACACCCGCTGGCAGATGATTGGGCCTTTCGCCATGTCCCCCTGGCCCTTGCCGATCAAATAGTTATCGCCTGAATAGCTGTTGCGATCTTCAACCTTGTGGCGCATTCCGGGCGACGCTTTTGGGGAGTCTTGTTGCCCTCTGTGCTGCTTGAGTTGATCGAAGGATTGCTCCGCGTGGCTTCGTACATCGCCTGAATCCGCAGCAAACGAATGCAGCGGCAGCAAAACTGAACAGCCCGTGGCGATCAACGCAACAATCAACTGACTATGTCTGCTCCTCACTCGCTACCTCCCTCGTCCTCCGCCCCCACCACGCCCGCCGCCCCTTCCTCCGCCTCCTCGACCGCCTCCACCATGATGCCCTCCGCCACCAAACTCCCTCGGGGCGATCTGATAGGGCACGCGTGGTACCTGCTGGAGGGTCGACGGATAGTTCTGATTCATCGCCGGAGGTAATCGTCTTTGTCCAGTCGGGGGAACGCCGGCCTCTGCCTGCTGAGGCTGTATAAATTGCTGAAGCGCGCGAGCTGATCGTGAGCCTGGAATCGGACTCTGTTGCGATACGGGTGGAGCAGCGCTCGGTGGCGGCAAGAAGGGATTCAACTGGCGGACATCGGTCAACGTCCTCGATCCCGTCGAGGGTGGTATCTGATGTATGACGCCGGGTTGATTGCCGATGTGCGGTGGTGCTGTCGGTGTGTTGTGCGTGATTTCGTTCAACGTTCGCGGTACAGTCTGCGATCCCGGCGCCGGCGTGATCTGATCCCTTGGCATGGTCGGCTGCGTCGTTCCCGGTGCAGGGGGAACGGACGGTTGTGGCGGCGCCGGCGGCTGTCTTGTGGTAATCACTTGTTGTGCCACTTGGACATGCGGGCTTGTGGGATATAAGCCTTGTGCGACGTTCAGAAGGGCTTGGATCTGGGCTGGCCCCACCCAGCGAGACGGATAGACAACCGGGGAGACGAACACCCAATCCGTCCAGGCTTGCGAGACCATGGCATTCGATTGTACCCGATTCAAAATATCTTGGCGTTGCTGAGTCGCCTGCTGTGTCTGCTCTGCGGTCGAGGATTGTGCCAAGGCCTGATTCGCCGCATCGAGGTCCTGTTGTAGTTGGTTATTTTCCTGTTGCAGCGCGACGAGCTGATGCCGGGCATCCTCGTTCTCACGCAAGGCTGCGATGGCCTGTCGCACTTCTTCCGTATCGATCTGGGCTACCAGATCCGTTGTGACAACGATGGTGTTGCCATCGAGCGTCGTGTTGGTCTCTTGCTCCAGGACAAGGACCAACCCAGCGGTATAGGTTCGAATCTCGTCTTTCGTCACATCCAGACCGTCCACGATTGTGATGCTTTCGAGGTAGACGGCGACCTGCTCCAGGGCATTTCGTTTGGCCGCTTCGGTGGCGAGGCGGATGGCGTCTTCTCTGGTGTCACGGTCTCCCATCCGGTATTCACCCTGGGCGGTCACGACTCGGACTTCTGCCAGAGTTACTGAGGGCCAGACAGACAGGATGGCGCACAGTGCAAAGAGGCTCAGGCTCGGCGATGAGATGAGCGGGAGTGCCAGTTGGGTAATAGTATGCGGAGGAGAGATCTGTGGCATCGCCCTCACCTTCTGGATAGGACTGACGCGCCAGGGGCCGATTCGTTGACTCCCACGAGGTTACGGATAAGCATAACACTGCCCCCGCTGCTGTGCCAGGAGCCGTCCCACCCGCATGAACCGTGATGGATCATGAGGGGCGAGGCCTTGCCTCGCTTGCCTTGGCGGAAAACGCCATGGTAGCGTAGAAGTCTCCGTGGAATAGGATGGAAAGAACTGATCAGTGCACACACCAATCAGCCTTGATCGCGGATGGTCGATTCGGATACTGGCCGTATCCCTTGTCTTTCTCTGTCTGGTCCTTCCGAGAGACGCGGCGGTTGCCACTGTATCGGGGCCGGCTCCTGCCTCAATGGCCCCGACCGAGCACGTGATTCTCTTTGTCCTCGAAGGATTCGGCCAAGACTCCCTGAAAGGCGGAACGATGACGACCCTCAGCCGGTTGATTAAGGAGGGGGCTGTCACCTGGTCTGCCACGGCGGTGAAGCCTGCGTTACGGCTGCCGACGATGGCGTCATTGATTACGGGGATGCCGGTCGAGAAACACGGCATTACCTGGAACACCTTCGAATTCAGCCGCGGCTACCCACGCGCCCCGAGCGTGTTTGACTATCTCGATCTCAGCGGGGGGCGCGACAGCGCGATTTTCCTCATGGACGAGTCGCTCTATCAGTTGGCGAGACCCGAGCCCTACACGGATTACCAGATGTGCGGGCCTCTTAAGCCTGAATGCAGCACAGACCGGATCGTGTCTTATATCCGTCAATACTTCAAGAAAGCGACCAGCGGACATGGCTATGGGCATGCCATTCTTTCGCTGCCGCATTTCCTGGTCGTGCATCTTCCTGAGGCGGGTCGAGTGGGCACGTCCCGAGGCTGGACCTCGAAGGAGTACCGTGACGCCCTTCGCACTGTGGATAAGGCCATACACTCCGTCTTGGACATCTATCAAGAGCAGGGGCTGACAAAGCGGACGACCTTGTTCGTGACATCGCTTAGTGCCGAAGGCAGGGATGCGAACCAGGAACAGACTGACGCGGCCGTTCCGATGGTTCCATGGATTGCCTCGGGGGTGGGAATTAAACCTGGTCACGCGATTCACCAGCCGGTCTCCATTTTAGATACCGGCGCGACGGTGATGCGGACGTTGGGATTACAGACCCATACCGAATGGGAGAGTCATGCCGTAGAAGAAATCTTTCAGGCTGCCTTTGCCGCGGCCCCACGGGAATCCGTGGAATAGGTCACGTGATGCAGAATGTGAAACGCTACATGATCCGTTGTCTGGTCGGAGGGTTGTTGGGCTCCGCAACGGTCATCCAGACGGCCGCGGCCGGTCAGCCGGCTGCCTACACCCAGGAGCACGCCATTACCATCGACGCCACCACCATTAATCCTCAGTCCTGGTGGCAAGTGCCCGGCATCACCCCGTCCATCTATGCTTCGGACCCTGAGTCCATGGATGCCTACAAGACGACCGAGCCCCGCGCCCTCAAACTGAAGCCGGGGAAATATACATTTGGGAGCTTCACATTTGATTTTCCGTTCACGGTGAACTTAGATGGGAAATTGGAGTTTGCCCAGTCGCTCGACCAATGTGTTGAGGGACGAGGGACCCAGACCTTAACCATCCGCTGCAGCCGGACCTATCCGCATGGCGGCCAGCGCGATTACCAGTATCAGTAGCGGAGCGGGACCAATGGCCCAGGCGCTTGATGATCTGTTAGAAGCACTCGAGGATGTCGACGACGCGACCCGCGAGGAGGCGTCCAAGGCTCTTGCCGAACTCGCTGACCCCACCACATTGGACGCGCTTGTCGGTGCCTGTGGAGACGAATATTGGACTGTGCGGGCTCATGCGGGCTGGGGCGTGGCCAGGATCGGAGGGGCTAAAGCCGTAGAAGCGCTCATCGTCCTGTTTAATGATTCCATCATGGACGTGCGGAACGATGCCGTGGCGGCCATGGCCTCGATGGGAGCCGCAGTCATTGATCGCCTGATCACCGCATTGAAGGATGAGCGGTGGCGTGTCCGCGAACATGCGGCGAAAACCTGTGGGGAAATAAAAGATCGGAGTGCCGTGGAGC